>Ga0172370_10001637_pt1 | contig 33705 bp, 28 predicted proteins | sample LakKiv5m_FD_114538 | JGI IMG/M metagenome (GOLD analysis project Ga0172370, IMG submission 114538) | Freshwater microbial communities from Kabuno Bay, South-Kivu, Congo - kab_022012_11.5m | ecosystem: Environmental > Aquatic > Freshwater > Lake | place: Democratic Republic of the Congo...
AGGATGCAACCGTAGTAATATTGTGCACCTTAAGGTGCTCTAGCCGATAAAGTCTTACTAACTTGGCTCGTACATTATACTTAGTAATAAGTCACCTAAGATTTGGGGCATTAGCTCAGTTGGCTAGAGCACCTGCTTTGCAAGCAGGGGGTCATCGGTTCGAGTCCGATATGCTCCACCATAGAACTTATTATAAAATTGGTATCATGGGGGGCTGTAGCTCAGCTGGTTAGAGCGCGTCACTGATAATGACGAGGTCCCAGGTTCAAGTCCTGGCAGCCCCACCATTAACCGTTATACTTCTAGTAACTTTACAAATATACACGAGGACTGTTATTAAAATTAAAGGTATCAGATTACAAAATGTAGCAATTTTGACAGCGATAATTTCTTTACAATCACTGTTATATTTGTTAATCTAAAGAGGACTGTAAGGAGATTAGTTATGAGCAAACAATTCAATTCTATGGAGGCCATCCTTTAAGGAGTTAATTGTTGGTTATTAACTGATCGCCTCCAGAGGCGATTTTTTAATATCGGCCTTTGCGATCAGAAGAACTTTAACAATTTAGTCGACATTGACCCACCAAACTTTTTTGAAAGTTTAGGCGGGTAAAGAAATATGACCCATCAGCGGTGACACTGCTTTTAGTAATCTAATTAAAGACTACTAAAAATAAGAAACTTTGATGGGCAAGACAAACGGCTATTGGAATAACATTGGTTATTGCCAATAACTAGTCAATTGCACAAAAACACATTTCGTACTTACAGTGCGAATGTGAATTCGTAAAAAGTTACTCAAAGTGCACACAAAGGATGCCTTGACGTAAGATACCGATGAAGGACGTAGTAGGTTGCGAAAAGCTTCGGGGAGTTACCTAACAAACTTTGAACCGAAGATTTCCGAATGGGGAAACCCGGCTAGAGTTATGTCTAGTCACGCCTATTTGAATATATAGAATAGGAAGAGGTAAACGCGTGAACTGAAACATCTTAGTAGCGCGGGGAAGAGAAAGTAAACAACGATTCCGGGAGTAGTGGCGAGCGAAACTGGAATAGCCCAAACCTTTAAGATTTTTATCTGTCAGTTTCTGACAGGTAAATAAACTGGTAGGTGAATATTTTAAAGGGGTTGTAAGATATAAATAATCAAGAGAAGCAACTGGATTTATCCAGTGACTTCTCTTGTATGAGCAAGCTACCACAAGCTCGTAAGGTTAGAAATTGCGGAGCGAGTAGAAGTGGCTGGAAAGCCACGCCATAGATGGTGATAGCCCAGTATATTAAGCGAAGCAACCTTATAATTTATTTCTTAAGTAGGTCGGGACACGTGAAACCCTGACTGAATCTGGGACGACCACGTCCCAAGGCTAAATATATCTTACGATCGATAGTGAACAAGTACCGCGAGGGAAAGGTAAAAAGAACCCCGGAAGGGGAGTGAAATAGAACCTGAAATTGTGTGCGTACAAGGAGTCGGAGCCAACGCTTCGCGTTGGCAAATTCGAAGCACGAAATAAGAAACTCTAAACAAATTCGAAGCACGAAATAAGAAATATTAAACAAAATAGTTTATGATTTCGATTTTTAGTATTTATGATTTGTTTCGTTTTTCGAGATTTCTGATTTAGGATTTGCTGACGCGGAGCGTCAGGTGACGGCGTGCTTTTTGTAGAACGATCCAGCGAGTTACTGACACATGCAAGCTTAAGCCATCTGGCGGAGGCGTAGTGAAAGCGAGCCTGAACAGGGCGATTAGTATGTGTTAGTAGACCCGAAACCAGGTGACCTAACCATGGGCAGGCTGAAGCGCAGGTAAAACTGCGTGGAGGGCCGAACCGTAGCGAGTTGCAAAACGCCCGGATGACCTGTGGTTAGCGGTGAAATGCCAATCGAACCTGGAGATAGCTGGTTCTCCTCGAAATAGCTTTAGGGCTAGCGTCGTATGGCCCATCTCTGTGCTACTTTTTGTTGGCGAAACAAATGCTTCGCATCAACAAAATTGTCGATCTTTTGAGGTAACGTATCAGTTGATACGGTAACGATAAAATCGGTGATTTTGGCAAGCGAGCAGGTGTTACAGACCAAAAATGTAGTACTGAGATGGGCCAAGTAACATGCGGGGGTAGAGCTCTGTTTCGGAATGGGGCCCGTAAGGGTACCCACCCTTGACAAACTACGAATACCGCATGCGTAACTACGGCAGTTAGAACGTGGGGGCTAAGCTCCACGCTCAAAAGGGAAACAGCCCAGATCGCCAGCTAAGGTCCCTAAATATACACTCAGTGGGAAACGAGGTGAGATTTCTTAAACAGCTAGGATGTTGGCTTAGAAGCAGCCATTCATTTAAAGAGTGCGTAACAGCTCACTAGTCAAGAGATCTTGCGCGGAAAATGTAACGGGGCTAAAGTGTATTACCGAAGCTGCGAGCTTCCTATTTATAGGGAGCGGTAGAGGAGCGTTGATATTGCATTGAAGTCGGATTGTAAAGTCCGGTGGAGCGTTATCAAGTGAGAATGCTGGAATGAGTAACCATAAGGCAGGTGAGAATCCTGCCCGCCGAAAGAGCGAGGTTTCCTGGGCCACGATAATCGTCCCAGGGTTAGTCGGTCCTAAGCCGAGGCGCGTAGCGTAGGCGATGGACAACGGGTTAATATTCCCGTACTAGTCTTGTATTGTTTAGGAGTGCGCGGCATGTTAGCGAGAGCGGGTTCATGGTTATACCCGTCTAACCCCGAGAAAATCGGGGGAATGAAAGATCCTTTTGGATTAATTCTCGTGAGGGTGCTGACCAGAAAAGCTCTTAAACGCGTGTACAAGTCTATCCGTACCGCAAACCGACACAGGTGCTCAGGTCGAGAAGACCAAGGCGTACGAGTGATTCTTCGTTAAGGAACTCGGCAATACAGCGACCGTAACTTAGGGATAAGGTCTGCCTGGGCTCTTCACAGGTGAAGAGCAGTTGTCAGTAGTCCGTAATCCGCAATCAGTATATTGAATTCATTAGACTGATGACGGATAACAGATAACTTATTACTGGCTTATCACTTGCGATGAGCCTGGGCCGCAGCGAAAGAACCCATGCAACTGTTTACCAAAAACATAGGTCTCTGCTAACACGAAAGTGGATGTATAGGGGCTGACTCCTGCCCAGTGCTGGAAGGTTAAGGGAATAGCTTCACGGCTTGAACTGAAGCCCCAGTGAACGGCGGCGGTAACTATAACCGTCCTAAGGTAGAAAAGCTGCCTTAGTTGAGTGAAAGACTCACTTCTGTTTTCCTCACTCCATGAGGTTTAGGAAGAAAATTTGGCTATATGCTGGAAACTCTGTGAATCGAGCTGTACTATGGTAAAATGATTCCTTAGATGGAATGTTTTATTTCAAGTAATAATCAGACTCGTGCAGACAATCAGCAGGGAAGATTAGATCCATGGTGGATCGTTGGGTTTGTTGATGGTGAAGGATGTTTTTCTGTAAGTATCTTTAGTAATAAAACGACAAAACTAGGAGTACAAGTATTTCCTGAATTTGTTGTTACACAAGGTGCTAAAAGTCTACAGGTTTTAGAAAATCTTCAATCATTCTTTGGATGTGGCAAGATTTACGAAAATAATCGGACCGACAATCACAGAGAAAATCTTTACCGATATTGTGTTCGATCAATTGACGACATTACTACAGCAATTGTCCCATTTTTCGAAACTCATCCTCTAATGACTGCAAAAAATCACGATTTTGTGATATTTTGCCAGGTATTAGATATGATTCGACAAAAAAGACATTTAAGTAAAAATGGTGTTGAAGAGATAAGAATGCTTGCAGCAAACATGAACCGACGTAAGGCCAGGGCTTAAAACCCTCAGAGACTACACGCCAGATTCCGACTTGTCGGAAAAGATATAGTCCGATCCCTGTGGCGACATAGGGTACATCAAAACGTGATGTGGTTAAAAAACAAGCGAATAAGCAAATGCTTACCCAAGAATTTGAGCGAAATTCCTTGTCTGGTAAGTTCAGACCTGCACGAATGGAGTAATGATATGGGTACTGTCTCAACGAAGAGCTCGGTGAAAGTGCATTGACGGTAAAGATGCCGTCTGTCCGCAGCAGGACGAAAAGACCCCGTGGAGCTTTACTACAGCTTGACATTGAACCGGGTTATAACATGTGTAATATAGGTGGGAGACTGTGAAGCTTTGACGCTAGTCGAAGTGGAGTCGCCAGTGAAATACCACCCTTGTTATAACTTTGTTCTTATCCCGACCACAATAAGCTTTTGAGTTTATCGAAGGTTTATTCTGGTCGGGAGACCGTGTCTGGTGGGTAGTTTAACTGGGGCGGTTGCCTTAAGGTTCCGACACTTCCGCGTCGGAACAGGGGGCGTATCTGGCTATATGCTGGAACATCTGTGAATCTGCCGGTACTCGTTATTTTATTAGTAGCAGTAAAAATCCGCGCAGTGCAGACAATCAGCAGGAAACCTTCACTTTTAAGAGGGGATCCTCAACGACTATACGCCAGACTCTGAATAATCAGGGAAGATATAGTCTGATCTCGTGGGCGACTACGAGACCTGTAATAGAAAGCAGGTACCAATGAGAAGTAAAGAAATAGAAGCAAGCAAAAAATTACTCAAGCTTAGCAATAAGCAAAGATCAATCATCGTCGGCACTTTGCTAGGTGATGGCCATCTGGAAACCCAGAATAAGGGCCAAACCTATCGGCTGAAGTTTGAACACTCCAGCAAGCAATCCTTGTACGTTGATTGGTTATACGAGCAATTTAAAGACTGGGTGTTGACCACACCTAAGAAGAAGCCAAAGCATCTTAAAGGCGTTAAGTACGAAAATTACTATTTTCAGACCCTTAGCGTTGGTCAGTTTCGTTTCTATGGCAAGAGTTTTTACGATGGTAGAGGCAGAAAGCATGTACCTAAACAAATTGGGCACTGGCTGACTCCTCTGGCTTTAGCAGTATGGTTTATGGATGATGGTTCATCCAAATCCAAACATCACAAAGCAGTTATTTTAAATACTCAAAGTTTTAGCGGCAGGGATTTAAACCTTTTAAGAAGGGCCCTACTAGACGGCTTTGGCATAGAAGCATCTCTGCGTAAGCAGAAAGAAGGCCTACAGTTACTGATTGTAGGTGAAAGCGCTGAACGTTTTTACAAAACGGTTCAGCCATACGTTTTGCCAGACTTTAATTATAAGTTTGGCGCATTGGTTAACATATTGCCTAAAGAGTAGCGGAGGCGTTCAAAGGTTGGCTAGGTTCGGATGGAAATCGAACCGATAGTGCATACGCATAAGCCAGCTTGACTGTGAGGCCAACAAGCCGAGCAGGCACGAAAGTGGGAGTAAGTTTTCCGCTGTTATAGTACTTTCGTACAGTGAGAGTGGTATCGACAGCGCTATCGGATAAAAGTTACCCCGGGGATAACAGGCTTATAGCGCCCAATAGTTCACATAGACGGCGCTGTTTGGCACCTCGATGTCGGCTCATCTCATCCTGGGGCTGGAGAAGGTCCCAAGGGTCCGGCTGTTCGCCGGTTAAAGAGGTACGTGAGCTGGGTTCAGAACGTAAATTACATTGCGTTCTACTACTGAAAAGTAGTAAAATACCGGTGTGCATCGCACCTATGGTATTAAATTCGACTAATATCGGTGAAACCCGAATTGAAAATATCGAACGGTTCAATGGGTAATACCGAGGGAAGACGAATCTTCGTGACAGATAAAGAAAAGGCCTATATAGCTGGTTTTCTAGATGGAGATGGCTCAATAATGGCCCAACTTGTTAGCCGTAAAGGCTACAAACTGGGTTTTCAGATTAGAGTTAGCATTGTTTTTTATCAAAAGACAATCCATCAAGATTTTCTTCTTTGGCTAAAGGAACAGCTAGGCTATGGATATGTACGCATGCGTAATGATGGCATGAGCGAATATACGATAGTCGGTTTAAGAGAAGTGGAACATGTGTTGAAGCTTCTGTATCCCTTTCTTCATCTCAAAAAAGCATTGGCTGCAAGTGTGCTTGCTGTTATCAAACAGCATCCCACTCAGCGTAAAATGACACCACAAACACTAGTTAGGTTGAGTAAACAAGTAGATCAAACAGCCAGTTTTAACTACTCAAAGAAACGGACCAATACTAGTATGCAAGTTATGGCTTTTTTGAAACAACACGAGATTTTGTCCCCGTAGAGACTGATTCTGTCGTAGCTGGCAGATGAGATAGTGCCCGCAACTAGCGGCTTATCATACGTCGACCCCTAATCTTGAACACATCAAGAAGGGTGAAGATATAGTCCGTGCCATCAGTAATGGTGGATAAGGTTTTAAGATACGAACAACTTAAAACTGTACACGCGTGAGACAGTTCGGTTTATATCCGCTGTGGACGTCAGGAAATTTGAGAGGATTTGTGCGTAGTACGAGAGGACCCGCATGAACGCACCGCTGGTGTACCGATTGTTCTACCAAGAGCATCGTCGGGTAGCTAAGTGCGGACTAGATAAGCGCTGAAAGCATATTAAGCGCGAAACTAACCTCAAGATTAGATTTCCCTATGATCCCCCAGAAAGACGATCTGGTTGATAGGCGCAAGGTGAAAGTGCGGTAACGTATGGAGCCGAAGCGTACTAATAGGGACATTGACTTTTTACGACCAGAACAAACAGGCCGCATGGCCTGCTTCCGGCGTAGCCGGAACGCCGCCATGCTATGGCGCTGTACGTTGTTGCTGGCCTTGTGGTACTTGTTCACCGTACTTTTGTACGGCTCACAAGTGTCCTCGGCCGCGCGCCTAGTACAGCATCCGTCCTGTTCGCTCTGGGAAATTAAGTGTATTTTGACTAGTTATTGGTGCTAATCACACCATGCCCGCCAACGAGTAGGCACGTTTGTCATTTTTCTTTAACAATTCGACGCATCATCTTGGACATGGTTCCCAGGATTTTTGCTTGAGTGAAGCGTTAGGAGATAGCGAACTTATGAAGGAGTCGTATATTAATTACGATGACTGAATAAGTGAGCGTTATCGACACCACGATTCACCAAGAGCATAGGCAGAGTTTCTGGCTTTGCCAGAAAGCAGGCCTACGCGGCAAAAAGTCTAGGGTCGGTGCCCATGGCGTGAGGGAAACACCTGTTCCCATCCCGAACACAGCAGTTAAGCCTCACAGCGGTTACAATACTTGGGTCATCAAGCCCTGGGAAAATAGCACGGTGCCGAATTATATAAATAACCTCCTTCACGGGAGGTTTTTTATATAATTCGCACTCGTAAAACGGCCTGTCCCGCACCAAATCATGAGTGAAATAGTCTGTAATCAGATTATGGAACTTCAAGATTTTGGTGCTGGGATGCCGAATTGTACGTTTAAGATAATACCAATCATTAAAAATTGACAATACAAAGTAATTATGCTAGTATAGCAATATGACACATCCCATACCAGCCGAAGGGAGTCATCTTGAACATGACGAAATAGCCAAAGATGTACTGAGCCAGCAAGGTCCAGACTTTGCTGATATTGCGAGGCGTCAAGGAATACTTCAGGATGCCATTGGGCACGACGATATCGTCAGGGGTCTTGAAGACCTAAAAGTTCCCGGTTTAGAAGCATATAGATTCTCGTGGCTTGATCTACCTGAAGCAGATTTACAAGGGTTTCAAGGAGACAGGGTTCGTGCAGATAAACTTACCTTTACGCTGGCTAATCTAGCAAATGGTAGCTTTAGGGGTGGAAATTTTGAAGCGGCTGTTGGCGTACGTGCAAAATTAGAAGCATCAAATCTTGATGGTACCAATTGGAATTCAGCCATACTTACTGGCGTGGATATGACGAGAGTTTCTGCAAGAGGTGCTAATTTTGTCGATACAGTTATGAATGGCGTGGATTTAACTGATGCTGACTTACGAGGTGCACGTTTTATAGGTACATATCTCTTTGGGGTAAAGGGACTTGATAAAGCAAATACTGAAGGTGCAATATTTAGAGGTGCACGAATGTTAAGTGCTAGTGCTAAGCACGAGGAAACGAAAGCACTATCACCGACCGATTCAATGCTTAATCGGGCAATATTAACGGAAATACTGACTGCGCCCGCAGAACGAAGAGAAAATTCGCTAGAAAAAGCTCGAGAACGTGACCTAATTATAGGAGGCTCAGTTATTAATGCTTCTGGACTAGAGGTAGCAGGATTGCTTCTCCCAGATCTTAGTGCCGAGGGTCTACGTGCACAAGGTCTCATATTTGTTGAAACAAATTTTACGGGAGCAAATTTTAAGGGAGCAAATTTTGATTCAGCAATCGGAACTAAAGCTAAATTAACGGGTGCTCGTCTAGGCGGGGTAAGTTTTAGAGGAGCTATTCTGGTTGGCGCTGATATGGCAGGAGCCTGGGCTCCAGGAGCCGATTTTACTGAGGCTGATATGACGGGAGTAGATGTTACCGGTGCTAATCTTGCGGGTGCAATATTCGATAGAACTACTCTAGAAGGAATAGTTGGTCTTGATAGGGCTATAACAAACGGAACAGTATTTAGAGGCATCTACAGAAGCTCTGTGCCCGAACAAGAAACTAGAGAATTACCTAGCTCAACGAACCAATAAAACGTATTGACATGAGCATGATAGTGTGATAACATAAGCATAGTTTCGAAAGAAACCACAAAAAGAGGGTAGTAAAATACCGTCTTTTTGTTTTTTTCGACAGAGTGGGGATCTAATATTAATGACCTGGGTTTCGCACTTGAGTGTGATACAAGGAAGAGGCGAGCAACGGAGTGAATCGTACTAAAGGGTACGGAAAGCGAGTAGCGGAACTTCTGACACGGTAGCACACCAAGAACTTTTGCGGTGCGACCCCGCTAAGGCGGGGGCGGCAGGCAAAAGTGATGCGTAAGCCAGGAGAGGAGTTAAGATGGCAGGAACAAAACAGGGCGGTCAAGCCGCAGCAGCAACAAATAAATCTAAGTACGGCTCTGATTTTTATGCCAAAATCGGCGCACAGGGTGGCAAAAAAGGTCACACGGGTGGTTTCTATGCCAATCGTGAACTAGCTCGTATTGCTGGTGCTAAGGGCGGACGTATATCTCGCCGAACTAAAAAAACTGCCTAAAACAGATTAGGCGCAAAGATGAAGTCACTTAGCCATGCTAAGTGACTTATCTTTGCTATCAGCACATTACCGCGTCGACTTGCTCCGCTCCTCTCTCTTCGTATTATGTATACGATTCGTTAGAATGCTCACAGTCTCCTTGTACTGCACTAATCCTAATCAGTTTTAGCTAAGTAGAACATTATTTATTTCCTTGTACTACACTAAAAGCGAACTGTATTTGAGACTGTTCAAGATTTATGATTTAGAATTTGAAAATGCTAGTTTTCTGTATGGTCTACACATACGGGACTGTGATACGCGCCATACGCTGTCACAGTTAAAGCAGGTATAGGTCTTAGCGTCTGTTTGTAGACTACAGCTAGTGCACGACGGGCAAGTACTGCGCCGATAAAGCCAGTCCCGATAGGTATCTAAGCAGTCCTGGATGTGGTTCTCGTCAATTTTGTGGTCATAATTTTTGGCGATATTTTGAGCTTTATTCCATGCTTCCACCTCAAGTATTAAAAGTTCAAAGTCAGATTCGTAGGTGTTGTGTTTAAGCAGGGCGTGTCCAACCTCGTGCAACAGAGACCAAATAGCTACTTTATCAGTGTCATCGCTAACTTGTTTGTATATGACTTTATTTTTATCTGGTGACCATGTAAATTGCGCTCCTGGTTCAAAGGACAGGTCAGGATAATGTTTTTGTAGTTTAATTAGTAGCGGGCCCATAAGTAGACTTTATTAGTTCTAAGCATCCGTAAATAACTGCTTCTTCCGGACGCTTGGCTTGTTGGATATGGGGGATCTTCATCATCGGTGTTTCATAGTCTTTTAAGCAGCGCAGTAGGGGCTCTTTAATTTTATCAAAATGTGCACCAACGCCTCCGCCAATGATAATTACTTCAGGTTCTAATATAGCAACCAGATCAATAATACCTAGTGCTAAGTCTCTTGATATTTCTTTCCAAGACTTTGGGTTGGTAATCTCGCTGGCTCTAGCACCGTATTTCTTCTTTATGGCCTTACCAGATGCAAAACTTTCCCAGCTCTTTATCTTGCCATTATGTTCCAACAGTATTGCATTACCACCTCTGTCGCTAATCTTAGTATCAATTACACCATTATTGATAAGTGATATACCAATACCGGTGCCAATAGTGATATATAATACACGCTTAAAATCATCTATGATATTGATAGCTTCATACAAACCTGCCACTTTTGCATCGTTTTCAACAACAACAGGGGCGTTAATAATTCGCTCTACGTCCGTTTGAACCGGTACGTTTTTCCAGAGTAGATTACCAAATGCCAGTCCGCGTCCATGTATGCGATCAACCTTACCGGGCATAGCCACACAACCGGCTTGGTAATCTTGTACGTTTAGGGCAGTAATTTGCTTGCCAAGTTTTTCAATGAATTCGTCATAGTTTTTATCAGTCGGGAACTTTGTAGAAGCAGTAACCTTACCTGATTCATTAAAACTGGCGATTAAGGTTTTTGTCCCACCGATATCTACAGCTAAATACATACGTACTATCGTACTAGTAGCAAGTAGTAAGTAGCAAGTAGTAAGTAGCAAAATGTTTATATTTTAAGGGTTAATCTTTGAGCAGGAAGCGTTATATTGTTTGTTAAACGTTAAATGAAAGTATTGATAAATATAAAACGCCAAATGAAAAATTGTCCCAAGTCTTGCTTACAGATAAGCTAAAGAGTATAATGTAGATAAATCTGAACGGAGAACACAACTTACGAGTTGCCGCAGAAAACGAGGAGGCATGTAAGACATGTCAAGATCAAGTATAACAATGGACGAATTGTTGGATTCAACTGACATAAAACGGTTGAAACCAGGTGATGTAGTGGAAGGAAAAATTACTTCGGTGCGTAAACATGAGGTCTGGATAGATTTGGGCGCTAACGGAGTTGGAGTAATTATGCGACGAGAAATGGGCTATGGCCAGAAGCTAACCGAAGGCGATACAGTTACTACAAGTGTGGTAGACCAAGAGATGGACGAGGGTCATGCACTGCTAAGTATGAAACGCGCGGTTAAGGACCGTGGCTGGGATGAATTAAAGCGCATCCATGATGACCAAGAAGTTATCGATGTCATACCGTATGACGCTAACAGGGGTGGTTTATTGGTTGAGTTAGAGGGTATTCGCGGTTTTTTGCCGGTATCTCAACTAGCTGCAGGACATTATCCTAGAGTAACCGGAGCCGACAAAGATGAAATTTTACAAAAACTATGTGCTCTGGCCAATCAGCCAATTAAAGTTCGTGTACTTGACGTTAGTCGTAAAGACAATAAACTAATTTTTTCTGAAAAAGAAGCTATCAAAGACAGTATGCAAGCTCGATTTTCTGATCTAAAAGTTGGTGATACGGTTGAGGGTATTGTAACAGGCGTAATAGATTTCGGTGCATTTGTAAATATTGATGGCATAGAAGGGTTGATACATATATCTGAAATATCATGGGAAAGAGTTGAAAACCCTAATAAGTACGTTAAAACCGGCCAATCAATTAAAGCAAAAATTATCGCTATAGATAAAGACCGTTTATCCCTAAGTCTAAAACAAATGAGCGAGGATCCATGGTTACGGGAAGTTAAGGTCTTTAAAAAGGGCGATATTGTTGAAGGTAAGGTAACTCGAATTACACCATTTGGTGCTTTCGTACAACTTAGCTCGTCGGTAGAGGCCTTGGTTCACGTGTCTGAAATGAGCAGTGACGAAGGCATAGACCCAGAAAAAATCTTTCAATTAAACGAGAAGAAACAGTTTAAGATTATTGATATAGATACTGATGCGCGTAAAATCGCACTTAGCCTAAAGGACGCCAAAAAAGTCAAAAAGGGCACAAAGAAAAGTAATGTAAAATCCTAAATATAATCGTACCGATCGGTGTTGGAGAAAGGAGACAAAATGGCTAAAAAAATTGAAATAGAAGAATTCATTACGGTCGGTAAACTTGCTGAAAAACTATCTATACCAATTGCTGTGCTAATCACAGAGCTTATGAACAACGGTGTAATGGCAACCGTAAACGAACGAATTGATTTCGATACTGCGCAAATTATTCTTGGTGAACTCGGGCTTGACGACATCGAACTAATCAAAAAAATGGATGAACCGGTCGTAAACTCTCGCGAAAAACGCAAGACAAATGTGGCTGGGGAACCTAGACCACCGGTTGTTGCCGTTATGGGTCACGTAGATCATGGTAAAACTTCGCTACTAGATGCTATCCGAGGTAAAGAGGTAGCAAAAGGTGAAGCTGGGGGTATCACACAACACATATCAGCTTACCAGGTACATCACAAAAAACGGCTTATTACCTTCTTAGATACACCGGGGCATTCAGCGTTTACAGCATTGCGCGAACATGGTGCCCAGTTAACGGATCTTGTAATAATTGTGATTGCAGCAGATGACGGTGTAAAACCACAGACCATTGAGGCAATTCGTTTTGCCCGCAACGCCGGTGTAAAAATAATCGTCGCCATAAACAAGATTGACAAAGAAAGTGCCGATGCCAATCGTATAAAACAACAATTGGCCGATAATAATCTTCTAGTCGAAGAATGGGGCGGTGATACGGTTGTTACAGAAGTGTCTGCCAAAACCAAACAAGGCATAGATAATTTGCTGGATATGGTGCTATTAGTGGCTGATGTAGAGGAATTAAAAGCTCCCTTGAACGAACCTGCTAACGGATTAGTTATAGAATCTCATATGGAAAAAGGTCGCGGTGCTGTAGCTATTGTTTTGGTTGAGCAGGGTAAACTTAGCAGTGGCGACTTTGTTGTTACAGGAAGTACTTATGCCAAAATTCGTAATTTAGAATCTACCGATGGGTCGTCAATCAAAACCGCTAGGCCATCTACACCGGTAATAATAACCGGATTTAAAGAACTTCCGTCGTTTGGAGATGAATTTATCACAGTTAAAGACGAAAAATGTGCTCGGGATTTAGTTCAGACAAATAGTTTAAAACAAAAGGAAAAGGTATCCAAATATGACCTAAGTGGCAGTGACCTGATAAGTATAATAAATCGCAATAATGCCCTGACAGAACTAAACGTAATAATTAAAACCGATGTACAGGGCTCACTTATAAGCGTAGCAGACAGTTTAAAAATTCTTAATAGCGAAGAGGTAGCGGTTAAAATTGTTAGTTCTGGTGTGGGTGCAATTAACGAAAACGACATTTATCTTGCTCATACTGGCAATGCTATAATCTATGGCTTTAATGTTACGTTGTCGGCCAGCATCAAACAACTAGTACAACGCGACAAAGTATCGGTTAGACTTTTTAACGTAATATATGAGCTTATTGATGACGTAAAAAATGAACTTAGTGGTTTATTGGCTCCAAAAACGGTAGTTAAAGAATTGGGCACCTTGTTGATAAAGGGAATATTTAAGACAACTAAGACTGAAGTTATATGTGGTGGAGAAGTGACAAAAGGTAAATTGAGTTTACCGGCTCAGGCTCGAGTAATGCGCGGTAAGGAAAAACAAGCAGATGTTGAAGTAACTAATCTAAAAAAAGGCCCACAGGATGTTAAGGAAATTGTAGAAGGTGAAATGTGTGGTTTAAGTCTAAGAACTCAGTCAAAGCTAGATTTAGAGGAAGGTGACCGCATAGAGTTTTACTTGACAGAAACAGTAAAACGTAGTCTATAATAGACAATACAAGGCATAAGTAGTTATGGCAGAGTATTTGTTTAGCGATGACAGAGACGCAGAGAGCTTATCAAAGCGACGAAAATCTTTTCGCGGTGATTTCTTGAGTAGCTGGCTTGGCTTGCAAAAGACGTCCAACAATAATGAGAACGATACTGACTTAGAAGATGATGAAGAAAATGATAAGATAGTTGACAAAAAACTGTCATTTTCGGAACGCCTTTTTCGAAAAATCGGAAAAGTATTTAAAAATCTTATATCAATTGAACTGGTGGCTACTATAGTTCCTGCATACGAAACGGCAGATATATCCAACCAAGAACAAATTACACTTGATAAACTCGAAATGAAAGATTTATCGGAAAACGATCAAGCTGAGTACCTGGATATCCCTTTTAATAATCAAGACAAAGAAACGGATGCAGACCAAAAAGATTCTAAAAATGGCCTGGAACAAATGCCAAACGAGGCGGAAGATGCTTTTGATCTTGCCCAGCATATAGTATCTTCGGATGAAATATTGTCTTCAACAAATGAAGTAAAAATCGGCGCCTACAAAGCTGAGAAAAACATATTAGATAATAATGAAAATTATCCCGAAAAAACCGGTTTTTCACCAATGACTATATCGGCAGTTTCGGCTGGTGAAATATTACGCCAACGCCAGGAGAAGAAACGGAAAAAAGAAGTAGTAAAATTAAAAAAATATATCCAAGATCTGGAAACTGAAAAAAAGGAAGTTAAGCTTCGCCAAGAAGTTTTCTCCAGAGAACTTACAAAACAAAACTCATCAGAAAAACCAACAGTTCCTCCTCGTGCAAAACACGATAAAATTAACACCCCAACAGAAGCAAAAACAGAATTTACGTCTTATCGTCCATTTGCAGAACAGAAAAAACCGCAAGTAGATGTAAATAATACTACGTTAGATAAAGTGTCCCCACTATTTACGAATAAATTTAGAGAGTTAATAGCCGAACCAACGGAAACTCATCCAAATGTTATTCTGCAGGCTGTTGAAATGGCAGCTGAACAAAATGCACCAATAGAGAGCATATACGAGCATCGACATGAAGTTAAAGATAAAAAAAATGACGATTATATTGTTACAAGAGGTGGGGTATCTGGGACGCCTGTCAAACAAAGAACTACCAATTTGCCACTACCGCGACGAGAAAAAAAACCGATTAGTATACAATCTAACGTTGCCAAACAGTCCTTAAGTAAAAACGTCAAACCGACCACTAATAGTCTTTATAAACAGGCCGTTAAAGGTGGGTTTTGGACTGCAATTATACTTATCACCACAATCGGTTTATTGATTATAATTTCTAAATAATGCTAAAATATATTTGTGGGAGATAAAATGTTTAAACTAGACGACAATTTACTAAAGGAGCTTGGGCTAGGTACCTTGCCAGCCGACGAGAAGAATAAGATGCTTAAGCATATCTATGAAACCCTTGAAATGCGGGTTGGTATGAAGCTGGCCGAGCAGATGAGCAATGAACAGCTTGATGAATTCGAAAGTTATGTTAATAAAAACGACGAGGCCGGGGCTTTAAAATGGCTGGGAACCAACTTCCCAGGTTACAAACAGGTTGTAGCAGATGAGCTAGAAGCTTTGAAAGCCGAAATAAAGAAAACTGCGCCACAGATAATAGCTGCCAGCAAACAATAGTTATCAAATTAAGACAGTTTATAACCGGCTAGGAAGGATTCGCTGGACATTTCTCTTTTACCAGCTGGTTTGAGACGGTCTATGGCAAGCGCTCGCTTGCCACAGTAGACAACTAATTGCTTATTAATGGAGCTTGCTTTACCAGGCTGACCGTTATTATTTACGATATGTGCCTTGATAATAATTACATCTTGGCCGGCAATTTGGCTATTGCTTCCAGGCCAGCCAACATATGCCCTAATCTCTCGCTCTATTTGCTCGGCCGACTTAGCCCAATTAATTAGTCCGTCAGCTTTGGTTAACTTACGAGAATAAGTTATTGGTTTTGTTAAATCTTGAGGGTATGGATTAATTCGTCCAGCAATATAGGTTGGAACGATATCTATTAGCATCTGATTACTCAGATCAATAAGCTTATCTGTGAGTTGTGGAGTGGTCAAATCACTGGTTATTGGCAAGCAGGTTTGCTTTAATAATAATCCCTCGTCTAGTTTTTCATTTATTAACATTAGGCTAACACCGGTTTTGTGTTGGCCACTAAGAATAGAAAAGGTTATTGGGTCGGCACCGCGCCACTGAGGTAAAAGCGAAAAATGACTATTGATTATTCCTAGTGGAAAAGAATCAATCACATCTTTTGTAATAATCACACCGTAATCAATTACAATACCAAGCTGGCTGTTTTTAATCGGTCTAGGCTTAAAAAGCTTAGACAACTCCTGTTTGTTTTGGGCCGTCAAACATTTAATATTTTTTTGTCGAGCCAACTTTAGGACTGGGAATTCTTCCTTATGATGTTCTGGTTGGGGCTTAGTCACAACTGCTTCAACTTTGAAATTATTCAATAGTGTCTCAAGCGCATTAGCTGCTAGTGGGCCACTACCAAAAAACACTACGCTTGTCATTACCACAATGCCTTATTGCCAACGATGTCTTTTTTATAATCAAGCGGTTCCAGCTCGCCGTTTTCTAATAATCTGTAAAAAGCATTGGGTGAATTTTTAATATGATCAATAAAAACTTTACCGTTAGTATGGTCTATTTCATGCTGAAATATCCGAGCTAAAAATCCGTCTGCGGTAACACGGAAGGGTTTTCCATTAATATCTAGCGCTTTAACGCGTACTTTTGAGTACCTTGGTACTTTTCCATAGATATCTTTTATACTCAAACAACCTTCAAAATCTTTTTCAATAGTACCCTCGTATTTGGTTATTTCCGGATTAATAAACACACCAAAGCTTTGATCTTGTTTGTTGTCGGGGTTACTACGGACAATTACAATTCGGAGCAGTTTATCAATCTGGACGGCAGCCAAAGCAACGCTGACCTCATGATTTCTACTATCTTCCCAATCAATTGTAGCGTCTTTCATATTATTAATGACCCGACGGACGACGTTATCAACAACACTAACCTTCTTAGACCTCTGTCGAAGATGCTCATTTGGTAAAGTTATTATGCTCGATTTTGTAGCTTTCACAACTGTTTTAGTATATAGGACTAGCCCAGCGTAAGACAAATAATGAATTATAATAAGTTAATCGGGTCAAGATCATAAGCCCAGTTTGCTGGTAGTAACTCGACGACCTTTAATAACTCATTTCTATTTTTTGATTTAATGATAATTTGCCACTTATAGCCGTTTGATGATTTCTCATAAAAACTTGGGGCAGGGGTAGACAACCGTATTTTTAGAGGCGTTAGCTTTAGCTTATATATTAATGATTGGCTGGCTTTATTAGCCGAGCTTTGAGTTTTGCGTATACAACTTAGTTTTAACAGATAACAAAATGGTGGAAAGAGATATTTTCGGCGTTCTTTGAGTTGGGATTTATAAAAATCTAGCCATTTGTTATTGATGGCTGAAAGTATTGCTGGACTATTTGGATTATAGGTTTGAATTATTGCAGTACCGGCGATATGTCCTCGTCCAACTCGACCGATAATCTGCTTCAATTGCTGATAAGTTTGCTCCTCGGCAGTATAATCAGGAAATGACAGACTCGTATCAGCGATAACCACGCCAACCATACTAAGGCGTGGCAAGTCCAATCCTTTTGCTAGCAATTGTGTCCCAACCAATATATCTACGTCGCCTCTAACAATCTTTTCGTAATGTTTTTCAAATCGTTCACTTGTTTTATTATCAGTATCAAATCTTTGTATTCGAGCCTGAGGGAAAAGTCGTGTCAAGCTATCCACTATTGATTTGGTGCCAATACTTTTATATAAAATATTTGGACTAGTACAATCTGGACAAGTGGCAACGGCTTTGGCCCTATAGCCACAGGTATGGCAACGCATAACGTAACTGTCACCGTGATAAGTCAACGGTAAATCACAATTTAGGCAAAGCGCCTGCCACCCACAGTTTTCACACATTACAAGTCTAGAAGTTCCCCGTCTGTTTAGATAAACCAGGGCTTGTTCAGCTTTATTTAGACTGGCCTCAACCGCTTCTAAAAGGATATCGGACAGGTACGGATCACGCTTATAAAATGATTTATCAATGATTGGCACAACACAAACTTTAGTTTTCGCCGGATTTGTTTTGGTGGCCGGTTCCTGCATTTTAATAATTGGTATTTTTATGGCTTCTGCAACGAAGTAATCCGTTACATTCGGTGTGGCTGTGCCAATTATAAGACGAGCATTATGAAGTTGTGCTAATTTGCCGGCAACTCTTAACGTATGGTAATGAGGGGCTCTATCTTGTTTATAGGCGTTTTCATGAGCTTCATCAACAACAATTAACCCCAGTCTATCAAACGGCGTAAACAAAGCTGAACGTGGTCCAACTACAACTAACGGCTCAGATGATTCAAGGATTTGTAACCACCTATCTCGGCGTTTTGCTTCAGATAGGTTTGAGTGATAAGCAATAACTGGGCAAGTTAATACCTTGTCTAACTCTTTTATTAATTGTGAGGACAGGCTAATCTCTGGAATTAATATCAAGACGCTTTGTTTTTTGGCTAAAACTGACTGGGCTAATTCAAGGTAAATCCTAGTTTTACCAGTTCCGGTATCGCCATGCAATAAAAATGATCTTTGTTGTTTATCATAACTTTGAATAGTCATAATAGCTGTGTTTTGATCTTTTGTTAACGGTGGCAGAAAAGTTTTGGTTTTAGTAGTGCTTGTTTTGATGGAAACGGGTATTTTAAGTCTAGTCCCAAACAAATGTGGAAGAAAAATTGAAACTATTGATCCAATCGGTGCTGGATAATATAGCGCTAGCCATTTAATTAACTCTAAACTACTGCTTGGCAAAACCGGAATAGGGAATGTCTGGACGATTTGTTTTGTTGAAAAAGACGGCTTTACCGCCCTAGACAGGACAACACCTAGTATATTTTGTTTCTGAAGTGGTACTGATACAATAGCGCCCTTTTTTAGTGAAAATTTACTACTGTAAATAAGTGGTTTAGTTCCGTGATAGCGTTGACTGCCCGATAAAACCTCATAATATTCCATTTGTAACACCCATTATAGCCCTCTATTTACACAAAATTGTTGAAATGTTTTTAAATGGTAGGTATACTCTACTTACGTTGTGTGAATAACAATGGGGAAAATATGTTAGATACATTTATTACATCCAGGGTCCGTCGAAAAATTATTGTGGTGTACGCCAAGTACCCAGATTTTAAAACTCACGTTCGAGGCCTGGCAAAGCTAATTAAAGAAGATGCTGGCAATATCCAACGCGAATTAAAGCGCCTGGAAAAAATTGGTTTTCTGGTTTTTGAAAAACAAGGCAATACCAAAATTTATCACACCAATAAACACTTCGCAATCTTTAAGGAACTGCAAAGCATCGTGCTTAAATCACAACGTCTTAACCAAAAACGCCACCAGCTTTAGTAATTAAAACAATATTATCTTGCAGTATTTCCTCTGTTATCGTATAATCCTCTAAATGATACAAGTTACTCGTAAGGATTCTAAAGAATCTCTAGAAAATTTACTACGACGCTTTAACCGTAAAGTCTTACAGTCGGGCGTTGGAGCTATTGCTAAACAGGGGCAATTTTTTGAAAAACCAATAAGTAAATCTGAACGTAGAAAAAAAGCTATAATCAGAAGCGAGAGAAAAGCTATAAAACTAAATAAAATTAAACTCGGTTTACGTTAGATGGGCCTCAAACAACAAATAGATACTGATCTAAAAACGGCAATGCTGGCAGGTGACAAAACACTCGTCATAACGTTGCGTGGACTTAAAAGCGTTATCTTATATGAAGAAGTTGCAAAAAACGCGCGTGAAAACGGTTTGTCAGACAACGAAATTACTCAACTACTTGCCAAAGAGGCAAAAAAACGCCAAGAAAGTGCCGATTTATTTTTTAAAGGTGGCGATAAGGTTCGCCAAAAGGCCGAGCTGGATGAAAAAGCAATCATTGAAAACTATTTGCCAAAGCAACTTACTGAGCCGGAAATAATAAAATTAATAGATGAGGCGATGGCAAAACTGGGAAATTCCTCTAAGAATATGGGTCAGATAATCGGTCAAGTCAAACAAACGGCTGGAGCTAGTGCCGACGGAGCTATTATAGCCCGGCTCGTAAAGGAAAGAGTCAAGGATTCTTAAATGATTATAATAACTGGAGTAACGGGTAGTGGTAAAAGTGTGCAAGGAAGACTACTAACCAATAATTTTGGCTACGACTGGGTTTCAACCGGCGAATTATTACGAAAGTTTGCTACTGAAGAAAACAAAGCAAAAATGCTCAGAGGTGAATTATTGGATGATGAAGAAATGATTAAAATTATAGATAAAGTATTAAAGCGAAGAGATTTGTCCAAAGAGTTTGTGCTAGACGGCTTTCCAAGGACTGTTACGCAATTAGACTGGCTGTTGAAGCAAGTAAATAATAGTAGAGTATCAATCAAAGCGGTTATCAATCTAAAAGTGTCAGAACGAACAGTTCTGGAAAGATTATTACATAGAGGGCGAGCCGACGATTTGGAAGACGCTATAAAACATAGATTTGTTGAATATCGTAAAGTAACCATACCAATTTTAGATCATCTAAAAAAAGCTGACATCAAAGTCTACGACATAAACGCCGAGCAGGACCCTAAACACATACATACCGATATTGTTGAAGCTATTCGTAAGTCTTAATTTTACACTTAATTTGGTTATGATAAGCATCAAAACACAAACAGAGATAGACAGTATGCGCCAAGGTGGTAAAATATTGGCCACCGTATTGGCAGAACTTGAAAAAAATACAACTGTTGGATGTACACCCAAGGAAATGTCCACATTAGCGTCAACGAAGCTTAAAGAGCTGGGTGGTAAGCCGGCCTTTTTGGGTTATCATGGCTATCCGGATATCATCTGTATATCTGTAAATAATCAAGTCCAGCATAGTATCCCAAGTAATAAACCATTCAAGGAAGGTGATGTGATTAACTACGATTTTGGTGTTTTGTATAACGGTATGATTACAGATGGCGGTATTACGGTCGGGATTGGGAAAATAAACAGTAGCGCCCGACGCTTGGTTAACGGAACTAAAGAAGCCCTCTATGCCGGCATAGATGTTATAAAAAACGGCTGTTACGTTGGTGATGTGTCTTCGGCGATTGAGAAAGTTTTACATAAATACAATTTAGGTATTGTTCGCGAATTAGTGGGTCACGGGGTAGGATACAAATTACACGAATCCCCAGAGATTCCAAATTATGGCACAGCAGGAAGCGGTTCTATTCTGCAAACCGGAAATACGATTGCGATTGAACCAATAACTACGCTTGGTGATTATGCAATTAAAAATGATCCTGACGGCTGGACTCTCTGGACGGTTGATGGTAGTTGGTCGGCACAGTTTGAACATACGGTTTTGGTTGGCGAAAACGGCGCTGAAATTTTGACCCAAGTATCGTAAAACTCTGCACGCTTGACGCCAGAGTAAGGTTACTGCGCTAATGGAATAACCCTCGGTATTTTGTATATGGGGTAATGCTTGATGTCAACTAACTACTAGCGGTATACTTACAGGCATGCGAGAACAAACATCTCAACACTTCTTTGGTCTAGACGTTGGTTCAAGTACGGTACGTTGTGTTGTAGGTATATTGGACGACAGGGAATCTGGCAAACCGTCAATTGTGGGGCATGGTAGCGCGCCAAACTTAGGTATGAGAAAGGGTGTAGTCGTACACGTTGACGATGTTGTGGAAGCAATCATCAATGCTGTTACAGAAGCGGAACGAATGTCCGGCGTTCAGATTACAAATGCTACAGTCAATATTAACGGTTCGCACGTGGCTGGTATGAACTCTAAGGGCGTTATAGCTATTAGTGCTGCCAACAGGGAAATATCATCATATGACCGTTTAAGGGTAGAAGAAGCTGCTACTATAGTCAAGTTGCCGCCTAACAGAGAAATAATTCAGGTATTTGCCAAGAATTACCGGCTGGATGGACAAGATAATATAAAAGACCCAGTTGGTATGCAGGGTGTACGTTTAGAGGTTGATACACATATTGTTACCGCTGCCACACCTAGCTTACGTAATCTTGATTTGGCCCTAGAAAAAGCCCATATAGCCCCGTCACATCACACTGTTTCTAGCTTAGCAGCGGCAGAAGTTGTACTTAGTCGCCAACAAAAAGAATCGGGTACTGCACTGATTGATATCGGAGCTGGTACAACCAACCTGGTAGTGCTAGAGGACGGAGAAGTCCAACATGTAGCAGTTTTGCCAATAGGGGGGAACTATGTTACTAACGATCTTGCAATTGGTCTGAGAACGGATTTAGATATTGCCGAAGCAGTTAAGTTACAGCACGCGGCTCTCGGTTCTCATAAAAAAGATAACCGAGTATCCGTAACTGTAAACGGCCAGCGCTACGATTTTGAAGGTGTTGAAATACATATGATAATAGAAGCTCGTATAGAGGAATTGATGGAATATGTTGATAAAGAACTACGTAAAATCCAGCGCTCCCGTAAATTACCAGGTGGAGTGGTGTTGGTGGGCGGTACTGCTAAATTACCGGGCATTGCTGAAATCGCTAAAGATAAACTAGAACTTGCAGCCAGAATCGGCAGTTTACAGCCAATTGGCGGGCTTTTAGATACAGTAGTTGACCCAGCTTATTTCACGGCTGTTGGGTTGATGATGCTAGATATGCTACTCTTACCGAACTCTTCTAACGGTATTGAGGGCTCCCCAAATACGAGTGTTTTTAAGTTAATTGATGGCCTATTCAAGAAATTTAAGCATTAGAGTATACATTATTTGTCCTCGCGTTTTATTACTTTAATTTAAATATACATAAAGTTATTCATTGATACAGCTTATTTATTGAGTTATAATACGACCAGTAATTAGTTAGTTTGGAGAGGATAAAATAAATGCCACAAGTTACACCAGACGTAGAAACCTTTGCACGAATTAAAGTTATTGGAGTTGGTGGTGCGGGTGGGGCAGCGATTAACCGTATGATTGATGCTGGAGTTAAGGGCGTGGAATTTATTGCAGTTAATACGGATGCCCAAGCCCTGCACAACTCAAAAGCTAATACTAAAATCAATATTGGCAAGGAAACCACCGGCGGTCTTGGTTCTGGCGCAGACCCTATTGTAGGTGAAAAATCTGCCGAGGAATCTAAATCAGAAATCCAAAAAGCCATAGAAGGTTCAGACATGGTATTTGTGACTATTGGCGCCGGCGGAGGAACGGGCAGTGGCGCTGGCCACATTGTTGCCAAAATAGCTAAAGACGCAGATGCTTTGGTGGTTGGTTTTGCGACTCGTCCTTTTGCCTTTGAGGGTGATAAACGCCGACGAAACGCCGAGGTGGCTATAGAAAAATTACGTGGCGCGGTTGACACCCTTATTATTATTCCAAATGATAGACTACTACAGACAATTGATAGACAAACGCCCCTAATGGAAGCATTTAAGGTAGCTGATGACGTATTAAGGCAAGGCGTGCAAGGTATTTCCGACCTAATCACTGTTCACGGATTAATTAATTTAGACTTTGCTGATGTAAAAACAGTTATGAGTAACGCTGGAACCGCTCTTATGGGGATTGGACGCGCCAGTGGTGAAAATCGTGCTATCCAAGCCGCACAACAGGCCATCGAGTCACCATTGCTGGAAGTTTCTATCAATGGTGCTCGCGGTATTTTGTTCAACGTTATCGGTGGCAATGACGTATCAATGCACGAAATTAATGCTGCCGCGGAAGCCATTACGGCTTCGGCTGATCCAGATGCCAATATAATCTTTGGTGCGACAATTAATCCTCAGCTGGAGGGAGAAGTAATTATTACCGTAGTGGCCACGGGTTTTGATGCATCATATTTTGCCAACAAGCGTTCAAAAGAAGAAGATAAAACACCTGACGAATTAAAACAAAAACCATACCAAATTCTAGACAACAAAGTAGAAAACGTCCAAGATTTAGACATGGATTTAGACAATAAAGAAGACGGCACAAGTATAACTGGCCCCAGTGATTTTCATAAAGAGTCTCCCGTTCCTAACATTTGGACTCTTGATAATAATCATGAAGAGGATAGTAGCTCTAACGATTCTGGCATACCATCAGATGATAAGGACGAAGAAGAATTAGAAAAACCCTCATTTTTACGTCGATTAAAAAATCGCCGAAACGAAAAAAACAAACCTGAATCAGATAACAAAAAGAAGAAATAAGAAGTTAATTGCCCAAAGTTGTGATAAATAATACACCGTAAATTACTTGCAATGCACTATTTGTGGGGTTATAATAATTATTATAAACACTATATATAGCGGATTGTACTTTTAGATAATAGTTACTTTAAGGACAAAACTATAAAAACGCTTCATTAACGTATAAATTTTGTGTACAATTTGAAGTAGCATTAACAGGCAAAGGGGAGTAGAGCATGAAGTGCGGTCAATGCCATAGCGACGAGACCAAAGTCATAGAATCTCGCGACGTTGCAGAGGGCGAATCAATTAGGCGACGGCGGGTTTGTATGAATTGCCAGCACCGGTTTACAACTTACGAACGGGTAGAGCATCCTCAGTTGACAGTTATAAAAAATAACGGCACACGCGAGCTGTTCAACAGAGACAAGCTACTAGGTGGACTGTACAGAGCATGCGAAAAAACTTCTATCACAAATGTTCAGTTAGATTTATTGGTGGCTGATATAGAACAAGAACTTTATGCCTCAGCAGAAACAGAAATTCCAACTCAGAAAATTGGCCAGATGGTTATGGATCATCTTGCCCCACTCAATGAGGTGGCCTATGTTCGGTTTGCAAGTGTTTATAGGCGTTTCAAAGATATTGCCGGATTTGAGAAAGAATTGTCGCAGATCCGAGAGCTAAAGACGGATAAATCAAGAAAGACTAAAACCAAGACTTAGATTTTGGCGGTTCTGCTTAGCCCAGTATAAGAATACCTGGTTAAGAAGAGCTGAACAGGAAACCCTACAAGATAAAATAGGGCAACCAAAGCAACTCTTGAACAAACAATTTAACAAAAACTAAAATACCCCAACAGCAAAAAGTGCGGGGGTTAGATAAGGAGAGGGAGAAATGAGCCAAACAACAACTCTAGGGAGGGGGCGACTATTCACATCCCCAAAATCCAAAGCATACAAGGCACTTAATTGGATGGAGTGTGATTCGATTATCGTCAATCCAATGACCAATAAACCAGTTTTCGAACAAAAAAATGTGGAATTTCCCGAGGGTTGGTCACTTAATGCAATAAATATTGTATCTCAAAAATATTTTAGCGGAACGCCGGGTACCAAAGACCGTGAGCAAAGCTTAAAACAGCTAATTAACAGAGTAGTTGACACAATTACACGCCAAGGTTTGCAGGAAGGATATTTTGAAACCGATGATGAAGCGGAAGATTTTCGTGAAGAGCTTAAATTTGTTCTGGCCACACAGCGAGCAGCGTTCAATTCACCGGTCTGGTTTAACATCGGTGTAGCCGAACGTTCTCAGCAGGCTAGCGCCTGCTTTATTTTGGCTGTGGAGGACACCATGCCGTCTATTCTTAACTGGTATAAAGAAGAGGGTATGATCTTTAAAGGTGGCTCGGGCGCCGGAATTAATTTGAGTACTATCCGTTCATCGAAAGAAACGTTAGGTAAAAGTGCTGGCACGGCATCGGGACCGCTTAGTTTTATGCGCGGTGCAGATTCATCGGCAGGAGCAATAAAAAGCGGTGGTAAAACCCGCCGAGCCGCCAAAATGGTTATTTTAAATGCTGACCACCCAGATATAGAGGAGTTTATCTGGGCTAAAGCAATAGAGGAGCGCAAGGCGCGGGCCTTACAAGAAGCCGGTTTTGATATGACTTTGGACGGTAAAGATTCGTTCTCGGTTCAATATCAAAATGCTAATAACTCTATACGTGTTACGGATGATTTTATGAATGCAGTCCTAAACGATAGCGACTGGGGATTAAAAGCCGTTAAAGACGGTCATATTGTTAAAACAGTTAAAGCTAAGAAACTGTTTCGTCAATTTGCTGAAGCTACCTGGGAGTGTGCCGATCCGGGTATGCAGTTTGATACGACAATAAATAAATGGCATACATCGCCTAGTAGCGGTAAAATAAATGCTTCCAACCCGTGTAGCGAATATATGCACTTAGATAATTCTGCCTGCAATTTGGCCTCCATCAATCTGTTAAAATATCTAGACGAAAATTACGCTTTTGACATTACTGCTTTCAAACATACAATAGAACTCGTTTTTACAGCCCAAGAGATTTTGGTTGGTTACAGTGAATATCCGACGAATAGCATTACAAAAAATGCCAAAGCATACCGCGAGCTGGGACTAGGTTATGCCAATCTTGGGGCACTATTGATGGCCCAAGGATTGCCATACGACTCCGAGGAAGGTCGGGCTCAAGCTGCCGCCATAACAGCACTAATGACAGGACACGCCTATGCCACTAGTGCCAAACTTGCCAAGCGAGTCGGGCCATATGCCGGCTATCATAAAGACCGTGCAGATATGATGCGAGTGCTTAAAATGCACCGAGACGAAATCTCTAAGATTGATCCCAGTTTGGTGTCAGAAGATTTATTAAATGCCGTAGCTAGTATTTGGGACGAGGCAATTGAGCTTAGCGAACTCTACGGTGTGCGTAATTCTCAGGTCAGCGTACTTGCGCCAACTGGAACTATTGGCTTAATGATGGATTGTGATACTACTGGTATTGAACCGGACTTGGGGCTTGTAAAAGTCAAGAAATTAGTTGGTGGTGGCAGTATGTGTATTGTAAATCAAACAGTACCCAGGGCTCTAAAGGCACTTGGCTATAATAAAGACCAAATTGACGACATTATTGAGTATATTGACGAGGAAAAAACAATCATAGGTGCGCCACACCTCTATAAAGAGCATCAACCAGTTTTTGCATGTTCAATGGGCGACAACGCAATACACTATCAGGGTCATATAAAAATGATGGCCGCTGTTCAGCCATTTTTATCTGGTGCAATAAGTAAAACTGTAAATATGCCAGAAGATGCATCGGTAGAAGATATAGAACAGATTCATATTGATGCCTGGAAAGCAGGTATAAAAGCGATTGCCGTCTATCGTAATAACTGTAAAGTGGGGCAACCGCTTTCTATGGCTAAAAAAGATGGTGATGAGAATGAGGCTAATGACCCGTCTAAAGCAGTTGAGTCTATTAACGATAGAATTATCATCAAAGGTACGGTGCGCCGTGCATTGCCAAGGGTTCGTAATTCTAAGACATTTTCTTTTTCAGTGACTGGTAGTCACGGCTATCTGACAGTTGGCGAATATGATGATGGTACGCCTGGCGAGATATTTATGCGACTTGCTAAACAGGGCTCAACGCTAGCTGGTTTTATGGATGCGCTTGCTATATCGTTAAGCCATGGATTGCAATACGGAGTACCGCTGAAAGAATACGTTAAATCGTTTACGAATATGGCGTTTGCGCCAGCCGGAATAACTGATGACCCGGATATACGAACGGCTTCATCGCTAATGGATTATGTGGCCCGTCGGCTAGCGCTTAGTTATTTGTCGTTTGATGATCGTTTGGAGCTTGGACTAGCGCATATGGATGATAAGCTGATTGAACAGGAGAAACTATTACCAGATATACCGATACCAAAAAAATCTGAAAAACCGTCCGAAAAAAAGGTTTATGAATTGAAAGTAACAAATAAATCCAAAACACTTACCCGACCAGTTACTCTGCCAAACCCAAAATATAATGATAATGTCGCCCCAATATGCTTTAGCTGTGGCAATCAGACGCAACGTGCTGGATCCTGCTACGTCTGTGCCAGCTGTGGCAGTACAACCGGTTGTAGCTAAAAAAGTACGCATTTTGCTTTGATTATTCTGCTTGTTTCGCTGGTGGTTCAATTCCGTTGTGGTTCATTGGCTGTTTTGAACTTGTCTTACGAGGCGTAGTTACCGTATATTGATTATGGTTCCTTTGCACTTCTTGAAAGTCGCACTCAAACTATTTCAAGTGCAATGCGCGTAAAACCCTGCAAGTAATAGTAGAAGTGTTTACTACAATCGGTGTGGGCTAAAAATAGGGGGCTGTGATAAACTAGGACTAATGAAAATTAGTATATTGTACCGGGCTAATTCAGAACACGAGCGTAATGTTTTAGACTATGTACGAGATTTTCGCAAACAACAAGTTACTAGGAAAGTCAATCTAGTAGACGTAAATACAAGGGATGGTACGGCATTGGCAGAATTATACGATGTTGTCCAATATCCAGCTATTTTAGCACTTGGCAACGATGGTCGGTTATTGCAAAGTTGGGAGGGTGATCTTCCTCTTATGAATGAGTTGGCCTATTATTCACAGGAGCAATAACATAACCTACTAAAACTTAAGTAATTATTAAGTAATAAACTATAAATAATGGAGTAACTTGGGTGAACGAAGTAAAAAAATCACCGTTTTCACAAATAGAGGAAGACATAATAAAGTTATGGACATCCGAAAAGACATTTGAAAAAAGTCTGGAAAACCGAAAAAACAACAAAGTATTTACTTTTTATGATGGTCCACCGTTTGCAAATGGTATGCCTCATTATGGTCATCTGCTTCAGACCACCATTAAAGACGCCATAACAAGATATAAGACTATGCGCGGATATTTGGTACCTCGGCGAATTGGCTGGGATACGCACGGTCTACCGGTGGAGTATGCCATTGAAAAAGAACATAATTTTAAGGGAAAACGCGACATAATTGATTATGGTATAGACAAGTTCAATGCTGAATGCCGGCAATCGGTTTATAAATACAAAGACGAATGGGAAAAAATGTTTCACCGCGCCGGCCGTTGGGCGGACTATAAAAAAACTTATTCAACACTTGATGAGAGCTACATAGAGAGCGTATGGTGGGCATTTAAGACCATATATGATAAAGGGCTCGTTTATAAAGATTTCAGAAGTTCTCCGTATTGTCCACGTTGTGCGACGCCGTTGTCTAATTTTGAACTTAATCAGGGCTACAAAGACGAAATAACAGACCCCAGTTTGTTTGTAAAATTTAAGCTTATAGATGAGAAGGCCTATTTGTTGGGGTGGACAACGACACCGTGGAGCTTACCGGGTAATGGGGCAATTGCTGTTAAGCCGGGGGCTAAATACGTCTATGTTGAAATGACAGATGACGAAGGATATAAAGAAACCGTTATAGTTGCTAGAAACAGGCTATCGGCGCTAAATCTAAAAACGTTCCACATAACCAAAGAAATAAACGGAAATGATCTGATAGGTATGCGGTATGAACCGTTGTTTAAGATAAATAATCTTAGGAAATACGATAATTATGAGAATCTATATAAAGTTTGGGGTGCGGATTTTGTAAGTATAGATGATGGCTCTGGCGTACTTCATGTAGCTCCAGCTTTTGGAGAGGACGATTTATCTTTAAGTAAAAAAGAGAATATACCCGTACTGTTTACAGTTGACGAAGATGGGCATATTCAATCGGGCATCGGTTTACCAGAACAGATAGCTGGAAAGTTTTTTAAATCAGCCGATGCACTAATTATTACAATGCTCACAAAAAAGGGGAATATTTATGCCTCCGAGAATATCGTTCATACCTATCCGTTTTGTTGGCGCTGTGATACCCCGCTTTTATATTATGCGACAGATTCTTGGCTGATTAAAGTTACGGAAATTAAAGATAAGCTCGTAACAAATAATAACAAGATTAACTGGACGCCAGATCACATCCGCGAGGGGCGCTTTGGCAAATGGCTAGAGAATGCCCGGGATTGGGCGATTAGCCGAAATAGATTTTGGGGAGCGCCATTGCCAATCTGGGTAACAGATGATGGCGATATTGTGATTATAGGGAGCGTCAAGGAATTAAAAGAACGGGCAGTCAACCCCAAAAAAATTGGTGACATACATCGCCCTTACATTGATGATATAGAAGTTAAAACCGATTCAGGCAAGATTGCTAAACGCATTCCGGAAGTGTTTGATTGCTGGTTTGAGTCTGGTGCTATGCCATACGCCCAGGACCATTACCCATTTAATAATAAGACTGATTGGAATAAACGTTTTCCGGCAGATTTTATAGGCGAGGCAATTGACCAGACCAGAGGATGGTTTTATACACTTCACGTACTATCCTCGGCCTTGTTTGATAAACCAGCTTTCAAAAACGTAATTTGTAGTGGTTGGATTGTGGCGGCCGATGGCGAAAAGCTAAGTAAGCGCAAGAAGAATTATGCGCCAATGGACGAGATATTTGATATATACGGTGTAGATAGTTTACGGTTTTTTATGGCTAACAGTCCGATAGTCAACGGTGAGGATGTACGATTTAGCGTTAATTATTTACAGGACGTTCAACGTAAGGTATTTATGACGCTTAATAACAGCTACAAATTCTTTAAACTCTACGCTGATATTGATAATTGGAAAGCAAAAAGCCCACTCAAGAGAATAGTTAGTAATAATGTTCTAGACAAGTGGATATTGGCGCGTTTAGACCAGATTGTATTAGAAGTAACCAATGCTATGGATAATTATCGTCTAGACAAGGCTACGCGGCCACTAATTGATTTATTGGATGATTTATCCAACTGGTATATCCGACGATCGCGTCGGCGCTTTTGGAAGACAGAGGACGACATTGATAAAAATAGTGCCTATGCAACGCTACACTACGTGCTACTTAGGGTCTGCCAATTAATTGCACCATTTTCGCCATTTTTAGTTGATTATATCTGGCGTGATTTAACTACTGGAACAGACTTGCCTAAATCAGTGCATCTAAGCGATTGGCCAGATATCGGTAAAGTGGATAATAAATTATTAAAAGAGATGACCGAAATACGGGATTATATAAATGAGGGTTTAAGCCAGCGGGCAGAGGCCGGAATAAGAGTACGCCAACCACTTCAATCAGTTACTGTGCCCAAAATCTCTAAAACACTTACGCCAATTATTGCCGAAGAACTTAACGTCAAGCAAATTATATGGGGTAGTAAAACATCTAAGGTTGTAGTAGATACAACGTTAACAGATGAACTAAAAACAGAAGGCACGATGCGCGATCTTATTAGAGCAATCCAAAATACACGCAAAAACGCTGGTCTTAACGTAGAAGATCGGATTATTTTGTCTGTAATATCATATAACAAGCAAGTTATGGATGCTATTGTTGCGCATAAAACAACAATATTAGCGGAAACCCTTGGTACAAAACTTGAAAATAGCCCCGTAGCTGGAGAATACTCAGAAACAATAAACTTGAACGGTAATAAAATAGTAGTTAGTTTAAAAAAGGCCAGCTAAAAGTAAAAGGTAGTTTACAGAAATAATCATCTCTGTTAGACTATACCAATAAGAAATTAGCGGAACGAAATATTATGAAAAAAGCAGTAATTAATACTGGTGGTAAGCAATACATCGTGTCAGAAGGCGAGACTATTGACGTGGAGCTATTAGGAGATACCAAAAAACCAATTTTTGATGCATTACTGGTCATTGACGGGGAAAAAGTTTCGGTTGGAAAACCGGTGGTGAAAGAAGCAACAGTAACAGCTGAAATTATTGAACAAAAAGTATTAGCCGATAAAGTTACAGCTATTAGATACAAGGCCAAAAAAAGAGTAAAAAAAGTTCGTGGACACCGGCAACAGCACACTCGCATCAGAATCTCTAAGATAACAACAAAATAGTTGGCTGGATTTGCGTTTACAATAACGGGTTAAAGATGATACGCTGATAATCATAAGAGGTATCATTAAAGGTGATGTAAGGTGATAACTATACGGTCTATAACAAAAATTGGGTATATAGGATTCATAATCTCGTTGTTTGTGGGTGCTGGTGTATTAGCAAGCGCTATTACACAGGGCTACCATAGCAATACGCCGCTATCCGAAGGTGTAGTGGTAAGCACCGTTAAGAACAATCCTGAGGAAATAGAAAAAACCACCCTAGAAAATGAAGTTTTAATGGTGGGCATTGTTAGTGGTGATAATAAATCCGTAATAAATTTACAACCCAAAGGTACTGATTTGGGGGTTGTTTTAAGTGGTGAAGTGTACCTGTTAGCAACGGATATAAATGGCAATATTGAACAAGGGGACTATCTTATAATTTCACCCCTAGCAGGAGTTGCCATGAAAGACGCTCTAGAGTCTCAGGCTAAAAGATATATCGCAGTGGCATCCCAGGCATTTAATAGTAGATCAGCTGGTGCAAAGCTAGTCTCGGTTGCGCTAAATAACGGACAGAACAAAAAAGTTAATGTTGGTTTAATGAAGGCAAATCTAGCATTTATAAATAGGGTGGATAAGGCGTCCAAAAAAAATGCTATGGTGGTTTTTGCCCAAAAGGTTGCGGGAAAGTCGGTAGACAACACTCGTATTATCGCTTCAGTCGCTGTATTTTTATCAACGTTATGTATCACCGGACTAGTGTTAAATGGGTCAATAAAAGGGACGTTTATATCGTTGGGGCGTAACCCATTAACCAAGTCAATAATACTATCTAATTTATTTAAAGTTATTACTATTGGACTTATTTTGCTTACTGGCGGTACAGCTATGGCGTACATAATACTCCGTATTTAAAATTGATCTTCCGGAGTTTCTGGCTCTGCCGGAAAGCAGCGAAGTACGGCGCGTAATTCCATAAAAAATGTATACAAAACCCTTGTAATTAAGATAAGCAGTATATAAAATAAAATGGGGTGTATTGAACACAAAAATCACCCCCTATATATAAAATAAACAAAATAGATGGAAAACAAACAATATTTTCTTGAGCAACAACCGGTTGTCAAAGAGCCGAGTTTATTAGAAGTAACTCAAGAAACCCCGAATATACCACCGTCAACCGACGATTTTCGTCCAAAACGATCGATCTTTAGATGGGTCTGGTTTGTTTTGGTGTTATTGCTTGCGGGAATTATAGCAGCGATATTTATCAATTTTCAAAGATTTTCTAAAAATAACGACATTGATTCTAATAATGCAAAACCACAAGAAGTAAATCTTGAAGATATTTCACCAATTGCCAAGGTCTTTTCGGTAAAAGACAATGACAGTGTGGTGCTTAATGGACAGTTGCAGGTTAGTAAGGGCATTGTGCTTGCGCCAACATCACAGCCATCTGCCCCTGTTATTGGGCAAATTTATATAGACAGCACCACGAATCAGCTGCGATATTATAACGGAACGGCATTCAATAATCTTGCAGTTGATGACGGGCAAATATGCAAAAACAATAATCCTAATTGCGGATTTGTAAATCCTGCCGACATTGCTAATTTTGTAACGCTTAATCAGACAAACAAATTGATTCAAGATGCAATCGCCACTTTAACGATTCCCTCTTTGCCACAAGATATTGCCACGTCGGCTTCACCTCAGTTTAGCGCCTTAAAATTAAAAAACGGCAACGGAGGGATAGTAACACTTCAGTCATCGGCTAGTAGCGGTGCGCTAACATTTACTTTGCCGTCTGCAGATGGCGCGGTTGGGGAGTGTTTAGCTACTGACGGAAACGGTGTTTTATCATTCATTGCTTGTGCTGGCGGCGGCGGTGTCCCAACAACCCGAACCCTAACTATTAACGGTTCTACCCAAGACCTGTCAGCTAACCGTACCTGGAATGTTGGCGATATGCTTCTCGGTACCGGCCAGGCAGTCACAGCTCTAAAG
>Ga0172370_10001638_pt1 | contig 33700 bp, 32 predicted proteins | sample LakKiv5m_FD_114538 | JGI IMG/M metagenome (GOLD analysis project Ga0172370, IMG submission 114538) | Freshwater microbial communities from Kabuno Bay, South-Kivu, Congo - kab_022012_11.5m | ecosystem: Environmental > Aquatic > Freshwater > Lake | place: Democratic Republic of the Congo...
AATAAACGAAATTGACCGAATCCAAATCTTTACGGTATAATACCCTGCTTCTCCAAATAGCTGGCCAGTTCCCAATATGGGACTTGCAATCATCAATAAGTAAGTGAGGAACGTAAATAATGCCTAAACGAACATATCAACCCAAGATCCGCCGCCGCTTGCGCGTGCACGGTTTTCGTCAGCGCATGGCCTCGGCCGATGGGCGGGCAGTGCTTAAACGACGCCGCGCGCGCGGGCGTTACAAATTGACTGTCACTGCCAACGAGCACGTGAAGCGGATACACTGGTAGACCTTCGCCAGCGTGATGAGAAACACATACTTCCCCTTTCAATGAGGCGCGGGTGCAGCGCAAATTCCGCCTGACCCGCTCGGAAGATTTCAAGCGAGTGCGGCGATTCGGCAAATCGTTTGCCCACCCGCTTGTTGTGTTAGTAGTGCAGGCGAATGAAGAAACGGACGTGCGCGTGGGTGTAGCCGCTGGCCGAACAGTGGGAACGGCTGTGAAACGGAATCGGGCCAAACGTCTGATGCGTGAAGCGATGCGGCCTCTCATTCCATCACTCGCCTCTGGCCGGGACTTGATCCTGATCGCACGCCCCGGGCTTTCATCTGCCTCCCTGGCCCAAACCCGCGAAGCCCTGTTGACGGTTTTACGCCGCGCTGAATTGCTCTCCCCAACCAATGCAACCTGAATTTTATCTGCCGCATGAATATCCCGATGAGCCGCGTTTGCGGGATTTGCCGCGCACGCCGCACAACTGGGTGCGCCTGCCGTTGCTGGCTTTGATCCGTTTCTACCAAATGACAATCTCGCGCGGCTTGCCCGAAGGCACTTGCCGCTTCTATCCATCCTGCTCACATTACGGATATCAGGCGATTTACAAGCATGGTGCCTTGAAAGGTTCGTTGATGGCGAGTTGGCGCGTTTTTCGTTGCAACCCGTTCAATCCCGGTGGGTATGACCCGGTTCCCTAGGAGTTAGAAATTATCCAATGAAAAGTTTGAAGTTGATCTCGCTTGTATTACTCGGCGCAATATTGTTGAGCGCTTGCGCCAGCGGCGCTGGCACTGTCACCAGTTGGCCGGGCCTTGCCGCTGACTCTACCAATGCCTATCTCGCCGACGGCAACAGTGTATATGCGGTGCGCTTGAGTGATGGCGTCAAGGTTTGGCAGTATCCCGATAAAGCCGGCACCCCTAAATTCTTCGCCACTCCCGTTCTCACACCCGATGGACAGTTGCTTGTTGGAAGCGCCGGGACGGATGACGCTCTCCTTAGCCTCGACCCGGCCACAGGTAAAGAGAAATGGGTCGCTCCTTTCACTGGCGCAAAAGATAAATGGATCGCTTCGCCGCTTGTCGTTGGAGACATGATTTATGCCCCCAATAATGATGGCACGCTTTACGTTCTCAAACTTGCGACAGGTGAATTCCAATGGTCTCTGCCAATCAGCCATTCGTTGTGGGGCACTCCTGTCTCCAATGGCAAATTGGTTTTCGTGACATCGCTTGATCATTTCCTGTATGCCATTGATCCTCAGTCACATAAGATTGCATGGAAAGTGAACCTGGGCGGTTCGGTGCCTGGTTCGCCTGCCGTCAGCGCAGATGGCTCAACGTTATACGTTGGTGGATTTACGAAAAAGGTCAGTGCGATCAGTACTGCCGATGGCTCTGTGCGCTGGACGGCCGCTACAAAAGATTGGGTATGGGATGCGCCCGCGCTGGATGGCGATACTGTTTATGCGGCGGATATCAGTGGTAATATTTATTCGTTCGGTGCGCCCAACGGTAAGAATGCCTGGCCCGATAATCAGCCCGATGGACCGATCACCGCAACTCCGGTGGTTCTTTCGGATGGCACGGTGGTAGTCGTGACTGAATCAGGACTGGCTTATGCGTTTGACCGTGTCAGCGGCAAGGCTTGGGGCGTCGGTACGAACATTGGTGGAAAGATTTACACCACACCGGTTGTGTCCGGTGATCTTATCCTCGTTGCACCGTTAGGCGCCGATTCTTTACTGGCGGCGTTGAACAATGGCGGCAATGTGGTCTGGAAATTTACAGGCAAATAAGGACATCATTATGTGGGATCTCCTTCTTATCAATCCGTTTACAAATGCGTTGTTATGGATCTATGATGTCCTCGGCCATAATTATGGCGTTGCGATCATCCTCTTCACCATCCTGATTCGCCTCGTTACCTGGCCGCTCAACGGTCAACAGTTGAAGGGCGCCAAAGTGATGCAAGACCTGCAAAGCGATAAAGAGTGGCTCGATATTCAAAAGAAGTACGCCAAGGACAAGGAAAAGCTGGCGCAGGAGCAGATGCGCATTTACAAGGAACGCGGCATCAATCCCTTTGCATCCTGCCTGCCGACTCTCATTCAATTCCCGATCATCATCGGTCTATACCAGAGTATCACGCGCGCACTGGCAACCACGCCTTTGGGACTGCTTCAATTGGCGCGCGGCATCTATCCCAGCTTGCTGAATACTTCGGCGATCATTCCGCTTAACAGCCACTTCCTGTGGATGGACCTGGGCCGCCCTGAGGGAATTCCTTTCCCTGCCGGATTTACGGTTTCATTTCTCCCGTTCGGCTTCCCGACACTGGCGATCATCGTGGCGATCACGACTTATCTTCAGACCAAGCTGACCATGCCGCCCCCCTCGACAAGTAATCCGAAAGACCAGACTGCGGCCATGACTGGCATGATGAGCATTTATATGCCGCTTTTGCTTGGCTACTTTGCGCTCAACTTTGCATCTGGTCTGGCGGTATATTTTGTCACCAGCAACGTGCTGGGCATCGTACAATATGCAATGATGGGCCGCGTCAACTGGCGCAATCTTTTGCCAGGCGCCAAGCAGCCTGCATTACCTGCCGGCAAGAAAAAATAACATATAGGGAGGTCAACATGTCCGAACGCACAACGCTGGAAATCATCTCTCCGACCGTGGAAGAAGCTCTCGCAAAAGGGCTGGCTCAACTTGGATTGCCCGCTCACGCGGTTTCCGTTGAAGTCTTAGACGCGGGCAACAAAGGCTTGTTTGGGTTGGGCGGACGCCAGGTGCGCGTGCGCTTGACCGTCAATCCGCCACCTGGATCGGAATCAGTTGCATCGTCGTCCGCGCCGGAAAAGTCCAAAGCCGCGCCTCCGCCCAAAACAGAGAAACCTGCCTCACGCGTTGCCCTGCCTGCGCCAGTGCCGCAGGCACAGGTGAGCACGTCGAAGGGTCCGGATAAAGAAGCGGCTTCTGTTAAAAAGGCTGAATCCGCACCCAAAGCAAAAGCAGAGTCTGGGATCGGCGCCGTTGAAGGTCATGACCCTGTACTCGATGCGACAGAAGCCACTATTTCCAAATTGCTGTTTCATATGGGCATGCAGGCGCAGGTCTCGGCGCATTATGGTGAGTCGCGCGATGACCGTCATCCGATCATGGTGGACATTCATGGGAGCGATCTCGGCGTTTTGATTGGCCGCCACAGTGAGACCTTGAATGCGTTTCAATATATTGCCTCGTTGATGGTTGGCAAGGAAACCCAGGAGTTTATTCAATTGATCGTGGATGTGGAAGGCCACCGTGACCGGCGCGAACGCCAACTGCGCCAACTGGCACGGCGCATGGCCGAACAGGTCATCAAATCGGGCCGCAAGCTGACGCTTGAGCCGATGTCTGCCGCCGAACGGCGCATTATTCACATGGAGTTGCGCGAGCATCCTGCGGTGATGACTCAAAGCACCGGCGAAGAGCCGCACCGCAAGATCGTGATCCTGCTGAAAGATTCATAACCGGTTTGATCGTAAGATAAAAAGACGAAAGATCGTGACAATGCGGTCTTTCGTCTTTCTTTTTTATAGGGAAAAGCTGGAAGAAGAAAGCCCGATTTTCTCACGGTATAATCTATCCATGCCTGAACTTGCTGTGCTTGAATCTGTGGATTATCTCGTCCTCGGTCATGTGACCGAGGATGTGACTTCCAGCGGGCCGCGCCTCGGAGGGACTGCAACCTTTTCTGCGTTGACGGCGCTCGCGCTTGGTCTGCGCGTGGGGATTGTGACCGCCGCGAGCGGGAAGACTTCGCTTAGTGCGCTGGCTGGAACCACGGTGGTTTCCACTCCATCTGAACATACGACAACTTTTGAAAATATTTATATCGGCGGGGAACGCAAACAAACTCTTCATCATCAAGCCGCTAAGATTTCATTTGAGAATGTGCCCGACGTTTGGCGGACGACATCTATTATTCACCTTGGACCCGTTGCTCAAGAATTACAAGACGAATTGCCGGGACGATTCTCTCCGTCTTTGCTTGGCATCACGCCGCAAGGCTGGATGCGGACTTGGAATGGCGATGGACATGTCTCGCCCTGCAAATGGGAATCAGCCGAAGCATTTTTGCCACACGCCGGTGCGGTCGTCATCAGCCGCGAAGATGCGGGTGGTGACGAGGAATTGATCGAAGCAATGGCGCATCAAACACGCGTGCTGGCCGTCACCGACGGTGATGAGGGGTCAGTGCTTTTTTGGAATGGTGACCGCCGCCGTTTCCGCGCTCCCCAATTTCCCGAAGTGGACGCGACCGGTGCAGGTGATATTTATGCCGCCGCTTTTTTTATCCGCTTGTTCTCCACACGCGATCCATGGGAAGCTGCCCGTTTTGCGACACAACTTGCGGCGCGTTCGGTGGCGCGCGTGGGCCTGGACGGGATCCCGACATCAAAAGAAATCGAAGAGTGCCTCATGGAGGTTTTCTAGTGGCTCGCATTTATACATTCGCGAATCAAAAAGGTGGCGTGGGAAAAACCACGACTGCCGTCAATCTCGGTTCATATCTCGCCAGCGCCGGACAGCGCGTGCTCGTCGTTGATCTCGATCCGCAGGCCAACGCTACTTCCTGTCTCGGTGTGGACAAATCAACGGTCGCGGGCGGCACCTATGAGTCATTGCTGGGTGGCGCAGCCATGCCTTTTATCTTGTTGAATGAAAAACTCAAGTTGGCGCTTTTGCCTTCTTCGCCCTCGCTGGCCGGTGCCGAAGTGGAACTCGTGGACGAACTGGCGCGCGAGACGTGCCTCAAGCGCGCACTTGAACCGTTGATTGATCGTTACGATTACATCCTGATTGATTGTCCCCCCTCGCTTGGACTGCTCACGGTCAATGGGCTGGTTGCAGCGCGTGACGGTGTAATCGTGCCGGTGCAATGCGAATATCTTGCGCTGGAAGGACTCGGTCAACTCACGCTGACCATTCAACGCGTGCGCTCGGCTCTTTTCCCGGACCTGAAAGTGCGCGGCGTTGTCCTGACCATGTTCGACCCCCGCACGAATCTTTCGACCGATGTGGTTGCGGAAGTCAATCGCCATTTTCCGAACCAGGTTTTTAAAGCGATCATCCCGCGCAGTATCCGCCTCGCCGAAGCGCCCTCGTACGGACTTCCCATCTCGGCCTACGCGCCGTCTTCGGTTGGCGCACAGGCGTATGAAGCGCTGGCAAAAGAATTGCTCAAAGGTGATGGAATAAAAGCCTCGCATTAATTTGTAGGGGCACAGCGGCGCTGTGCCCCTACGTCTCATTATTAAGGAGTCATTTATGCCCAAACATTCCGGTCTCGGAAAAGGACTCGACGCACTTATCCCCGGTGGTTCATCTGCCTCGTCGGGCGGCGAAGGCGGCATGACGCAAATTTCCATTGATCAAATCCAGCGTAATCCGCGTCAGCCGCGTCAGACCTTCAGAGAAAATGAACTCGAAGATCTGGCTGCATCGATTCGAGAGCATGGAGTTATCCAGCCGTTGATCGTCACACCCGGACGTGGTGGAATGTATACGCTCATTGCAGGCGAACGCCGCTTGCAGGCCGCGCGCAAAGCCGGGCTAAAAACTGTCCCGGTCGTCCTCCGCAATGCCAGCGACCAGCAATTGCTTGAACTTGCCCTTATCGAAAATGTCCAGCGCGCGGACTTGAACGCCATCGAGGAGGCCGATGCTTATCAACATCTCGCCAAAGAATTTGGACTTTCACACGAGGCCATCGCGGTGCGTGTTGGAAAGAGTCGTGTGGCCGTTACAAATACGGTACGTCTGCTGGATGCCGCGCCTGCCGTAAAGCAAGCTCTCGTCGACGGGAAAATTACTGAAGGCCACGCGCGCGCCTTGCTGGCGATCAACGCCGTCAAAGGTCAGGAAGCCGCGCTGCGCACGGTCGTCAATCTTGATCTCAGCGTTCGGCAGACTGAGCAGTTGGCGCGCAAACTCGGCGGCGTAAAACCAACAGCTAAGAAAAAGATCAGCCGCAATGCGGACGTGAGTGACATCGAACGCCGTCTGCGCGCCAGCCTCGGCACGAAGGTTGCGCTCAAGCACGGCAAAAAAGGCGGCACGGTCACCATCCATTATTATTCTGACGAAGAGTTGGACGGTTTGTTGGAAAAATTATTATGAGACTTTTGCACAATGCCCGCATTCATACCCTCGACCCGAAGCGGCCGCTCGCCTCGGCGCTGGTCATTGACCGTGAGCAGATCCTCGCCACCGGCGGCGATGAACTTTTGCGCGAATTCGACGGCGCCGAAAAACAAGATATGCAAGGCCGCACAATCTTGCCTGGCTTGACCGACGCGCACCTTCATCTTCAATATTATGCGCTTGGCTTGCAAAAGATCGATTGCGAAACCGACACGCTCGAAAAATGTTTGCAGCGTGTTTCTGAGCGTGTGAAAAAATCCAAGCCCGGCGAATGGGTTCTCGGCCATGGTTGGAATCAAAATGTCTGGTTCCCCTCGCCTTCTGGGAGAGGGGTTGGGGGTGAGGGTGGCTGGCCGACTGCATCCGATCTTGATTCGGTCGCACCAAACAATCCTGTTTATCTAACAGCCAAATCTTTGCACGCTGCGCTCGCAAATTCTGTCGCGTTGAAAATTGCAGGAATCACCGCCGAAAGTCCGGATCCAACCAATGGGCAAATTCAACGCCAATTAAACGGCGCCCCGACCGGGGTCCTGCTTGAGACGGCGATGGAATTAATCAGCCGCGTGAATCCGGAATCAGATGTCGAGATTATCTCGTCCGCTATCGAAAAAGCCCAACCGATTTTGTGGAAGATGGGGCTGACCGGCGTGCATGATTTTGATCGCCGTGAATGTTTTATGGCGTTGCAACAATTGCACGCACAGGAAAAATTACATTTGCGCGTCACGAAAAATATTCCGGTCGATTTGCTCGATCACGCCTCGGCGCTTGGACTTCGCACAGGTTTCGGCGATGACTGGCTTCGCATCGGCTCGGTCAAGGCTTTTATGGACGGCGCGTTGGGTCCGCGCACAGCGGCCATGTTCCAGCCGTATGAAGGCGAGCCGGAAAATAAAGGCGTCCTCAACATGGACGGCGAGGAACTTTTTGAGTTTGGCCGCCGCGCCGCCGATGTTGGACTCGGCATGACGGTTCACGCCATCGGCGACCGCGCCAATCATGAAGTGCTGAACGCGTACCAGCAATTGCGTGCCTATGAAAAAGAAAAAGGCCTGCCGCATTTGCGCCATCGCATCGAACATGTTCAGGTGCTGCATCCCGACGATGCGCAGCGACTTGCTCAACTGGATGTGATCGCTTCGATGCAGCCAATTCATGCAACATCTGATATGTTGATGGCCGACCGTTATTGGGGCGAGCGCGCCGCGCTTTCTTATGCCTGGCGGACTCAACTTGACGCGGGCGCGCACGTGGCCTTCGGCTCGGATGCGCCGGTGGAATCGCCGAACCCGTTTTGGGGTCTGCACGCCGCGGTCACACGTCGACGGAGAGACGGGTCGCCGTCAAAAGAAGGTTGGAGGCCCGAACAGCGTTTGTCCGTGCAAGAGGCGCTGGAAGGTTTCACCACCGGCGCGGCGTACGCGGCTTATGCTGAGAATCGTCTCGGACGATTGGCTCCCGGCTTTCTGGCAGATTTGATCGTTTTGGATAATGATCCGTTCACCTGCAATTTTGAGGACATGAAAAATTTTCAATCCTCGGCTACAATGGTAGGTGGAGATTGGGTACTGGAAGGTTGATCTTTCTCTATTCATTAAAGGTGTGGATGGCAATCTCGATTGGAGAATATTTTTATGGAAAAACAGAAACCACAACTAACGCCTGAGATGCTTGTGCCGAAATTGGGGGAAGCGCTGGTTCGAAGCGGCCATGTCACCGAATTGGATTTACAAAAAGCCCTGGCGTATCAGCAGGAACAAGTCGCGCAAGGGAAAACATATTTGCTGGGCCAGGCGCTCTTGGATTTGGAATTGCTTGACCGTCCAACGCTGGATGGGGCTGTCACCGAACAGATCATCCAATTGCGCTCGGCCTTGCAGGCTGCCAACCGGAACCTGGAACAACGTGTTCAGGAGCGGACAGCGGAACTACAGGAGGCTCTCGAACGGCTTTCAGAACTTAGCCAGATGAAGGCCAACTTCGTCGCCAACATTTCGCATGAATTGCGCACGCCGTTGACACACATTAAGGGCTATATTGAATTAATGATCACGGATTCACTGGGTCCGCTGACGGAAGAACAACGCCACGCTCTACAGGTCGGTCAAAAAGCTTCCAGCCGCCTTGAAAATATGATCGAAGATTTGATCATGTTCTCGCTGGCTTCGCGCGGCGAAATGAGCATGAAACTGGAATCTTTTGACATTCGCCGCATTGCGAATCTGGCGGTCAAGACAGCCCTGCAGAAAGCCGAGGAACGCGGGGTTCAGGTGCATGTTGTGGGAGACGAGAGTACGCCGCGCGTCCAAGGCGACCCGGAAAAGATCAGTTGGGCGATGAATCAACTTCTGGACAATGCCGTCAAATTTACGCCCTCCGGTGGGAGCGTTATTATTAACCTGAAAGAAGAGGGCACCAACCTGGTGATGATCTCCGTCACCGATACAGGCATCGGCATTCCGGCGCACCGCCTGAAGGAAATTTTTGAGCCGTTTCATCAGTTGGACGGTTCGTCCACGCGCAGAGCAGGCGGCACCGGGCTGGGGCTTTCGCTGGTGCGCCAGATTGTTGAGGCGCACGGCTCTTTGTTGGATGTGAATTCGGTCGAGGGCAAAGGCACAACTTTCAAGTTCCCTCTGCTGGCTGTTGAGGCGGAAAAGAAGAAAAAACGACAGGCCTGACTTATGCCGGTAGACCCTGAGACTCTGGAATATCTATACTCGATTTTATCCCCCTTGAGTCAGAAGGCTGATTGGAAAGCCTCGCTCGGTAACCTGCTTGCGTCTTTGCGCGATGATTTTATGTACGACAACGTAGCTGTCTATATACTTGACCCACAGACCGGAGGCCTGGATGTAACCTACGCACGCGCAGCCGGGAGAGGTAAATCATCCGAAGCCGACGTTAGTTGGGGCGAGGGGATCGCGGGAGACGTCATCGCCCAGGGAAAAATAATTACTCATGAACCCGGTTCATACCCAAATACCGACCGGCTGGGTTTGCCTCACCTGCTCGGTTTGCCTTTATCCATCGCTGGACGAATAAGCGGCGCTATGCTCTTTATCCGATTCGGTGGGCCGCTCTACTCTGAAACGCATCAACATTTTGCCGCGCTGATCGCTTCATCAACTGTATCTTTGCTTGAACACAAGGCTTTGCAGGAGGCGCGCGCTGACCTTGAATCGATACAGAAGCAAATGCAATTACAGGATGATGTTGTTTCTACAATCTCACATGAACTCCGTACGCCGCTCGGCTTTATTAAAGGCTACAGCACCAGCCTGCTCCGTGAAGACACTAAATGGGACGAGAAAACCCAGCGCGAGTTTTTAGCTATTATTGACGATGAGGCCGACCGCTTAACTCATTTGATCGAGAACATGCTTGAATCGGCGCGCATGCAAAGCAAGACGCTCCAGTTTAAGTTTCAACCTTTGCGTCTCGATGCGATAGTGCGTGATGTCGCCACGCGTGTTCGCACACACCATCCCGAGTTGGAAATCGACATTGAATTTGATGCGGAGCCTCCCATCCTTGGTGACAGCGTTCGTCTCTCACAGGTCTTCGAGAATCTCTTCAGTAATGCGACGAAATATGCGCCCGGCTCCCCTCTGGCCATTAAACTAAAGCGCACTGGGGAAAAAATACGCGTTAGTTTTGCCGACCATGGCCCTGGAATCCCCGAAGATTTCATCCCGTTCATTTTCGAGCGCTTTTATCGCGTTCCAGGCGAGGGTTCGGTCACTGGCACCGGGCTTGGACTTTATATTTGCAAGCAGATAATATTGGCGCATCATGGTAAGATTTGGGCAGAGTCTGTTCTAGGCCAAGGCACTACTATCTTTATTGAACTACCCGTTGATCCTAACACCTGATCCGTTTTGTTCATAAAGGAGGACATTATGTCCAAGCGCATTCTGATCGTTGACGACGAGCCGCGCTACCTGCGCTTGCTGGAAGCCAACCTCAAAACTGAGCGATATGGTGTGGTCACTGCCTCCGACGGCTTGCAAGCCATTGAAGTTTTTTCATCCCAGCCGGTAGATCTCATTTTGTTGGATGTGATGATGCCGCGTCTCGATGGATTTAGGACCTGCCAGCGCATCCGTGAATTTTCCAATGTTCCGATCATCATCCTGACTGCCAAAGGCGAGGAGCAAGACCGCGTCAAAGGCCTGGACCTTGGGGCGGACGACTACCTCGTCAAGCCTTTTTCGGCCACCGAACTTTTGGCGCGCGTTCGGGCGGTGCTGCGCCGCGCACAGATTCCCACCGAACATGGACAGGATCGTTTCTTCAACCACGAAAACCTTAAGATTGATTTTGCGCGCGCCGAAGTGTGGCGTGACGAACAGCCGGTTTCTCTCTCAGCCACTGAATATCGCCTGCTCTTGCAGTTCGCACACAACATTGGCAAGATACTCACATCGGAAGATTTGCTTACCAGTGTATGGGGGCCGGAATATAAAAATGATAAGGAAATTTTATGGGTCAGCATTGCCCGTTTGCGCCAGAAACTGGAAGCCGATGCCCACAATCCGCGTCACATCGTGACGCGTTCGGGGCTGGGCTATCTCATGCCCCCCATCGAATCCTAGGGAGGTTTGTATGGCCGGGAATAAGATACTCATCGTTGATGCAGATATTGCCAGCCGCGATTTTGTCGCGGCGGCCTTGCAAAAGGATGGCCATCATATTCTGCAGGCTGCCTCTGGTAGAGGAGGTCTGATCCTTGCCTGGCGTGACCGCCCGGAAGTCATCATCATGGATCCGGTTATGGCTGATCTGAAGGGGGAAGAATTTGCTACGCGCCTGCGCTCTGACGCGCGTACGGCCCGCGTCCCTTTGATTGCCCTTAGTAGTGACTCACGGTCTGTCCGCATCCGCTCTTGCATGGACGCGGGCTTCAACGAATATCTGGTCAAGACCGCACAGGCCATTCCCGCGCTGATCGAAACCGTAGGCCGGTTATGCAGCGATACTGCCGCCGCTATCAAAGAAGGTGGATTGCTGATTGTCTTTCTAAGCGCAAAAGGTGGGACTGGCACTTCGTCACTATGTGCCAACATTGCCACGAACATCGCACACAATCAGCCCGAGGCGCGCGTGGCTGTGGCAGATATTGTCCTGCCTATCGGCTCGATTGCGGAGATCGTCGGCTACGAAGGCGATCAGAACATCATTACGATTGCCGATATGCCTGCTTCAGAAACAACCCCTGAATTCTTCCGTGAACACTTGACCGCACTGGCGAACTGGCCTTTTCGCTTGTTGGCCGGTTCATCAGACCCTGAAAATGGCAACCAGCTCAAAGTCGGGCGGATCGGCGATATCGCCAACGCGCTTAAAGCCCCCTACGATTTCGTCTTGCTTGATCTGGGACGCTCATTGTCGCGCTTTAGCCTGCCCCTCATCGAACATGCCGACTTGATCGTGATGGTCGTCAGCACTGACCTGAGCGCAGTCAGGCTGACAAAGACGGTGTGGGAATACATCCACTCCAAAGGTGTTCAGGCATCATCCATCTATACTATTTTGAATCGCGCGGTCGGCTTGGAAGGCTTGAGCAAAACTGAGGCCGAAAAAATCATCGGCCTTGAGATCAAGATGGCCATGCCATACCTCGGCAGTAACTTTTCTTTGGCGAACAATCAGCATCAACCAATTGCATCGAAATTTCCACAAGACACGGCTTCCATTGTTTTGAAAGAAGCAGCGCAGCAAATGGTCAGTATGGCGCGGCGTTTGCGCATCGAATAATTTGGGAGATAAAGATGGATATTGAATTCGACGAAAAAGGTAAGTTCTTTACCAACGTGGTGGCCAAGATCTCCGTGCCCGCTACAATCCAGACCACCAGCCAATTGATCCGAGGCGAGGTGCATGTCCGTAAAGGAGAACGTTTGAAAGACGAATTAGATCGCGATGAACCTTTTCTGGCAATGACCAACGCATCCATTTTGGGTGTGGACGGTCAGGTTCAATTCGATGCTCCCTTCCTGGCTGTGCAGCGTTCCCAGATCGTCTGGATTTTGCCGCATCAGGAAGAAGAACCAGGCGAGTAACCCTTATGACTCAGCCAGCAACTCCTGGGGCCTCGCGTTTATCCTCTTCCGATCTTGGAAAGCTCAAGCGCTTTTTGGTTGACAGTCTTTCGCGCGGCATTGAAAGCGAAGGTATTTCGTTTGACCGCCGCCGTGAATTCATCCAACTGCATTTGAAGGATGTGTACGAACAGGCACATATCAGCCTGCCCGCTGATATGCAGAAATCCATCTTTCAAGATGTGATGAACGATATGATGGGCTTCGGACCGATCCAGCCTTTGCTTGATGACGAAGAAATCACTGAGATCATGGTCAACGGCCCGAAAAAAGTTTACGTTGAAAAAAAGGGGCAGCTTGAGCGTTCCAACGTGACCTTTGACGACGATGCCCACGTGATGCGGATTATTGACCGGATCATTCTGCCCCTCGGCCGCCGCGTGGACCCGGACAGCCCCACCGTTGATGCCCGCCTGCCGGATGGCTCACGCGTCAATGCGGTCGTGCCACCGGTTGCAATTGATGGGCCATCCATCACCATCCGCAAGTTTCGCAGAGATAAGCTTACGATTGAGCAATTAGTCGAATATAGCTCTCTCACGCAAAACATGGCCGAGTTGTTAAGAGCCTGTGTGTTGGCGCGTTTGAATATCGTCATTTCGGGTGGAACAGGTTCGGGCAAGACAACGCTTCTTAACGTGCTGTCCGGCTTCATTCCGGAGAATGAACGCATCATCACCATCGAAGACGCGGCCGAATTACAGCTTCAACAGGATCACGTCTTGCGGCTGGAAACAAGGCCTGCCAGTGTGGACGGCAGTGGTGAGACCACCATCCGTGATCTTGTCCGTAACTCATTGCGGATGCGGCCCGACCGGATCGTAGTGGGCGAGTGCCGTGGCGGCGAAGCGTTGGATATGCTTCAAGCCATGAACACGGGGCACGATGGTTCGTTGACCACCTTGCATGCTAATACTCCGCGTGATGCCCTCTCGCGTCTCGAGACGCTGGTGTTAATGGCTGGCATGGACTTGCCGCTCAAAGTCGTTCGCCAGCAAATTTCCTCCGCGGTGGATCTCATCGTTCAGCTATCTCGTTTGAAAGATGGGACACGCAAAGTGGCCGCTATTACTGAAGTCGCTGGCATGGAAGGCGATACGATTGTCCTGACCGATGTTTTTAAGTTTGATATCACCGGCATTGGTGAAGGTGGCAAAGTGCTCGGCGATTTGAGAGCCACCGGAATTCGTCCGGCCTTTTCGCCGCGTTTGGAAGCCGCCGGGTTTAAGCTTGGCGCCGAACTCTTTGGCAATGCTCTTGCCGATAGATTAGCCAGCCATCCAAAGCGTTAATTCCTTATCATTCCTGGGGATGGATGGGTAAGTAGAGGAGCTTCCTCTGCTATAATCAGCCCACGAGGACTGCATGGATACTCGCTCTCATATCACTCTCCGCACCAAAAAACTTGGCGTTTTGATCCGTGACGCACGCATAGCGGCTCGGCGCAATATTGATGAATGCGCCAAAGCCATCGGTGTGACCAAAGGCATCTTCCGCGCCTATGAAGAGGGCCGCCGCGCTCCTTCTTTGCCTGAACTTGAGAACCTTGTTTATTATCTCAACCTGCCCATTGATCATTTTTGGGGGAAGTCGTCCATTTCGAACGAGGCGCCGCCTGCTGACCCGATTGACCTGCCGCAACTTGTTGAATTGCGCCAGCGCATGATCGGCGCCTTGCTCCGGCAGGAACGTAATCACGCCAGCATTTCCATTAAGGCGCTGACGCAGGAGACTGGTATTAGCGGTGCGCGTATCAAAGCCTATGAACTTGGCGAGCGTCCCATCCCTCTGCCTGAACTGGAGAGCTTGCTGGCTGCCCTTGGAAGCCGCGTCGAAACTTTCTTCGACCAGAGCGGCCCGGTTGGCAAATGGATGACGGACCAAAAATCTGTTCAACAGTTCCTCGAATTACCCAGAGAATTGCAGACTTTCGTTTGCCAGCCAGTCAACCGTCCCTATCTTGAACTGGCGCTAAAGCTCAGTTCCATGTCCACTGACAAACTGCGTTCGGTGGCCGAAGGCTTGCTCGACATTACGTTGTGACATTTACTGCACAGAAGAAGAATTGATAACAATGCCCACCGTGGAAGAACTTCAGAAATTATCTCAAACAGGGAAACTGTCCTTTGAAGCAGGCAGGTATGAATCTGCCGCAAACATATTTGAAAGCGCGATAAAAGGCTATGCAGTACTCGGCGACCAGATCAACGCGGCCGAGATGAAGAACAACATGAGCGTCGCTCTCTTGCAGGCCGGTAAAGCGCAGGAAGCTTTGGATGCCGCATTGGGCACAGACGAAGTCTTTGCCAATATCCAGGACCTCAAGCGTCAAGGCATCGCTGTTGGCAACCAGGCCGCCGCGCTCGAAGCACTTAAGCGCAATGATGAGGCCCTCGCCGCTTATGAACGATCTGCCCAACTCTTCGCGGACGCGGGCGAAGGTGACATGCGTTCAATCGTACTCAAATCCGCGGCGGCCATTAAACTTAAAAGCGGCAGGGCTGCCGAGTCCGCTTTCAAGATGATCGGCTCGCTCGAAGCCAAAGACAAGCCATCCATCTTCGAGCGCATTCTAAAATTTTTCCTGCATTTCCTGCAACGATGATCACGGCCAATCCTTCGACATCGCTCAAAGCAGGCCTGCAGGTCCGTCCAGCGGCCTCTGCGGATCAACAAAAGATCGCTGACCTCATCTTCCTCGAGTCGCGCGTTCACCGTCACCTCGATTGGCGTGCTCCGCTCGAATGGCTTGGAACTTCCCCTTATTTTGTCACAGAAGAAAATGGACGCGTGATCGCCGCTTTGGCGTGTCCGCCTGATCCGGATTCCATTGCATGGATTCGACTCTTCGTTTGCACCTCGCATCTTTCTGAATCTTTGGCCTGGGTGCCTTTATTGGACGCGGCGCGTGGCGAACTATCTGCGCGCGGCGGCGCGACGGTGGCGGCCATTGCCATGCAACGCTGGTTCGAGAAACTTTTGATTGATAGCGGATTTATTCTTCATCAGCACATTGTCCTGCTCGAATGGCTGGAACAACCGGTTTCGCCCGTTTCCATTCCGGCGGGATTTATCATCCGTGAAATGACCACAGAAGATCTGCAGCGCGTTGTCGAAATAGACGCGGCAGCTTTTGAACCACTCTGGCATAATTCGTTGGGTGCGTTGACAAAAGCCTTTTCTCAGGCGCTGTATGCAACCGTCGCGGAAAATGCTTCAGGCGTTATCGGGTATCAACTGTCAACCGGGAATTCGCTTGGGGCACACCTCGCCCGCCTCGCCGTCCGGTCTGAGGCGCAGGGGCATGGACTTGGTCTGGCATTGGTACGCGATCTCATCTTGAGATCGGATGAGCGTAATTGCCGGCCGCGTATCACGGTCAATACTCAGGACAATAATGCGTCATCGCTGGCTTTGTATCACAGGCTCGGCTTTCAACGCACAGGGGAGCAATTCCCGGTATATACATGCCAAGTGGAACCTGCATAGGTTATGACTATACAGGAAGTTTTTTTCTCACCTCGTTTGTTGAGCGACAAACCCGGTGATGTTACCGTTCACATGCTTGACCTTGACCTGCTGCTGGTTGACCACGTCAGCCCGACCACACTGACAAAAAGATTCCGCGCCGATCTGTTACGTCACACAGGGATTAATTCGCGAGGCCCTGTATTGGGCGGTGAGCCGCGAGTTTGATATTGAAGAGACATCTTGCCGCGCCGCAGGGCACAATAACTGCGAATTCAAGATCACCGTAGGAGGCTGAAATGAAATCTTTTGAATCAAGCTGGGAAAATAAAGACGGCACAAAGTTTTATGTCCAGGGCTGGGAACCGGACAGGAAACCTAAAGCCGTAGTGTGTCTCGTGCACGGACATGGCGAACACGTTGGGCGGTACGCGCATGTCGGTCAGGCGTTCAGCAAGGCCGGTTATGTTTTGGTCGGCTACGATGAGCGCGGACATGGCAAGACCACTGGAGCACGCGGACATGTTCCGTCTTATGACGCGCTGATGAATGATATTGCAGATTTTCTGGCGCAAATGAAAGCGCGCTATCCTGGCTTGCCGCTCTTTTTATACGGTCATAGCATGGGTGGCAATCAGGTGCTCAATTTTGCGTTGCGCCGCAAGCCTGGATTGGTGGGCGTGATCGCCACCGATCCGTGGCTGAAACTGGCATTCGATCCGCCCGCGATCAAAGTAATTCTGGGACGCATGATGAATAACATTTATCCAGCGTTTACGCAGGCCTCCGAGTTGGAAACTGCCGCACTCTCGCGTGACCCCGAAGTTGTCCGCGCATACGAGAATGATCCGTTGGTGCACGACAAGATCTCGGCTCGTCTTTTTGTTGGTCTGTATGAATCCGGGCTGTGGGCGCTCGATCACGCCGCCGAATTTCCTCTGCCGCTTCTCTTGATGCACGGCACTGCCGACCGCTTGACTTCCTGGCAAGCCAGCCAGGAGTTCGCAGAACGCGCCGGGAAGAATGTCACCTGGCGGGCATGGAATGGCTTTTATCACGAGATTCACAACGAGCCTGAAAAAGCCGAAGTGTTGAAGACCATGACAACCTGGATGGATAAACGCTTAAGTAAAAAATAAGTCTTTTCCCCGCGTTCTGTACAAAAGTTCCTGAACATGGGAAAATTTTGCAAATATATTCGTATGAGGTGAATCAATGAGTAAAAAAGATCGTGCAGGCGGCTTGAGCAAACGTCAGGAATTTCGCGAGAAGCGCCGCCGTGAGGAACAACGCAACCGATGGCTTTGGATCGGTTTGATTATTATTGGTGCATTGCTGGTTGTGTTTTTCTTCGTTTACCCGCAACTTAAGCCGATCGCGGCAGTCCAGCCTGTTACACCTGTAGCGCGCCCGAATGCGAGCGGTTCTTCGGCTGGCGATCCTAATGCGCCCGTCAAGTTGGTTGAGTTCTCTGATTTCCAGTGCCCGTTTTGCAAACAGTACTGGCAGCAGACGGAAGCTCAGATCCTTGATGCCTATGTAAAAACAGGCAAGGTATTCTATACTGACCGATCAGCGGGCAACTGGGTGAGCGGTAATATCGGGCAGGGCGGAACTGAATCGCAGGATGCCGCGATGGCTGCTTATTGTGCAACTGACCAGAACAAGTATTGGGAGATGCACGATGCGCTCTTTACCAATGTGATTGGCGAGGATGCTGGTTCTTTCACGCAACGTCGTTTGCAGGCAATTGCCCAGAGCGTTGGCCTCGATATGAATGCTTTTAATTCATGCTATTCCAGCCAGAAATATTTGAATCAGGTCAATCAAGATTATAAGGATGCTTTGGCTGCAAAGATTCAAGGTACACCTTTCTTTGTCATCAGCTATATACCGAAAGGCCAGACCCAGGCTGTCATTGCCACGCTCGATGGCGCGCAGCCGTTTAGCACTTTCCAACAGGAGCTTGATAAGGCTCTGGCGGCCGCGGGCACGCAGTGATTTATGTTGAATCAAATGGACGGCAGTAAATCTGCCGTCCATTTCTTTTTTAAGTTTGAGGTTTGTATCAACCGCGTTCGGCTTCGCGCTGCATCAGTGTCCAGAGCGACTCGATGTGTTCGCGCTCGGTTGTAATTCCGCCGATGGAGATGCGGACCATCCAGCGTCCGTCGAGGATCGCAGGAGTGAGATAGGCTCCTCCTGAGAGGTTCACGCGTTCAGCCCAATCCAATGTGTGCTTGTCAAGCGCTTCACCTTCCAGTCCGGATGGTTCATGCCGCACGCAGATCGTTTGAAGAGGAACGGGAGCAAGTACTTTCCAGGATGGGGCGACCTGCACTTGAGCGGCTAACCATTGAGCGTTTGCAATGTCGCGGCGCAAACGGGCCTGCAATCCTTCCACGCCTTGTTCACGGATCAGGCACCACAGTTTCAGCGCGCGGAATCGTCGGCCAAGAGGGATGCCCCAATCGCGCAGGTTCTTGACCTGGCTGTCCATGCTGCTCTGTAGGTAACTGGGATTGGTGCTCATCACACGCACCAGATGCTGCGGGTCACGCACGAAGTAAAGTGAGCAATCGAATGATGCGCCAAGCCATTTGTGCGCATTCAGCACAAGTGAGTCCGCACTCTCGATGCCTTTCCACATCCAGCGGCATTCGGGCAGGATCATGGCTGAGCCTGCCATGGCAGCGTCCACATGGAACCATACATTATTTTGGTGTGCGATCTTTGCGATGGCTTCCAGCGGATCAAGCGCAGTGGATGTCGTCGTACCCGTGGTGGCAACTACTGCGCATGGAATGAGGCCGCGCTCGCGGTCAACGCGGATCGCCTCGGCCAGCGCGTCGGGACGCATTGCATATTTCTCATCAACTGCAATCACACGGATATTTTCGCGTCCGAAGCCGGCCAGCAATGCGGCCTTTTCCACTGAACTATGGCTGTGTACGGATGCGTAAACGATCAACGGATGCGCTTCGCTCTGCAAACCGCCGCGAGACAGCGAAAAGTTAGAGACGCGCTCGCGGGCACATAATAGCGCAACCAGTGTGCTGGTCGAGGCGGTATCTTGTATCACTCCGCTCCATGCCTCCGAGAGGCCGACCATCTGTCGAATCCAATCGGTGACCACTTCCTCGAGTTCCGTCAATGCCGGGCTGGATTGCCAAGAGAGTCCGAGCACGCCCAATCCTGTGCTGAGATAATCGCCCAACACGGCGGCCAGCTCGCTATTAGCTGGGAAATAACCAAAGAAGCTCGGATGTTGCCAGTGAGATAATCCCGGCACGATAATTTGATCTAGGTCGCGAAAGATATTATTGAACGCTTCCGGTTTTGCGGGCGGCGCGGCCGGGAGTTGTGCACGCACTGCTCCCGGTTCGAGCGGCGATCTCACTGGCAGTTCAGCTACGCGGGCGCGATAGTCCGCGACCCAATCGATCAATTCGTGGCCGATGCGGCGAAATTCTTCAGGATTCATTATGCAGGCCTTTCCTTATTTCTTTTCTTTTGCTTTTGTGGTTTCTTTTCCCGCCGCCTGGTTTTCGATCAATTCCAATACAAATAACAATGAAGATAATCGGTTGAGATATTTTTGAAGGGCCGGATTTTTGATCTCTTCGCTGTCGAACAGTTCGACGACGCGGCGTTCGGCGCGGCGGACAACTGCGCGTGCCAGCGAAAGCGCCGCGCCCGATTGAGAATCTCCGGGCAGGATGAATTCCTTAGGCATCTCGATGGTCTTGCTCAACGCGTCGGTTTGCTCTTCGAGCCAGGCCACGCGTCCCGCGTCGAAGTGGAACTGGTCCGCGTTTTCGGGTGGAGCCGCCACTTCGGCCATGATCCGGTATAGGTCCCGTTGTAATTCGAGCAGAAGCGGCTCACAGCGTGGATCACGCGTCGAAGCACGCGCCAGCCCCAGCGTCGCGGATGATTCGTCCAGTGCTCCGAGGGCTTCCATGCGGGCGTGATATTTTGCGATGCGTCCTTCGCCGAGCAGGCCGGTCATTCCGTCATCCCCTTTTCGTGTGTAAAAAGACATGCGTGGATTATAATTTCAGTACGCCCATATGCAAACCCCATCTGCACATAATTGGTCAGTGCATATTCCATCCCTTTTTATGGCGGGCACCGCACTTGTGATGCTGGTCATGACTCCGTTCTGGACAGCACAGTGGGCGCGCCCATTTCTTGGATTGATGCTTGAACCGAATAATGTAGCCAGCCTGCTCAATGGGAAGGGTTGGCCAGCACGTAAGATCGGCATCCCGCGCCGTTCCCCGTTGAGCTGCCGTATCGCCTGATCCAGTTATATACCTTTGATGGCGACATTGTGCTCGATCCGTTCATGGGAAGCGGACAGGCCGCGTTGGCGGCGCTGAAGGCGGGCAGACGTTATGTTGGATATGAAGTCAACGCAGAGTATTTGGGTCTGGCGGAAAAGCGCATTGGCGAAAATCGCAAATCGTAATTCACAAACTGAAAGGGTATAATTTTAACCATGGACATTAAAACTCAACTAACCGAATCGATGAAGGATGCTATGAAATCCGGAGATGCGGTGCGCCTGCGGACTGTCCGCATGGTGAATGCCGCCATGAAGCAGGTCGAAGTGGATAAGCGCACGGTACTGGATGACGCGGTGGTCATGTCGATTTTACAAAAGGAAATCAAGAATCGCCGCGAGGCATTGGAGGAAGCAAAGAAGGCCAATCGCGCCGATCTTGTGGCAGATAACGAAGCTGAGATCAAAGTGCTCGAAGTCTTCCTGCCGAAAGCCATGTCTGCCGAGGAACTGCGCGCCCTCGCACGAGCCGCCATCGCCGAGACAGGCGCCGCCGCGCCAGCAGACATGGGCAAGGTGATGAAAGCGCTCATGCCCAAGGTGGCCGGACGCGCCGCGAACGATCAGATCAGCGCGGTGGTTAAGGAACTTCTTGTGAAGTAGAACTTTTAAGCGCGAAGTTTGCCGGTTGTGAAAAGTTTTTTCATTGCGTCCTGTGCGATCTTCGCGGTTAACTTTTCAATATGGCTGTTCATTTGCCTGCCCCTGCGCGTACGCGCACCCTCCAAATTTTCATCCTGATTTGTGTCAGCCTGGTGACATATGCCGCGCTGGCTCTGCCGTTGAGTCTGCGTCCGGCTTCACTTCCGCTTCAGGCGGGGGATGTGGCGCCGCGCGCCTTGCAGGCTCCCTATGACCACGAATATATCAGTCAGGTGCGGACGGATGAAGCGCGTCAATCGGCGCAAAAAGCGGTTCAGCCCGTTTATACTCCTCCTGACCCGGCCATTGCCAGACAACAGATTGACCGGCTTAATTCCACGCTTCAGTTCATAACCCTGGTCCGATCTGACCCAACCACGTCCTTGGAACAAAAACACACCGAACTTACCTCGCTCAGCGACATTAGCCTGAAGCCTGACAGCATCCAACAGATTTTGTCTGTGTCTGATGGGCGTTGGGATTTGCTGCAGCAGGAGTCCCTGCGCGTGCTCGAGCAGGTGATGCGGACTCCGATCCACACTGATACGTTGGATGATGTTAAGGGTGGCGTACCGTCACGCGTTAGTTTGACTTTGAGTGAGCAGGATGCCGCGCTGGTCACGGAGATGGTCAATGCGTTTGTGATCGCCAACAGCCAATACAGCGCAGATTTAACGGCGGCCGCTCAAACGTCCGCGCGTGATGCGATGAAGCCGGTCGTGCAGGCGTATAAGGCGGGTGAAACCATCGTGGCGGGCGGAGATGTTATCACTCTTACTGAGATGGAAGCTTTGCAGGAGTTTGGCCTGATCCGATCCGACCAACCGCTTGAAACCTATCTCGGTATTGGCGCGTTGACGATTTTATCGGTTGTGTTTACGAGCTTGTATTTTTTCCGCCGTCAGAGTATTCCGTTTCTATATGACATACGCAGCCTGCTGGTATTATCTTTTGTCTTCATCATCTTTTTGCTCGGCGCGCGGCTGACTATTCCCGACCGCACGATTATCCCGTATCTCTATCCATTACCGGCTGTTGGGCTTTTGCTAACGACGCTCTTTGGCATGGAGACGGGCATAATCATCTCGCTTGTCATTTGCGTGTTGGCTCCATATGGACTGCCGAACACTCTTGACCTGATGCCGTATTATTTGCTGGCCTCGCTGTGTGGCGTGCTGACACTTGGGCAGGCCAGCCGATTCTGGGCCTTCTTCCGCGCCGGGCTGGCTATCGCTGGCGCAGGCATTGCCATGATCCTTGCCTATCGCCTGCCATCCGCCTCGCTCGATTGGATCGGCATTGCGACTCTGATGGTTTCCGCGCTGTTCAATGGGCTTGCATCTGCGAGTCTGGCTCTTTTACTGCAATATCCTTTAGCCCAATTTTTGAGCCTGCCAACGCCGCTTCAATTGCTTGAAATTGCGCGTCCCGATTTTCCGCTTTTGCAAATGTTTTTGCGTAGTGCGCCTGGCACGTATCAGCATAGTTTGCAGGTTGCCAACCTCGCAGAGCAGGCTGCTGAAAAGATCGGCGCGGACGCGCTTATGACGCGCGTCGGCGCGCTCTTTCACGATATTGGCAAATCCGTCGATGCTTCGTTCTTTATTGAAAATCAAGCGCCCGGCAACTTGAATACTCATACCGACATCACGCCCGAAGAGGCTGCTTCTGCCATCATTCAACATGTGCTGGATGGCGTGGCGCTCGCGCACAAGTATCGCCTGCCGCGCCGTATCGATGATTTTATTCTTGAGCATCATGGCACGATGCTGACGCGTTATCAATACAATCAGGCGCTTGAAAAAGCGGGCGGCGACGTGCTCAAGGTGGATATCAATAAATTCCGTTACCCAGGCCCGCGGCCGCGTTCGCGTGAAACGGCCCTGCTTATGCTGGCTGACGCGTCCGAAGCGCGTACGCGCGCCGAAAGCCCCGAAAACGAGGATGGAGTACGAGCCATCGTGCGCGCCGTGATCGATTGGTGTCAAAAGGAAGGCCAGCTTGACAGCACACAATTAACTTTGCTTGATCTCAACCTCGTCACCGAATCCTTTGTGACCACTTTGCGCGGCACGTATCATCCCCGCATCCAATATCCCGCCGCCGAGCCGCCCGCCGCATCTAAAACAACGCCCATCAAAGAGAAGAAATGATCAACATCGAATCATCCCTCGACCCATCCCCGGTCGCAGCTGAATTAATCGAACGCGCCGCGAGCGCAGCGAATGCCGCGCTTGCTCACCAATCTGGCGAGGGTGACATCTCCGTTGTTTTGACAGACGACGCGCAACTGCAGCAACTGAACCGCGACTATTTGGGATTCGACGCGCCGACCGACGTGCTATCCTTCCCCGCTTCAGAAACGGACCCTGAAACGGGTGCGCGTTATCTGGGCGATATCCTCATCTCGATGCCGCGCGCCGAGTTGCAGGCGCGCGCCGCGGGTCATCCTCTTGAATCAGAGGTCCAATTGCTGGTCGTGCATGGCGTTCTGCATTTGCTCGGACATGATCATGCGAATGCCGAAGAGAAATCCAAGATGTGGAAGGCGCAGAGTGAAATCCTGCGATCGCTGGGGCTTGGAGAAATCCAGGTCCGTGGGGAGTAATTACGGATTACGTAATACGTATCACGTAATCCGTAAATCAGAAAATAATGCTTAACTTCATTTCATCCCGCCTGCGCTCTTTTATCCATGCTTTTCATGGCTGGGCTCATGTCATGCGGACACAGCACAATGCCTGGATCCATGTTGTCATCGCGACCATGGTGCTCATCCTCGGCTTATGGCTGGGATTGCCACCGCGTGATTGGGCCGTCATCATTCTTGCCATCACGATGGTCTTTGCCGCGGAGTTCATTAACACCGCCATCGAAGCGGTCGTGGACCTGGCCAGCCCAAGGCATCATCCTCTTGCCAAAGTTGGCAAGGATGTAGGCGCGGCCGCGGTGCTGGTGGCCGCTTTGGCCGCGGTCCTGATCGGTCTTTTGATTTTAGGTCCGCCACTTTATGCAAAAATAATGTTGTTGCTTGGAAGATAATAATTTAATTGTCATTGCGAGGGCGCAAAGCGCCCGTGGCAATCCCATGTAACATTCAGTTGCGTGTTAAGAAGATTGCCACGCTTCGCTCGCAATGACTTGATTGAAAAGGAGATACCATGACTTTATCGTTTCGGTTTGGCACGGTAGGTTCCCCGACAGGCACGCCCAAGAAACCGGGCGGCTCGGTCGGCGCGATTGCATTTAGTAAATCCATCGGCCTGCAAGCCTTTGAGCTGGGTTGGGTGCAGTCGGTGAGAGTTTCTGAAGAGACCTGCGCGGCGATTAAGCAAACTGCAACCGAGCAGGGTGTTGCGCTCAGCGTCCATGCGCCATACTTTATCAATCTGAACGCAAATGAGGATGAGTGGCCTAGGTCACGCAAGCGTCTGATGGACGCGGCGCACTACGGCAATCTGGCGGGCGCGACCGACATTATCTTTCATCCCGGCTCATACTTTGAGCGCCCACCGGAAGAAGTCTTGAAGGTTGCCATTCCGCGTCTGAAAGGTTGCGTGGATGAACTTCGTAAGGCAGGCCACCCGGTCACTATCCGACCTGAGACGATGGGCAAGTCCGCGATGTTCGGTTCATTCGAAGATACGCTTGAAATGTCGAAAGCTATCGAAGGCGTTTTGCCATGCATTGACTTTGCCCATCTGCATGCGCGCCCCGGCGATGGGACGATGAATAGCTACGATGAATGGTCGGCTTTATTGAAGGCTTATGAAAAGGCGCTGGGGAAACCCGCATTGAAACGTTTGCACATCCACCTTTCGGGAATTGAATACGGCCCGAAAGGTGAGAAGAATCATTTGAAGCTGGCAGAAGCGGATTTAGATCTGAAGGCTTTATTCCGCGCGTTGAGCGATCACGGTTGCGCGGGACGCATCTTGTGCGAGAGTCCCATCATGGAAGAGGACGCGCTGAACATGAAGAAAGCGTGGAGGAAAGTGAGCGGTGAAAAGGAATGAAACTATCTTCCCACACGTAATGACAACTCTGAGATTGCCAATGTCATAGGCATTTCTCGAGGCGGCGAAACCACGACTCGCACATATCCTGAATGATAGCGGTCATCCTGTAATGAGCTTGCCAGCCGTTCAACGCTTCCTGACCAAAGTTCGCCTGGAGTAAAAGCCTTTTTTGCGTTGACCCTCCAGCCGACGCGTTTTCCAGTCGAAAAGTTGAACCGCAATGCCTGCATCGAGTGACATCTGAGTGCATCACTTCCAGAGAAAGTGATGCTCCGCAATTCGGACAAGTCAATTGCTGAAATAAAGTCATAGCGTGTGGCCTATTTCTGAAGTCTAATTTTCTTTTTGAGTTTCATGACATGTCCCATGGCTTCTGACATGCTTGCCCAACTCATGATAAGTAATATCCGTCATACACATAGTGTTCGGTAACAATCCTATTTCGATAACCGAATGATGATTGGATAATCTTTCAGCATGAAACCGCTGATAATCAGATTGCCATTTTCATCACTGGTAACTAACCCTTGCTCAAAGCCATTGAGAACATCAATGCCTGTGGCTTTCCAGCCTGCAAAGCCGGGGATTGTGATCGTAGATGATGCGCCGGGGTCATCATTCACTGCTTTGCCATCATTCCATACTGCGACTAATTTATCGCCGTTGGGTAGGGAGAAACTATAATTTCTGGCAAGTGTTGCCTCGCTTTGAATTGTTATAGGCAGATTGATTGGTTTGTTCCCGGCCATCACAGTGTTGAGATTGCCAGTGGCGAAAAACGATACCCTTCGCAATGTGGAGTTCCCAGTAACTTGGGTATTAAGATCCAATCCCAACTGAGTCACAATGCCGCGCACAAGGTACTTAGCGGCAACGACATTACTATATAAAGGATTGCCGGGATCGCACCAGACACAGTCTGGGTCTCTCCATATCAATTCATCCGCCCAATATTCTCCCTTGAAACCATGGGCGAGAGCTTCGTCTTTGATACTTTGCACCAAAGCAGGATATCCATAATAGTATTTATTGTAATATTCGGGCGAATCCCCAGACATTGCATGCCACGAAACCACGTTCACCAGCGGCATGATGTCCGATTTAAGGAGAGTAAACAAATATGCCTGTGAACTTATGTTATGAAAAGCCATTACGCCTCCAACAACGATCTTGGCGTTTGAGTCTTCTTGCCGAATGACTGGAATAGTTTGTCTGACCAGATTGATATATTCATTCGACTGGATCCATTGGAGAGGCACTCCATAATTATCGGGCTCGTTCCACATTTCATAATATTGAATGCGACCCTTGAAATGTTGAACAACAAAGCGTACATATTCCAGATAGCGATCAATCTCTTCTTGAGTTCTAAATCTAGAGATGTTGGGTTGCCATCCCTGAGGATGATTGGCTTTATCCCAGAAATTAAGAATGTAAGTGAGGGTCAGTCCACTGTTAAGAAGCGCTGTGATGCACTTTTCTTGTTCGGGCGAAATGGTAAACTCAGACGTGTTCCAATCCAAAGTCACGTTGGTTCCACCGAGATTCGCCTGCGGCGCTACTTCGCTCAAACTCACTTTGAAATGTTTCGCTCCTAAAGCGAAGATTTGGTCGTATAGGTATTGTTCTTCGCAATCCGTCGACCAAGCAGCTACAGCCCCAACGCGATTATCGGCGAGTTGATCAGATGGTTTTGCTACCAATAAACTTCGAGGGGCATCATCTTGATCTTGCAAAGTCAAAGTTCCCTTCACTCTAGATGCCGGCAGTGAAAATTTGCTTGTGTTGCTATCTGTAGATCGTGATGTGACTGTAATGAAAGGGCCGGCAAGTGCCTGACCTTTGCTAAAAGAAAAGTTTCCATACTGATCTGCTGTGACTGAGCCTTCGTAAACTTCCCCATCATATGCATGTGTGCTGAAAACCTCGACAACGCAATCGGGACAGGCTATGCCTTCAACCATTCCCGAGGCGATATCAAAGTCGAGAATAAGGGGGGCCGTTGGCGTTACGGTCTGAATACCAGCAAAAGAATTGTCGTAAATAGAATTGGCTGTGATGATATTGGCTTGAGCGTCCCGACCGTGAATCTCGACGCCATTGGTGGCACCCACGGTGCCATTGTATGCAATTATATTATTTGGACCAATGGCATTACGACTGGCGTTCTCCACTACATATATACCTGAGCCTCTATTGCCCAACTTTTTACGGCCTGTAACATCTGTACCGATCAGATTACCGGTAACGATGTTGTCGGATCCCCATATTGCGACTCCCTCACTGTCATCACTAAATAAATTGCCCTGCCCAAGAGGACCAACTCCAACCTTTCTATCCCCGCCAATCACATTGAATTGGGCGGTGTCATCAATGCCAATGCGAATCCCGGGGCCAGTGAAATGAATGCTTTGCAAGCCTCTGGTGACGTTATGTTCGGAATTAATTTCGATTCCTGAAGTCCAATCCCCGCCAACTTGACTGCCATCCAAAATCACTCCCGCGTTGCTGGCATCCAAAGTTAGATATCCTTGAGTAATTGATGGGAGTCCACTCTTTAGTTCGATTGCTTTTGGATTCTTCGGCGGAAAAACATTTGGATCAAAGGTAATGATGTCACCCGGTTGAGCGTCTGACATTGCTTGGCGCAGAGTACCAGGTCCATCATCGTCTGCGCTGGTGACAACAATCGTTTTTCCTTTTGGTATTGGCGTTAGTGTAGGAGTGAGCGGTACAGTTGTCGAGGTAGGTAACGTGATTGTCGGCGTAAGCATCTTTGCAGTGACTGTAGGGGATGAACTCGGTCCACAATTATTCAATGCGAGAGAAAGGACAGTCGCAAGAAGAAATAGCTTGACAGTATTTTTCATTGTTCCCTCCGAAAAGAGCCATCGAACAAATGATTAGGCCGCCGCTAACATATTGTTGTGATTATACGTCCAAAACTTGTTTTGTTTACCACGGCGCTTTATCTTGATCGGCGGTCGTTTGAAAGAAAGCCCAGATGTTCAGGAAACGATTCTGAATTGAGAAATCGACAATGGCTATAGTTGCGAACTCTCAGGCTATTATGAAAACCCCACAAGCAGGCTAAAAGTTTTGGCGAAAGCGTTCAGCGATTCTGTTCTTTTCGCACGAACAAGAATGTCCCAATAAATAAGAACACCAAAAAGGCAACCGTCATCAGCGCCAGGTTATACGCAGGGCGTTGTAGGATGGCATTGGCGTAGTCTGTGCGTCCAAGATAAAAGATATCGCGCGTCAAATCCACGGCGTAGCGCATCGGCGAGATACGCGAGAGAAAATCAAGATACCAGGGCAGGGACTGGATCGGATTGAACACACCAGCCAGAAAGAATTGCGGCAGCATAATATATGGGAAAACCTGATCCGCTGTTCGGCGGTTGTTCAAGTTCGAGAGTATGATCACACCGAAGGCCGCGCCGAATAAACAGGTCACCACGCCGGACCAGCCCAAACCAATCAACTGTCCGAAAGAGAATCTTACTCCGGCCAGGAAACCAAAAACCAGAATGCCAAGCGCCTGCGTCATCGCCACCAGTGTCTCGCCGACGATCTTGCCCAGAATAATGGTATAGCGTGAAATTGGCGAGACGAAAACCTCCTGGCTGAAGTCGTTCTCGCGGTCATCGATCAGCGAGATGACGCCCATGGCAGCAGACTGGAACAAAGTCTGTGCGAAGACGCCGGTAAAAATGTAAGTGATGTAATCAAATTTCGTACCTGTCCCAAAGCTGCTCTGCAAACTTCCGCCCAGGATGACGATGAACAACAGCGGGAACATGAGTTCGGAAATCAGCCGCGTAGGATCGCGCAGCAACTTCAGCAGATCGCGATATGCAAGAGTCAGAACAGCGTAGACTTCTTTCATGATTCCTTGATAATCTCCAGATAGGCATCTTCGAGCGATGGGTCGTGAGTCTTGACGAGACTTAACGGAGTCTCGATGGCCTTGATGATTCTCTGAACATCACTACCGCGCAAGCTGATTTTGAAGGATGCCGCTTCTGTAAACTCGACCTTCAAGCGGCGCAGCTCATCCCGTAATTTATTTCGGTCCTCGGCATCGATCAGTAAATACGTCTCGGTCAATTGAGCTTTAACTGATTCCGGCGAGCCTTGCGCCACGATGCGTCCATGGTTGATGATGCAGGTCTGGTCGGCTTCCTCGGCCTCATCCAGATAATGCGTGGTCAGGAAGATAGTTGTGCCGCGTTCGCGTCGCACCTGACGCAGATATTCCCACAGCGTACGCCTGCTGACCGGGTCTAGGCCGGCCGTCGGTTCATCCAGGAAAAGAACGCCGGGCTTATGCAACAGACTGCGGATGATCTCCAGCTTGCGCCGCATCCCACCCGAAAACTTTTTCACAGCCTGACCCATATCCTTTTCAAGTCCCAGTAGCGCGGCCAGTTCGGACACTTGCTGTTTATAGGCGCGCGGCATGGTCGAGAAAGTGGGGCGGAACGGATACAGCCCGTAGAGCACGGCGTGAAAACGGACATTTTCCTCGGCGGTGAGGTTGAAGTCGAGGCTTGGCTGTTGGAAGATAATACCGATATTTTGACGCACCGCGCTGGCCGCGCGGCGAATGTCATATCCGGCGATGCGCGCCACACCGGAAGTTGGATTGAGTGTTGTGGTCAGGATGGAAATGGTGGTTGTTTTCCCGGCGCCGTTCGGGCCGAGCAATGTAAAGAATTCCCCCGCCGCGACGGAAAAGGAAATCCCATCCACAGCATTCTCCTTGGCGCTGCGATAACGCTTGGTCAGATTTTTAACTTCGATAATCGGTTGCGTTGTTAAAGCTGTTTCTGCCATAAATCATTTTACCAATAAAAACTACATACCTTTCTTCTGGCCAAGTTGGAATCTCTATTTTTGATTTTAACTTAAAAAAAGCTTCATCACTGAAGAGCATGCGTTCAATATGAAAAAAGTATGGATGAAAGTCAGCGGAGAAAAAGAATAAAGAGGAAAGATGAAAGAAACAGCGCCGAGGAAACTCGGCGCTTTATTTTATGGGTTATCTTTTGGATAGGCAGTAGAACTTTCATAAAGAATATCTCTAATGTTTTTAGGCAAAGAAATTGTTAGAAAAAAACTTGTAGACACTTAAAAATGTATGGCAGAAAACGACAGTTTCATTATTGATACTTATATCAAGATAATAAAGATAGAGTGGATAGCTTGCATATAATCCATTTGAACACCATCCTCTACGCCAAACTAATTTTTCGCTTTGTGTCACTAAATTTTCATAATAACTCTTCGATGTGATAAATATATCTTCTGGTATATCTGGCGTGTTGCTTGGCGTAAGAGGAGTGTGAATTACTGCTTCGCCCCAATTAATGCTTGGTTCATATTTTTTGACGGCTTTGCAAACCAGTGCTGCGGTCATTTGTCTGACCCATAGTTCCATGTCTGTTTGTGAAATTTTTACATGAGAAACAGGCTTGCTGAAGACACCGTTTTGATCTAATACACGGCCTCTCACTATTCGTTTTTTATCTTCGTCAAACAAATCTCTGGATTTTTCAATAAGTGTCAATATATCACTGTGAAAAGAATTTCTATCTTGGTGCCAATCTACTGAGCGAAGTAAAGAACGGATGATGACTCTATCTAGTCCGCTTTTCTCAGTATTATGTTTTTTGCATGATGGAACTTTAATACGTTTACCGGTGAATTCCTTAAAAAGTAATTTCGGAGGAACGAGTTCTTTGCTGCTTGTACTTCCACCACAATAATAACATTCCATTTATTCGTCCAAGCTTTCGCGTTCGGTGTAATGTTTTTAGACAGTCGCCATAAAACACTCTTGTTTAACTACGAATGTCCGAGCACGGGATGCGGCTTGTACGGCTCCTCGAGTTGCTTGATCTCTTCATCAGTCAACTTGATATCGAGCGCGGCGATGGATTGATCGAGATGTTCCATTTTTGTTGAGCCGATGATGGGTGATGTGATGTATGGTTTGCTTAACACCCAGGCCAGCGCGACCTGCGATGCGCCGGCACCGCGCCTCTTTGCGACTTCCTGCGCGCGATCCGCCACAACAAAATCTTCCTCGCGGAAATAAAGTTGATCCGCAAACGGATCGGTCTGTGCGCGGACGGTTTCGCCTCCGCCGCCTTGTTTGCGATCCCCCGCGAAAAATCCGCGCGCCATCGGGCTCCACGGAATCAGGCCAATGCCTTGATCCACGCACAATGGAATCATCTCACGTTCTTCCTCGCGATACACAAGGTTGTAGTGATTTTGCATCGAGACGAATTTTGTCCAGCCGTGGATTTCAGAAACATGCAATGCCTTCATGAACTGCCACGCAAACATGGACGATCCGCCGATGTAACGCGCCTTGCCCGCTTTGACGACATCGTGCAACGCTTCCATGGTTTCTTCTATGGGAGTCGAATAATCCCAGCGATGGATTTGATAAAGGTCAACATAATCCATCTTTAGCCGCTTCAAGGATTTATCAATCGAGTCCATGATGTGCTTGCGTGAGAGTCCACGATCGTTGGGATCTTCGCTCATCGTCTGAAAGACTTTTGTGGCGACGACAACATTCTCACGTTTCGCTCCTAGACTTTTCAGCGTGTTGCCGAGAACCTCTTCGCTTGCGCCGAACGAATAAACATCGGCGGTGTCGAAGAAGTTAATGCCAGCATCCAACGCACGCTTGACGAATGGCTTTGCTTCTGCCTCCTCTAAAACCCATTTGCGCCATTTTTTGGAACCATAACTCATCATGCCGAGACATAAGCGTGAGATTTTTAAACCGGTCTTACCAAGATTGACGTATTGCATTGTTTGCTCTCCTTTTTTTGTCATTGCGAGGGCGTTCTTCCCGAAGCAATCTCTTTTTCAAATTATAAAGATTGCTTCGCTTCGCTCGCAATGATAACTGAAATTAAATCACCTTTAAATTTGCCAGGCTTGCTGATAATCTTTTAATGCCAACTGATTCAAAAACGATATCCACAATTTCATCGTCATCCTGGATGCGGCTGTCGAGCACGATACCGTCACCCCAAATACTGTGCTTGATACGCGTTCCGGCGCGGAATTTTATCTCCCTCACTTCCATCCCCTCTCCCAATGGGAGAGGGGTGAAGGGATGAGGAGAAGAGGCGGCCCATAAGGATTCGGGCGCGCGGCCACGAAGTCCGCGTCCGGTGCGCGATTTGCCGACCAATAAGTCGGCGGGAATATCATCCAAGAATCTCGACGGAAAAGTTTCCTCGGAGAAACCGCGTCCGCCGCGTTGAACAGCGCGCACGAGATACAGGCGATCTTTTGCGCGCGTGATGCCAACGTAAAAAAGTCGGCGTTCTTCTTCCATGCCTTCGGGTTCGTCGAACGAACGGCTGTGCGGCACGATGCCATCGTCGAGACCGACGAGGAAGACCGCGCCGAATTCGAGTCCCTTCGCGGCGTGGAGGGTGAGCAGCGTGGGCGCGTTGATGTTTTCTTTTAAAGTGTCCTGATCTGAAACGAGCGCAATGTTTTCAAGAAATTCTTCGAGCGTGCGTGTTGAATATTCGAGCGCGAGGCGGCGAAGTTCCTGCACGTTCAGCCAGCGATCTTCGCCTTCTTCAGATTCATCATCAATGTAGGCTTTGTAATTTAAGTCGCTGACGATGCGATCAAAAAGTTCCGAGACAGCCAGCGCGGGCGCGGCGGAGATCCAACCGGCAAAAACTCCGCCGAAATCTGCGAGCGGAAGCGTGGCGCGTCCGGTGAATGAAGCCCAATACGGAGAATCGGAACCGCGTGCAAGGTCGAGCAAAATCGCGCCGGGAGAAATATCGTTTTGACGCGCGACCATGTGAAGCGTGGTCAAAGTTTTATCGCCGATGCCGCGCGGGGGGACGTTGATGACGCGGTCAAGGCTGGCTTCGTCGGCGGGGTTGTGGATGAGTCTTAAAAAGGAAATGATGTCTTTGACTTCGCGGCGTCCGTAAAACCTTTGAGCGCCGACGAGTTTATATGGAAGGCGCGCCTGCAAAAAAGCTTCTTCCAACAAACGGGATTGCGCGTTGGTGCGATACATCACGGCGCAATCGCCTGGCTCGAAATCGCGGCTGGCAACCAGTTGTGCGATGCTGTCCACAACGAAGGACGCTTCACTATAATCATCGGGCGCTTCATAGAAATAAATTTTCTCGCCCGCGCCGCGTTCGGTGAAAAGTTTTTTCTTGCGGCGATGCGGCGCTCGGTCGATGACCGACATGGCCGCGTCGAGGATCGTTTGGCGCGAGCGATAATTTTGCTCGAGCAAAATTACCTGCGACTCGGGATAATCCTGTTCAAAGCGCTGAACGTTGCGCCAGTCTGCGCCGCGCCAGCGATACACACTTTGATCCGGGTCGCCGACCACAAAAATATTATGATGCGCCGATGCGAGATGTTTCAATAAAGTGTATTGTGCCAGGTTCGTGTCCTGGAATTCGTCCACCAAAACATGTTCAAAACGCCGCGCATATTTTTCACGCACGGCGGGATTATCTTCGAGCAGGCGCGCCGTGTACATCAGCAGATCGTCGAAGTCCACGGCGTTGCTGGCGATCAGCCGCTTTTGATATTCCGTGTAAACGCGCCTGGTCACTTC
>Ga0172370_10001639_pt1 | contig 33690 bp, 33 predicted proteins | sample LakKiv5m_FD_114538 | JGI IMG/M metagenome (GOLD analysis project Ga0172370, IMG submission 114538) | Freshwater microbial communities from Kabuno Bay, South-Kivu, Congo - kab_022012_11.5m | ecosystem: Environmental > Aquatic > Freshwater > Lake | place: Democratic Republic of the Congo...
ATCATATTTCTTTGTTTTTCCTTCGAAAGCACTACCTGGTACGCATGTTTCAACATCTTCAGTTACTTCAGTTGGAACATTGTATACTGCTTTTTTAGCTAATTCATAAGCTAATAAAACAGCAGATTGGCTATCTTCAACAGCAGCAGAGTCTCCTACTACTAATCCGTTGACTTTCATTGTGTGATCAGCTGTATTAACTAAATCACTCCAGTTTACTGCAGCAGTTACAGAAGCAGCTACTAAAGCTACACCTGCCGTTACAGCAGCAACCTTTTTTAGGTTTAAACTTTTCATTCATTTCACCTCTCCTTATAGGGTAAATCAAGAGTTGAGCTTATTTCATCTATCTAATGCCACTACAGCAAAGATATCTTACAAACTCTTAGTATTACTTAAAACACAAATGTTTATAAACATTTCTCAATTTTTTCATTTGTTTTTTTTGTTTTCCTTATTTTCTTACATTAAATTTGTCGTATTTACATACAACATATGCCTTTATGATAATAATCTAATGAAAAAATCAGGAAAATCTCAACTCTCTTATAATATATAATATATAGAAGAATATATAAACTATTAAGTTATTGGTCCTTTTTAGGAGGGTCTTCCTTAGGTTTGCCTATATTTATCTTCTTAAATACATAGTTTAGGGTCATTGCAGGAGCAAAAAACGAGTAAATAAACAAAATTAAGTATATTAAAGGGAATAATATTAGCAATAAAGACAATAGTAATACTATTCCGACCACAATAAACGGCAAGAAAGCAGTAACATAAAATAGGAAATAGTTTCTTTTAGCCCTAAACATTGCTGCACTAAATATCCAAATATAACCAAAAATAATAATTAAATATATCCACCACATAAAAAATCACAAATTAGATTGTATTTCTTTTGCTTTTTCTTTCCACAAATTTATAATTGATGGATTAGTTATAGAATATAATTCCGAAAGAATTTGTACGCCATTTGATTTAGATAAAATTTTTTCTTGCCAAGCAAAATGGGTTTCATATAAATTATTCAATAAATAGGCATGAATAAATTTTGCATCTTTTGGATTTGATAACCAAAATTTTGCCCAATCTATTGTATCATATCCAAAATCAACATCTAAATTAAAACCATCAATACTACAATTATTTTTTATCAGATAATTTATTTGCTCTTGTTTATTCATATTCATCACTATAAGTCTTACTAAAATCAGACATCTTCTTGATATAATCAAATTTTTTATTTACATCTTTTTGAATAATATCTAAAGCATCTTTATTTATTTTTTCTCCAAACAAATGTTTGAATCTACCTTGCAATTTTAAATAATCATCAACAGGCAGAGGATTTTCAGGAATATAATTCAAATTATACTTTCCCTGTTCTACTTCATATACTGGCCAAATATTTGTTTCAGTTGCTAATTTACACATTTCCAATGTTAAATTTGTTGAAAATTTCCAACTAAATGTACATGGCATTAACACATTCAAAAATTTAGGACCGTCAATTGAATATGCTTTTTTTACTTTAGAAACAAAATCATCTAAATAATACGGATTTGCAGTAGCTGCATACGGAATATCATGACTAGCAATTATTTGCATAATATCTTTTTTATATTCTTTTTTTCCAATAGAGTCTATCCCTATTGGTGTTGTTGAAGTATTCGAAAATATAGGTGATGCTCCACTTCTTTGTGCACCAGTATTACTATAAACTTCATTGTTGTATAAAACATATAAAATATCATGACCTCTTTCAATCATTCCTGATAATGCTTGCAAGCCGATATCAACTGAATTACCATTTGCAGAAATACAACCATTTCTTTCTATAATAACTATATGATTTTTAACTAGTTGTGGACAATATACGTTACCTAGATAGTTTTCTTGAACTAATTGTTTTGTACCCTGTTTTTCATAAAGCGATCTTTTAGAATAAATCATATGATCTAATGCCGTTTTACTAATTCCCACTCTATATATTGGCACTTTACCAGTACATAATTTTGAATTATTATCTTTTAAAATTGTTAAATTACACCCAAACCCTAATTTTAAGCACAATTCGATAAAACCATCCTTTAATTTTTGTGAACTAGTAATAAAAATTATTTTTGGTTTATTTCGATTTATTTGTTTGCTTATTGAACCATCACCTTTAATTAACGTATCAAAAATATTAATTAATTGTAACTTACATAATGCTAAAACTTCTTTTGGGATTTGTTTTTCATATACTCCTTTGCCACAATTTTGTTCTAAATAATTATAAATCTGTTTAGATTGAAAATCAACAGATCTACTACATTCAAATGGTTTTAAACCCATTCTTTCTAACAATTCAAATATCTCTTTTCTATTTTTTTTATTTGATTGATATATTCGAACTAAATATCCTGAATCACTATGAGATAAACTACCTTCGGATATAAACCAACCTAAAAATTTTAGCCAATCAGACATTAAAAAACTATTATATTCTTTTTGATAATTTCCTTTTAAGATTTTAGGTAAAACAAATTTATTTTGATTTAATCCAATCCAATTAAATTTTCTTGTAAATGGTGTTTTATATCTAGTAAATAATTCTTCTGCTTTAATAAATTCCCAATTATTTTTCAATTTGATAGGTATATTATGATTTGGAGTTACTAAAAAATCAACAAATTTACTTTTAGCCCTAATTAATTTACCATCATATTTATATTTATGTATTTTCTCTGCTTTTATTAATTCTAATTGATTTGTTTTTGGATTTATTGACCAGAATTTATCTTTTAAAGTCATATCTTTAACTGAAATAAATCCTCTAGCTGTCAATATATTTGTATCTTCAGAATAACACCCACCATCGCCTGCAAACACAACAAATTTATATTTTTTATCAAAACCTTTTTTCTTAAATGCTTTGTATGCTGCTTCAACACCAGATAAAGTTGATGCTGAATTTTCAAATGCATTGTGAATGTTTGCTGTACCCCAAGATGTGTGTGGCCAAATAGTTGATGTTACTTCTAAACAACCTGTTGCAACACTCGTTATTGGTTCATAACCTTTAGGCACATTACCTAAAACTGTTCTAACTATTGTAGGAATAAAACAACCAGCACAGGTTCTATGCCCTGAGCTAAAAGATTCTTTTCCTTTTTCCCATATTTGTAATACTTCTTTATTCTCTAATTTGTTTGTCATAAATATCACTACAATATATCATTTCTCAAACCATAATATTGGACTTTAGGTTGTTTATCTTTGCTGTTAATAAATAATTCAACAATTTTCTTTGCATCATTCAATGTAAAATCTCTTCCACCCAAACCATAAATAACATTAAATAATTCTTTGCCATAACCTTTGAATTCATTTGCTAATGTACTATACTCAGAGCCATAAATTCCATTTCTATCCAAAACAACAACTATTTTATCTTTCAATTCTTTCTTCAATTCTTCACAAGGCAATGGTCGCAAAAATCTTGGTCTTAAAACACCTACTTTCTTTCCTTTTTCTCTGTAATAATCACATGCTTCTTTTAACAATTGAGCACTTGAGCTTAGCAAAACGAAAACTATTTCTGCATCGCTTGTTAAATAGGATTCAAACAAATCATATTTCCTTCCAATTAAATCATAAAATTCATTATGAATTTCCTTTATTATATCTAATGAATCCTCTAATGCTTTGCCCATTTGATAACGCGTCTCAAAATAAGAATCCTGTAATAAAAACTCACCCATAGTCATTTTTGTATTGCTTAGATTTTCTGTTTTTAATTTTTCACCAACAAACTCTTTAACATCATCTTTTGGCAAAACAAAAATAGGTTGTAAACTATGAGTAGTATAAAAACCATCTTGCATAACCATAATTGGCATACTTACTTTTTCAGTAATTTTTTGAGCCATCAAAATAGTATCATAAACTTCTTGAACATTTTCACAATAAACTTGTATCCATCCTGAATCTTTTACAGTAAAACTATCAGAATGATCACAATGTATGTTTATTGGTGCCCCAATAGCTCTATTACCAACAGCCATAACCATAGGCAATTGTAAACCAGAAAAATGATAAATAATTTCATTCATATAAAGTAAACCTTGAGAACTTGTTGCAGTAAATGCACGTGCACCAAAAGCACTTGCACCTAAACAAGCACTTAATGCACTATGTTCACTTTCTGCTAAGATCATTTCAGAGTTAACTTTACCATCAGAAACATATTTTGCATAGGTTTCAATTATCGATGTTTGAGGGGTAATAGGATATGCAGCAACTACTTCTGGATCTATCTGCATTACTGCATAAGCAACTGCTTCTCCACCTGTTAATAATATTTTTTCTTGCTTTGTCATAAACATCATATCTTTCCTAACTTCTTTTGATCTTTATGTGTCAAAATGGCTTCTTTTTGAGAAGAACTTTTGACGCCCTGTAAAACTTTTGAATCTTTAGATACCAAAGGTTTACTGGTTTTTAAATCTAAATAATTTCCTTTTGAAATTATAGATTTACCTATTTTCTTTTCTAATTCTTTTCTAGTATTCTTTGCTATATTACCTCCAGATTTTGCAGAGTCTTTGCATTGAACAAATCCTTTTGAGTTTCTTGCTTTTGTAATATCAGTTGTTGCTTTTTCACCAACCATAGATAATATTAATTCCCAATCAGTCATATGATCTCTTAAATTTGCGTTTTTCTTATTGGGCAAACCTTTGAATTTTTTGTATTCTTCAACTGTTTTATCAAAAGTTGCTTTTGAAATTTCATTTGTTAGAATAGCAAAATCCTTTTCTTGTTTTATACCTCTATTTTTCCATTCATCAGTTAGCTCTTGTCGAATTGCAATACCTCTTAGTCGTTTGTCAATCCAATCTTTAGGATAACCTTTTAATTCATAATATTCTTTTGCTCTATCTCGAGCTAATTCAGGATTCTCAACTTCTTGTATTCTTTCATAACCTACTTGTGCCAACCACCTTTTGAAAGGTTCTGCTTTAGGGCTAGAAATTGATTGTATTATTCTAAATATTACTTCTGTATTTGCACAATCTGTATTATAATATTTACCATCTTGTGCGATTAACTTCAGTTGGTTACATTTTGTAACCACCTCAGAACCTTCTTCGTTTAGCCTATGTTTAGTAACTTTCCAATAATTCCTTGGATCTTCACTATCAACTAATATTCCTACTATATCAATTACAGAAAAATACCATTCATCATTATGCCAAATTCGTCTTATTTTCTTATCTTCAAAAACGATCAATGCATTTTCTTTACTTACCATAGCTAGGCCTTCTTCATTACAATTGCATCTTTTAGATGTTGTGCGCATATTCCACAACCTTTACAATATCTATAATCAATATGCGAGAATTTTCCATCTTTGTAAATAATAACTGCTTCAGGACAAAATAATGCTACTTCAGGATGTTCATCTAAAACATCTCGCTTAATAACAACAGGAATATCTTTTCGCCACGAACCTGTTTTGTAATCCTCAGATTCTTCAAACTTAACTTCTGCTGCTTTCCTTAATTTAACCATCGTCTCACACTTTACTATAAGCTTCTCTTAAAGCATCAATATTTTGTCTTAGGGCCTCTTTTTTAGATTTAAATACTTCTTCTATTGCCTTTTCAATATCTTTAATATCAACAATTTTAGTTATTTTCACTAAAGCACCCAATAACACCACATTGGGAAGGTCTTTGCCTAAGTTTTTTCTTGCTATTTCAGACGCATCAATAGAATAAGTTTTGTAATTTTGATTCTCATAAGTTATTTGCACTTGATCTTTAGAATTTATTAAAAATACTGTTTCTTTTTTAACTTGGCCAAAGATATTTTGTTGTAAATCTGGTTGTAATGCCAATTGACCATCAATAAATATAATATAATCTGCATCTTGAATTGTTGCTGAGTCTTTTATTTGGCAATCAGAAATCTTAACATAGGTTCTCATTGGGGCCCCAGATCTTTCAGGACCATATTCAGGAAAGGCTTGTACTTCTTTGTTTTCATAAAAAGCAGCTTGTGCTAAAATGTGGCTTGCTGTTTTTGATCCTTCTCCACCTCGACCCCAAAAAACAAATTTGCTTACATTACCCATACAATCACAAAAACAAAGATACTTTTGTTACATATAAAAGTTAGCTAGATTTAAATAGTTTGTGTATGTGTTTTTGTTACTTTCTAGTTTGTATTAAATGGTGATATTATGAGTGATAGAGGAACTATTGGTATAATTGCATGTGAAGCAGGAAAACCATTTGCTGAGAAAATCTTAAGTTATTTACCAGAAATATGTGAAAAGGAAAATGTTAAATGCAATTACAAATACATTGCAACAAAAGAAACTCATTTTGCAAACAAAGAAATCAAAACCGAAATCTTAGATAGTATTCGAGGTCTAGATACTTATATTGTTCAAGATGTTTCAAACAAAGAATTACCCTACAGCATAGATGAAAACATAATGGCATTGAAAACAGCAATTGATGCTGCGAGAAGAAGTGATAGCCATTATATTACAGTTATTTTACCTGCTTATCCTTATGCCAGACAAGATAAATCAATAACAAGAGAATGTATTACTTCTGCTTTAATTGCTAAAGAAATTGAAGAATTAGGCGCAAACAGAGTAATTACTTTAGATATTCACAATACTGCAACAGCAGGATTCTTTAGAAAAGCAATATTAGAAATCTTGCTAGCCAAGAAAAATATTTGCGAGTACGTAAAAGAAAACATTCCTTTAGATAATTTGACTATCATTGCACCAGATACAGGAGCAGTTAGAAGAGCTCAGGAATTTGCAGAAACATTACAAAGACCACTTGCAATAGTTTACAAACAAAGAGATTATTCTAAACCAAGTACAGTTGCAAATGCAATTTTAATTGGTTCTGTTGAAAATCAAGATTGTTTAATTTTAGATGATATGATTGCAACTGGCGGCACAATAATTAAAGTTGCCAAAACTTTAAAGGAAAATGGTGCAAAAGACATTTACATTGCTTGCTCACTTGCATATTTAGATGGCGAAGCTAAACAATTAATTGCTAATGCCTACAAAGAAGGAATAATAAAATCAATTATAGGCACAGACGCAGTACACCATGCAAAAGAGTTTTATTCAAATACTGAATGGTACAAAGAAGTGAGTGTTGCAAAATACTTTGCTAGAGTTATCTTTAATCTGAACCACAATATGTCAATAAGCGCATTGTTGAAATGATTAATCAATAATATCTAAAAAATCAAATATATCCCCAGTTGATAATACATTTACAACAGATTGTGTTTTCAGTAGTTTATCGTTAGACCATAAAGGTAAATTCAAATAATGTGATAGTGCTAAAAAATCAATATCTTCTTTATCTTCAAAGTCTAAAAAATATTTATAATGTACACAGTATTCTTTTTTGTTATAAAAATGAATATAAGCATCAAGTTCTAAAAATAGATCAAAAAATTGTTCTTCAGTTAAAGAATATCTTTCTTTTATTTCATTTTTGTGTTTTTTTAATTCTAATTTAGCATAATCTGGACTATGTAATATAAAATAATTACTTAAAATAAATTTATTTGATGCAGAATCTTTTTTAAAATAAGAGAATAATACATTAGTATCTACTACCAAATGCATTATATCAATCCTTCTGCCTTTAATTCTTTTGCTCTTTCTTTTCTACCTTCTCTTAATTTATCTGCCCAAAATTGACCTTCTTGAATATCTAAGTCAATTTTACTTGCAATAGATTCTTTTAATTTTGCTTTATTTATTTGTTCTATTACTTTATTTCTTATAAACCCAGACCAATTAATCTCATCCAATTTATTCATTTCTGTTTTAAGTTCATTTGGTATTGATATAGTCATAGTTGCCATTTAATCACCCATACATAATATTTATATGTATTTATACATCAAAACATTTAAAAACAAGTGTATTAAATCTTTTCCAATACTCTCTCTAAATCCAAAACAGAATTTATTTTGTAATCTGGTTTTAGATAAAGTGCCTTTTTCTTACCATTGGTAACTAACACACTTTTTACTCCAGATAACTTAGCAACCAAAATATCTGTGTATAGCTTATCCCCAACTATCACTGCTTGGTCTTTAGTTATCTTTAAATCCTTTAAAATCCTATAGATTTTATTAGGTAGGGGTTTTCTATTAACAAGAAGATTAGGAGTATAAATCTGTTCAAAGAATTTTTCATAACCTGCATCATTTATTCGTGCTAGAATTTTGTAGCGAAAACCATTTGATAAACAAATTAATTTGTAATGTTTCTTCAATCTTTCTAACATAGACTTGATTTTCTCAGGATTTATTGTCTTAACATGCACAGGATAAAGAGTATCATCCAAATCAAATATAATTGCTTTAATCATTTTTACCACTCACTTCTTTAGAATTATTTTTCTTTTTAAAATAATTTTTAATTGCATTATAATCAATATCTACTGCTTTGTTGCTCAAATAAAAGAATCCTAAGAATAACCATAACCAATAACTTAGCAATCGCTCAATTAACATTCCTGAGAAAGCAATTCCAGAAGGTATTCCAAAATAAACAAATACAGCAACAGCTCCGCCTTCAAATACCCCTAAGCCTCCAGGTAAAATAAATATAATTGCAAGTAAATAAGATAATGAAATTATTCCTGCAATTAACCAAAAGTTAACACTCACACCAAACATATAAAATATTAACCAAACTCTTCCAAAGTCAATAAACAAACGCAAAGCAGAATAGATAAACGATAAAAACATAGCTCTCCAGTTAACAACAATTATTTTTGAACTGACAATATATTCTCCCAAATATTGACCTAATTTGTACAAATGCAATTTATCAAATATAAATAAAAACATTTTCTTAACAAAATTTGAAATAAATACTAAGATCAATACTAGAACTGCTAATGAAAACAGAATTCCAATCAAATATGCAAATTTAACTTGTTTAGAATAAATAAATGATGTGCTAACAACAACTATTCCAAAAATTAATACTTCTAATATTCTTTCAACAGAAATACAAGCAAAAACTTTAGCAATTTTCACTTTAAGCAATTTCATTAAAGCAAAAATTCTTGCTAATTCACCTAATGCACGTGAAGGCATAATAAAAGCAATTGCCTGACCAATTGCGTAATTCTTGAACATACCTTTTGAAACATCTTCTCCTGTTGCTTTAAAAAGAATATTTGCTCTTAGAACTTGTAAATAATATTCAACAAAAGCACTTGCAATAATTATTGGCAAAAACCACAGATTTGCATGTTCAAATGCAGAAGCAATGTTCACAAAACCAACATAGTAAGCAATAACAACAATTAAAATTATTCCTATTACATAAGGCACAATTTGTTTTAGTTTCATGAAATCACAATTTAGAGAATATTATTAAATAATAATTATTAATAAGGATCCCAGTTTTTAATATCTTTGTCTTTGTAGCTTAGATTTTTACCATATTTATATGAATCAAATAGCTTACCCCAGCCAGTTTTCTTAAAATCTGCAATTATTTTCTTACCTACATTTGGATACCATAATTTATCATGGTATATTCCTGATGCCCAAATTGCAGTGTAAACCAAAGGAGTATGGAAATACACTTGTTCAACTAATTTAGATTTCTTTCTCAAAAGTTTATCTGTTGCAATAACTATGCTTTCTTTTGTTTGGAAATGTAAATTTACTTTTGAAACATCCTCGCCAATAATATCTATTTGTTTAAAATCTCCACAACCTAATCCTTTTTCATGTGCTAATTTTATGAAATCAATTTTGTTAGGATCGTGCCCACAAATATGTGCATGTACAGTATCAATTGCTACAGGATCATAACTTGCAAGAATATAATTTGCTTCATAAGGCATATGTATTCTTGGACCTGCGCCATTTCCTGCAATTGTACCATCAGTTACAGTAAATATATTTGGATGAATTTCTTTTTGTATTGTCAAAAGATCAACTAAAACTTCATGAATGTGTTTATGTGAGTGATGTCTTCTTTTTGGCAATAAACCCCCAAAAGCATTTTTCATTGAGCCAGTCATTGTTGTATGACCATGATCTTTCATTGTAGGCAAATGAATTACATTTGCACCTTTGTATAATTCAGGTATTTCTAAACCTTCAGGAAATATCTTATCTAAAAAAGGGACATCCCCTTTTGGTTTAAAAGGAACCCATTTAACATTAGGCAAAGGAGTAAATTCTAAATTATATTTATCTAAAACTGGTAACCATTTGTTTAGATATGCTCCTTTCCAGGGTTTAGTTACAACAGTTTGGTTTTCAACTGCTTTGATTTTTTTGAAATTAAACTTTTCAGTTTTCATTGCATTTAGCAAACCATCTAATTGCCAAGGTTCAGTTGAACATGCAGGATAATATAATGACCATGAAAGATTTAATTTAATTACATTTTTGTTATCTTTCATTTTCTTCATATTCGCCATCTTCAATAACTCACTGTAATCCTTAATTACAGTTCGTGGTGAAGTTTTTAATATAAAGACTTTTGAATTATTTCTTGAATTCTTAACCATAAATACACCTTATTTATTAAAATAGTTTATTTTTAAACATTGCAAACAAAAACAAAGTCAACCATAATAGGAAGCCCAAAACTAAATCTTTTCTTGAAAATAGTTTTTCAGCATGCCTTGCAAAATTACTTTCTCTTATTATTAATGAGAAATATCTTAAAAGAAGCAATATAAACACAGGAATAGTTGCAATAAACCAGTATCCTGAATGATTTAGAATAATATACATTGAATAAAACAGAACTAGAATAGATAAGAAAACAAGCAAGAATATTTGCATTAATTCAGGAGTATAAAATTCCAACACTTTTCTATTTTTAGTAATCCCATCTTTTGATTCGCCATATCTTTTACCTATTACGAAAAACATAGCTACAAAAAAAATACCTGTAACAAACCAAGAACTAATATATACTTGCAAAATAAAAGCACCTGCTATTGCTCGAATCATAAAATTTATTGCAATAAGAATTATGTCGAAAAATACTTTGTTCTTTAGCCAAAATGAATATATTTGTGTTAGAACAAACAATAATGCTAAAGAAATTCCAAAGTATAGATTCAAATAAAATCCAAATCCTAATGATATTACTAAAAATACTAATGCAATAATACTGGCTAAGGTTATTGATACTTTACCTGAAGCAATTGGTCTTTTTGCTTTGAACTTATCTAGTTTGTCTTTTTCTCTGTCAACAATATCATTGATAATATAATTTGTAGATGATAATAAACACAAACAAACAAATGCAAAAAATAAGTTTAGCCATGCATAACCACTAGATAATGCATTGCCTGAGAAGAAAATAACTAAAAAAACAACTAAGTTCTTGTACCATTGTTGAACCCTTAAAAGCGAGAATATCGGAAACATAATAATGATATATGAAAGGAAGATTTAAAAGGTTGATTAAATTACCTTCCAATCCCAGTATATTTTATTCCTTTTTGTTCAAAGATCTTTTTGTCAAATGCATTTCTACCATCAAAAAACAAAATAATATTATTTTCTATTTTTTGTGGCACATATTCTAAGAACTCTTTATGTGCTGTTGCTAATATTACAACTTCTGCCCAAGATAATGCAGACCCTAATGAATCAAAATCACTTTTGCTTTGTATATACGGATCATATACTTTGACATCTGCAAATCTTTCTTTTAATATATTTATTACTTCTTTACTAGGAGTTTCTCTCTCATCACTTACATTTGCTTTATATGAATATCCTAAAACTAATATTTTTGTATTTTTTAATGGTTTGCCTAATTCATTCAACAAAGCTTGAACTTTTCCTACAGTATATTTTGGCATAGAATCATTAACTTCTCTTGCTAAAGATAAAAATTTTGGATCTAATCCTTTGTGTTTTGAATATTCTATCAAATAATAAGGATCTACAGGAATACAATGTCCTCCTATCCCTATACCTGGATAATGAGGCATAAAAGCAAATGGTTTTGTTGCTGCGCCATCAATAACTTCTTTTATATCAACATCAATTACATCTGCTATTTTTGCTAATTGATTTACATATGCAATATTCACATCCCTAAATGTATTTTCAACTATTTTAGTCATTTCTGCTGCTTTAATAGAGCTCATTTTCTTTATTGGTGCATCAATTAATTTAGAATATAATTCATATCCTTTTTCCAATGATTGTTCACTTATTCCTCCAATACATCTAGGAATATTATCTACTTCATATTTTTTATCTCCTGGATTTATTCTTTCTGGACAATGTATTAAGAAATAATCTTTATCTATTTTCCAACCTGCTTTTTCAAATAATGGTACAACAACCTCATTCATAGTTCCTGGATTAACAGTTGATTCTTCACTTATTAAACAACCTTTCTTTCCATGATCAATTACTAATTGCGTTGCATTAATTACAAAACTATAATCTGGATTTTTGAATTCATCTACTGGCGTAGGAACACAAATAATAAAAACATCTGCTTCTTTTAATCTGTTTTTATCAAAAGTAAAATCATTTTCTTTATATTTTTTAAATCCCTCTTCAGGAATTCTACCTACAATTTCAGTTTGTCCTTTCTTAAAGTCATTTACTTTTTTTTCATTTAAATCAAATCCAAAAACATCAAAACCTTTGTTTTTAGCTTGAAAATAAATTGGCAAACCAACATATCCTAATCCAATAATACATATTTTCATGATTTCATCTCTTTCAATATTTGTACAATTCTTTCACTTGCTTTACCATCCCATAAAGGAATATTTGAATTCATTTTAGGATACTTATTATTTAGTATTAAATCTAAATTTTTCAACACTTTTGATTTATTTAAATTAACAATAGTATTCGTACCTAGCTTAACAGTTATTGGTCTTTCTGTTTGAGGCCTCATTGTTAAACAAGGAATATTTATTGCACTTGCTTCTTCTTGTATTCCTCCGGAATCAGTAAATATTGCTTTTGAATTATACTCTAAATTTATAGTATCTAAATAGCCAGTAGGTTCTGTCAATATAACATTTGGCAAATTCAAATTAATACCAAATTCCTGCAATCTCTTTTTAGTTCTTGGATGAATTGGCCAAATGACTTTTATTTTCTTTTGTACATCATTTAAAATATCAATTCCCTTTTGTAACAATTCTTTATTATCTACTGTTTCTGGTCTGTGCATTGTCCAAAAAATAAACTGTTTTTCCTGTAAACCAAATCTTTGCAGAGTATTTTGTTTCTTTGCTCGTTCTAAACCATTAAACAAACTATCTATCATTACATTGCCTACAAAGTAAACATTCTTCTTTAATCCTTCTTTCTTTAGGTTTTTAGGGCCTGATTCTTCAGTTACAAAAAGAATATCTGAGATATGATCAGTTATTATTCTATTCCATTCTTCAGCCATTTGATTATTATAACTTCGTAAACCAGCTTCAACATGACAAACTTTTATATGCAACTTTTTAGCACAAATTGCTGATGCCATTGTCGAGTCTACGTCCCCTACTACTAATAACAAATCCGGCTTTTCTTGCAATAGTATCTTTTCTAATTCTAACATTATTTTACCAGTTATTTCTGCATGAGTTCCTGAACCTACGCCTAAATAATAATCTGGTTTTCTTATATTTAATTCTTCAAAAAAGACATCTGACATATTTTGATCATAATGTTGACCGGTATGTACTAGTTTGGTCTCAAAGAATTTTTTGTTTTCATTTGATTCAAATACTTTCATTAAAGGACCAATCTTAACAAAGTTTGGCCTTGTTCCAGCAATTAAAAATATTTTCATTGAATATCACTTCCTAAAACATTACTTTGTTTTGATCCTTTAATCTTACCTCTTAAATAATCCAATATAATTTTCAATATTCTATGTTCTTTCTCTATTTTCCATAATATTGGTGAATACCATATTGTAAACAAAACAGCTTGTATTATTTTAACAACATAATAATTAATAAATGAATATAACCAATAGTGTGCTAACAACCAAAGTAACCCATAACCAATTAATGCATATCCTAATGGCCAAAGGTAATTCAACATTTCAATTATAGACTTATATTTTGATTCAACAATCTCAGAATAACACAAATAATTCATTAAATTGCCATACAAAAACATAGTAATCAATGTTGCAAATACAATTCCAATAGTACCAAAACCAAAAATAACTGCTAAATAATTTAATATTCCTGCTACTGCTAAAAATATCAATTCTACTATAATTATTGTCCACATCTTCTTTCTGCCAATAAAATATTGATATATTATATTTGGAATAAATATTGTGCTAAAAACTAATATTTGGGTATAAAATATTGCAGTAGCATATGATGGCATAAATAAAATAAAAAATGGTAATAATATTACACAAATTATTACAAACCAACTTAATAATCCAAACAAGATCTGATTAGATTTAATAACATAATTATATAACTCTGTTTTATTATCAATATTCTGATAAACTCTAGGCGTTATTGGATTCCAAATCAAATTTAAAACAAACGATACTAATCCTGAAAAAAACAAACCTAATGCATAAAATCCTAATTCTGTTTTTCCAAAGAAATTTAAAACAAATATTCTGTCTATAGAATATAATACAATCCAAAATATTTGTAAGATCATCTGCAAGATTCCAAATTTAAGAAGATGAATAAAGATTTGTTTATTCCAATAATACTCAAATTTTTGGTATCCAAAAATAAATTCAATAATTATAGTTAATATTGTGGATAATAATATCCCTAAAAAGAAACCCGGTATTGACCAAAAATAAGTTAATGGTACAACAAATACAATTAAAGATATTCCTTGTAAAATGTTTATTTTGGCTAAAATACCAAATTTAGTTTGTGAAGTTAATATTGATTTATAAAAAAAAACAAATAACATTACAGGAATATTTAATAATATTAAAAATATAGACCAGTTTGTTGTTGATGAATAGGGTAACAAGAAAGAAATCCATGATATCAATAAACAAAATAATCCTAAATATAATATAAATGTAAATGTAACATTACTGACTTTGTTTGCAAATTCTGGTTTTTTATATTCATTTTCAGAACGTTCTGCATTATGTTGAAAGATTATTCCTAAATGAATATTTGAGCCATAATCAGATATCAATTGTATTGCATTCTTCAACCCATACATTGTGGGACCTAATATGTTTGCAACAACAATTCCCTGCAAAAATGTTAATGCTTTAACAAAAACATTGGATATTGTGTTTTTAAATGTATCTTTTACTAATATTTTCTTATTTTCTGACATATAATCACTTACTTCTTGCAAATATTATTACTTGATTAGCTTTGTCTTTACTTAAAAATTTATTGCCCATAAAATTATTTAATTTAATAGGAAATTTCCACATTAAATACAATTTAATTAATAAATCATTTAAAAAAAATAATGGATAAAATAAATACATAAATCTTGATTTTTTTAATAATCTTTCTTGAATTAATAATATTCTTAATAAAAATGATTCAATAGGATAATAAATATTAGAATATAAATATTTTGATTCTAATATTTCAAATTTTGAATTTAAAAGAGATTTAATTTCATTTATGGAAAAATAAGGTTCTTTATTTAAAACAACTGAAATTAAGAAAAAACCTTGTTTTTTCAAAATTCTATTTATTTCATTTAATGCTTTAATTCGTTCATATTTATCAAGATAATATAAAACCTCTAAACAAATAACTAAATTAAATTTATTATTTGAATAACTTAGATTTGGCAAACTACCAATTTTAAATTTTGGATTTTTATATTTAGAATATTTCTTTTTTGCCTTTAATATAGCCTCTTTTGAGATGTCAATACCTATAATATTTGATGATAATGGAATTAATTGATACGTAAATTGTCCTAAACTACAACCAATATCTAAAATATTTGCAACTCTTAAATTGTACTTTTTAATTAAATCTATACAAAGACTAAACCTATAATTTTGTGACATCCTTAATGTAAATTCCCATGGTTCTGAATTTTTTTTATATAATTCATCGAAATATTTTTTAGTACCAAACTTAAATGTCATAACATCACAACTTAAAAATTAATTCTTTTATTGACCTATTTGTCAAAATGTTATTGTTTTTAATATATTTTAAAATATTATTAAATTTTAATATTGCCTCTGAGTCAACACCATTAACTTCAACAATATGGTTCTTAGTATTCACTTTATTTTTAATAAAAGAAAAACTATGCATAAAAAAAACCAATATTGAATTATCTGGTGCTTTAGATATAGTATCTTTCATTTGCTCAAAAGTTAAAGCATTAATATCTAGTTTCCTAATTACTTTACGTTTTAAGATTGGAAATCCTAATAATTTATATTGTTTAGTTATTCTAGTAATAGTTACAGGTATTTCAATAACTCCATTTTTTTTGAATATTTTATTTTCTAACATTTTATTTATTTTGCAATTTTCATTTCCATAAAAATAAGAAAAATCATATTTAATATCATTTCTATTTAAAGCTTTAAATGAATCTTCATTTATGCCATATACTCCAGCTCTATGTGCTAATGGATATTTACCTACCCATGTTTTAATTAATTCTTTTCCATAGGTTATTATTTCAATTTGCTCTTTTAATGAATATTGATTTAAACGTATTCTATTATTATCATAGGATAAACTTGGATGAGTATGCAATTGTACACCATGACCTTTCTTATTAATAAACTTTACCGCAGTCTCTATTTTTTTAGATAATTTTTTATCTTTGGGATAAACGTCAACAAAGAATTCACCTTTAAACCCATATTCATCTAATTTATTTATTATATACTTATATCCTAATTCTTTATTTTTTATTTTACCTTGGAAAAATAATTCAAAAGAATTATCCATACTATTTCCATATTCTCCAATTTCAGTATCAATTGTAAATAATATATATTTCATAAAATCACAATTTAATTACCTTAAAACTTTTATTTATCCAAGATAAATCTTGATCTTTATATATTACTATTTTATTTCCAACTAATGAATACAATGGCAAATCTGACTTGCTATCTGAATACACATATGAATTTACTAAATCATATATTTTTAAATCTACATTCTCTTTTAATATTTCTAGTTTTTCTTTACCTATACATTCTTTCTTTATTTCTCCAGTAAATATATTTTCTTTAAACCTTAATTCTGTTGAAAATATATCTTTAACTTTAAATTCGTTTTTGAAATATTCTAAATATAAATTAAATGCTGCAGAAACCACATATACACCCTGACCTTTATTAATATGACTTTGTAATAATTTTATTATTTTAGGATAAAATCTCTTTTTCAATATATTAGTATAAAAATCTCTAGATAATGAATCCAATTGCTGTTTTGTCAATCCACGATAAGGTCTCAAAAGATAATTTTTATATTTTAATGTATTTGAAGAGACGTAGGGATTAAATTTATTTCTTAATTTTAGATATATCCGTTTTAAGATTGATTGCTTTTGTAATAAAAATTCTAAAAATAGAGAGATTGATTGCCCATCAATAAGCGTATCACAAAAATCAAAGATTACTAATATTTTCTTAGTCATTCCAAACACTCTCTTATTTTTTCAAATACAAAATTCATTTGTTCTTCAGTACCTATTGTTATCCTAACAAATGAGTATAACATCTTTATGTGTCCCAAATCTCTAATGAATATATTATTTTTTTCCAAATAATTGATACATTTAGATTTCATATCTAATAAATTAACTAGTATAAAATTACCTTTGTCAGCATATACTTCTAAATTTAAACTCTCTAAATTACTGACAAAATGTTCTCTTGAACATATTACTTCGTTAACATATTTTTTCATATAATCTAAATCCTTTAATGCAGCAATTGCGGCAATCTGTGATATTGATGTAACACTTTTAGGATTTCTAATTAAATTTATTGTATCTATATTTTTTTTTGATGATAACATATACCCTATCCTAAACGATGCCAACCCAAAAGCTTTTGAAAAAGTTCTGGTTATAATTAAATTATCATATTTTGAAACCAATTCAGCACAAGAAGTGCCAAGGAATTCAAAATAAGCTTCATCAATAATGAAATATATCTCAAGATATGATTTAAACAATAATTCCAAATCAGATTTTAAATAACTTGTGCCTGTAGGGTTATTAGGATTACATATATATACCATGCGAGGTTTTTCCAAGTCTAAGAACTTTTTAAATTTAATAATATCAAATTGAAAATTATGATCTAGATAAAAATAAACTATTTTTGCGCCTAAAGATTCTACGCCGATTCTAAAATTATCATAGGTAGGAGCAATTATTGCAACTTTCTCACCATTATTCAAAAAAGTTCTTGCAATATATTCGTGTAAATTATCAGAACTTGCAAAATATTGAATATTATCTTTATCTAAATCACAATATTTTGATAATAAGTCTAGTAGATCATCATTTTTAACATTTGGATACCAATTAAGGTTTTGATTATTTAAATATTCTTCTATTGCTAGAGAAACTTTAGGCGAAGGTTGAATAGTAGATTCATTCCAATCTAATTTTAATACAGCATCTAAATTTCCAAGGGAATAAACTTTTTGCGATGATACTTTATAAGGAATAATATTTCTCAAATTTTTATTTATACTCATTATCACACCTTTGATTCAATAATTTTGATTTTACCAGTTTTTTTACTTCTCTTAATAGTTTTGACAATTTTAAATTTGATATTTAAATACCCTACTCTATCAATTAAATCTGACTTTATGTCACCTAAATATTTTTTATCAATATTGTTCGATAATACTAAATATACTAACAAAGATAGATCTTTTTGTTGAATTATTTTGAATTGAATAATTTTTTCGAATTTATGCATTATAGTATATATATTAATTGTAGAAATTTTTGTTCCATCTTTTTTAATTAACAAATCATCACTTCTACCTTCAATACCTACTAAAGGACTAGTTAGTAATCTGCCACATTTACATTTATTAATCTTTTTATTTGGTAAAATACTTATATCTTTTGTATCATAACGAATAAATGGCATTACATAATTATTTAATGATGTCGCAATGATATGATTATTTTCACCAATCTCAATTATACCATATTCATCATTATTATGATAATTTCCTGCCCAACACTGTTGCATTGTAATTGTTCTTTCATTCTGACCATACCAATCTAAAACCGGTATGCCCCAATATTGTTCTATTTCTAACCTATATTTTGGCAATAATGTTTCTGATGATGTAATTATAGTCTTTATCTGCGGCAATCTTAGATTATTTTTCTTCAATAATAAAGTAAATAAATATATTGAACTAGGATAACCACGTAATAGTTTAGCTTTAGATTTAATTATAATATTCAAATAGGTTTTCAAATTAGCATCATTAATATGAAATGGAGATAAATACCAATAGTTATTTTTTTTATCCCACTTATATATTGGATCATTTTTCTTAGGACTATAACTTCTTAAAACAATTATAGGATCTTTGGGTAAATAATGATATTTTTGACCCATACTCCATGCCCGTTCTACAAATATTCTTTCAATTATATCACTATTTGGGGGATTTAGAAATTCAAATGGTTTTCCTGAAGATCCAGAAGTATGTGATTTTAATCCCTTGTGTTTATATTTTAAGGAAATAAAATCATTTGGATTAATTTGTATAATAGATTTATCAATAATAGGAAATTTTTTTAATTCTGTTAATGAAAAATTATTAAAATCAATTTTTAAATCTAATTTTTGATAATAGGGTACTGTACTTACTGCTACTTCGAGAATTTTTTTAAGTTTATTTAATTGTAGTTTAGTTATTTGTTTACTACTATATTGACTAGCAAAATATAGTTTCGTTAATTTAGGATAATTAATTAGTTCTAAAATCTTTTTACTAATAATCTTTAATATATTCATTTTAATACCTTTAATAATCGTTCAACATTTTTATCCCAAGTATAATTTTGCTCTACTTTTTTTCTAGCATTTAAACCTAATTTTTGTCTTAGATCAACATCTTTTGATAGGATTAAAATCTTTTTTGTTAAATCGTTTTCATCCCCTGGAATACAAAATAATACATCTTCTTTATCTTCCAAAATATCTTCCATTTGTCCTAATTTTGAACTTATTATTGCTTTGCCAGAAGCCATATACTCAAATAATTTAGTTGGAGAACCAAAAAACTCAGAACCATCTGGATTTGGTACTGTTGGGTTTACCAATATATCACATATTGATAAATAATTTGGTATTTTATTAGGATCTATTTTCCCTAATAATAATACATTCTTTTCCACTTTGTCTTTTGAAATTATATCTTTTACTTCTTGATACTTAAGACCTTCACCTATAAATAAAAACTTAACTTTAGGATTCTTTGTTATTACATCTTTTATACTTTTTGCAAGAACTTCAGCACCATGCCATTTTCCAAATGTACCTACAAAAGTAACTATTATATTATTTCTTATCTTTAATTCAGTTAATAATTTGGTATCTTTGCAAAGATTAAATTTTTCTATATCGACCCCATTTGGTAAAACAATCACTTTTGAGTGATATTTCTTAGGTATAAAATTAAGATTGTGTTTAGATACTGTTACAATCAGATTAGCTTTTTTGAAATTTATTAATTTAATTATACGATAAACCGGATATTCTAGAATTGCCAGAAATTTATGAAAAATGTTCTTACTCCAATGTAATTTAGACCAGAAAAAATCACTATTATACTCAAGAATACAGTTTATATTTTTAGTAAACGGCAATAAAACCAATCCATTATCTCTAGCATAAACTACATCATATTTATTCTTTTTTGCTAATTTTATAATATTATTAGAAAATAATAATTCTCTAATTATAGGCATTTGCATTTTAGTATAATATATTATTGTATTTACATTACAATTAATATTATTTTTATTAGGCATTACTAAATCGATATTTGCTTTTTTCTTAGTAAATGCATTAATTATTCCAGTAACATGACTTATTGATCCTCCAAATTGGATAGGTGATTTAAAACCTGCAGGAAAAATATATAGTATTTTCATTATAATCACTTCGTCAATTCCAATGCCAATTGTGTTGCATTTATAGCATTTTTTAATCTATAATTTATTTCTTTTTTATTACCAGTTTTTATTGCATCTAATAATACTTTTAGTTCTTCTAAATGACCTTTATCTTGAGTTCCTTTAAACAAAGTTTTATTTTTAGAATAATCATATACTTCAATAAAATCTTTAATTTCAAAGATATCACCTTGATTAAATATTTTGATATTCTCTTTAGGTAAGTTAGAATCCCCCATAGCGGTATAAATTATATTAGCTAAATCTCCATTCTCAAATTCTATATTCAAAGAAAAATTATCATCATTAATATATTTATCAGAGGTTGTCGAAATCTTATTAAAACTATATCTTCTTATTTTTGAATCAGTTAAGTAAAAACACAAATCAAAGAAATGTACACATTCTCCAATTATCCGTCCCCCGCCTTGTTTATTTTGAGTCCAATGTTCTTTTGGGACATACCCTGCATTTACAGTATATTGTATTATTTTTGTACCTATTAAATTTGTCTTTATCTGATTAATTGTAGGAGCATAACTCCGATTATGCCCCACCATTAATATATTTCTTGATTTTATTAATTCTTGTTTGATCTTTTCTAATTCGTCTTTTTTTAAACATAGAGGTTTTTCAACAAAAACATTCTTTTTATGTTTTAAAGCTTTTAAAACTAATTCCCCATGATTTTCATGTCTTGTCCCAATTAATACTAAATCTATTTTTTCATCATTTAATAATTCATTACTATTAGAATAGATTTTCTTAAATTGATTTTGTTCTGCAACAGATTTAGCATTTAAAGGATTTGAATCAGATAACCCATACAATTCAAAGTCAGATAATTTTTTTATATTTGGGATATGCATAGATTTCACAAAACTACCTGGTCCAATTATTCCAACCTTAATTTTTCCAGATTTAGATTTAAATCCCAATTCTATTGTTTTATTATCAGTTAAATTTATGTTGTCATATTCAATTAATAAATGGTCTATATCTCTGTTTTGCAATTTTTCAAAAGCACCAGTAACTCTATTAGTATTAAATATATTTTTTGTGAAATCCGATAAATCCAAAGCTTTAGATTTTATTAGATTTACAACAGTCTGCATATTTCTATTTTCAGTCCAACGAACATAACCATAAGGATAATCAACACCAAATTCTTCATATATTGGATCATATCTTCCTGGGCCATAAGATGTAGAAATTTTAAAGTTTAATTCCTTAGCATACATTTTATTTCTATTTATATTTAAATCTACAACACCTACTAATACAACAGTTCCTTTTTTTCTGCAAATATCAAAAGCCTCATTGATAATTTTCCCATTATCTTTTGTTGAAGCAGTAATTATAATAGAATCAGCACCATGTCCAAAAGTTAATTTATCTATAATATTTGTGATATTAATTTTACTAGAATTATAGACACAAAAATTCTTATGGGATAATTGATCTACTTTTGTTTGATCTACATCAAAGCCAATTGCATTTATACCATTAGCTTTCAATATTTGCAAAGTAATATTTCCTAAAATACCTAATCCATAAACAACAACATATTCTCCAATTTTTGGATCTGCTTGTCTTACTCCTTGTAAAGCAATACTAGAGATAGTTGTATAAGCAGCTTGTTTCAAATCAATATTTTCAGGTAATTTAACAAAAAGATTCTTAGGGACATAATTAACTTGGGCATGATTTGCAAAACCAGCACCTCCACAAGCAACAAAATCTCCAACTTCAATATCTCTTATGTTGTGCCCTACTTTTATAACCTCTCCAACACAACTATATCCAAAACCAGTAGGTAAGTTTAATTTAATATTTACTGCATTTTTTGTTTTACCAAAACCATGTTTTTTTGTATAATCAATAATTTTCTTAAGTAATCGAGGATTTATTATCGCAGATAATAATGACACATTACTTTTTAAAGCAGATAATTCAGTACCTACACTTACTGCCGAATAAATTGTTTTTACTAAAACCCCGTCATTAAAACACTCTGGAAATATGACTTCTTCTGAAATTACTTTACCTTTTTTTATTACTGCTTGCTTCAACTAATCACCTAAAATAATTTTAAAATTATGTAAATTCTGAAAAGGAATACTTATTTTCTTTGTTTTTGTCATCGAATAATAATCTAAACTTACATCACAATTTTCTAAATTACAATTATAATAAATAACCCCTTTCCTTATATTTACTTCGTTAATCTTTAAACTAGTATCTTTTTCTAGTTCCATTTCTGGAGATATAACTAGATTAAAATATCCTTTAATTATTTGTTTATGTTTACTTGATAAACTATCTAATATATTTATAAATTTATTATTAAATTGAATTTTACGCGAATGTTTAACCCCACAATCATAAATAATAGAACTATATATTGTTTTTTTCTTTTCACTATAATTTATATGTGTTGGGTTAGAAGCAGATTTTAAATGAAATATATTTACATTCAAATTATTGGGTTCTATCCCTATATCGATAGTATTATGATTTTTAATTGATCTGTAATTATTTCTTTGTTCAGGATTTGAAGTATAAACATATGTTCCAGGATCAACAAAAATATCTCTGTGATTATAATTCAATTCAAAAGAAAGATTATCATTATGATTATGACCGCCTAATCCAGACAGCCCCAAAAAAGAATTTTTAAAAAATAAAAACATTTTTTTTGTCCTATAAATTAAAAAACCTGCATCTTTATAATGCGTAAATTCAATATTTTGTTTAGGAGTATAATTTAAATATTGTTTTGATAAACTAACTAAAAAATTATGATCTCTATTATCAAAACAAGGAAAATAAAATAAATGTCCAGAATCATTATCTCCTATTAGAGGAGAAAAATTATTTGGTTTAGTATAATTTACAGTAAAATCTAATTGTTTTTTTAATAACTTTAAATAATTATTTGAAAATCTAATATTATTTAGACTTGCAAATATGTAGGTATATAAAAACAATTCTGTTGTTAATCTATGATATGGAACAGATAACTCAAAATTTGCTCCTGAATTTAAAATTTGTATTTTTATTTCTTTTTCTAATTCTATAATTGAAAAATACATCCAGTTTTTACCCCATTTCTTATTTCTAAGCAATAATCCTATTAAAAAAAGTCCTACTAAATCAGAAGTATAATGATTTCCACGAACTATAGAGTATTCTAAATTATATCTAATATATAGACCATGTTTATAACATAAATCAACAAATAAAGATTCAAAGTCTTTTTCAAAATTGTACCCTGCTTGTTTAAATATAAAAAATGCAAATATCAAATTAGATATTCTTATAGATATATCCATAGTACAAGTCCAATTAACTGTTTTTAAATAATCATTTTTAGCGCCCCAGTCATTTACTAAATATATAAATTTATTAGCATATTTACAATCTTTTGTATTATTATAGGCATTAGCTAGCCATATTGACTGATGAAATCTACTTAATTCCCAGGGAAATTTTACATCTGCACCATTATAAGGCACTTTAATTATATTTTTATAATATTTATGTGGCCAGACATAACCTGAAAAATAATCTTTATTCCAATTTATATTATCTGTTAAATCAATTTCTTGACCCCAAATCATAATTTTATTTCTTAAAACTAAATTAGCATAAAAATTCAAATCGATGTTTAATTTGGGCACATTAATTCTAGAATAATTACCAAAAAAGGATTTAAGTCTTAATTTAAAAATAACCGGAAGAATATAGGAATAAACTATTTTAATGTAAATTGTTTTTGGTTTCGCGCCCGATCCGATAAAACGCTTTAATCTAAATAAAAACTCCATAAAACTCACAATTTTTTCAGTATCTTAAATAATTTATTTTCTTCCCAAACAAAATTCTTATTTGAAAACTTAATTGCTTCTCTTTTAAGATTCTGAATATGACTTTTTGACAAAGAGACAATCTTTACTAAAACTTTAATTATATTATCTATAGAATCATTAACTATAAAACCAAATTTGCCAATATCATTAGATAAAGATTTAGTATTAGTAATAACTAAACAACCATTGGCTAAATTTGTATATAGCTTATTTGGAGCGGCATAAATGTTGTTTAAATTTGTTTGAGGATACAACAAAAATCCGAAATCTGCTTTAGATTCATACTCTTTTAATTGTTCAGGTAAAACAAACCCTTTAAATTTCACTATTGATTCCAAATCATATCTTTTTACTATTGGTAATAATAAATTATTATAATCCTTTTCAGAACCTAAAATAACAAAACTCAATTTAGTTTTGTCTAGCAGTCTTAATTTTCCCATTGCAGTTATAATCTTTTCTATGCCCCTTCCTTTCAATACCCCATAATAGATTAATTTAATTTTATTATCCTTGTTAGATTGGATTTGTATTTTTGACACTATTTGTGATTTTTGAGGATAATTATGTAATACCCCTAATTTAGAAAGATCTAAATTATATCTTTTAGCTAGCAATTTTAATCTAGAATCATTTGTCGAAAAAATATAATCTGCTTTTGAAATATATTTTCGTTCATGCAATAAAAAAGACCCTATTGCCAACTTACCATATACTTGAATAATTAAATCTGAATCTAAACAATCATACCACAACTCATGACTATCATATATTAATTTGGCATCATATTTTTTCTTAAGTAAATAACCCAATTTTAATGTATCAATATCATTTGCCCAGACTAAATCATACTTTACATTTTGCTTCACAATATAATTATAAATCTTTTTTGTACCTTTAATAAATATTGTTAACTTATTCATAGGTAATTTACCAAAATAGATATTATATATTGTTAATGTATTTGTTTCTTTCTTTATTTCAGAAGTTTTTTTAGAAATACAATATATATCTACAATATATTTCTTTGAAAGAGATCCGCATTCTTTTTTTACGCGAGCATCATGATAATAATTTCCAGTCAACAACACACAAATCCTTTTCATAATATCACCGAATTAAATTTGAAATATATTTATTAAATTTAAGTATATCAAAATCTATCTTTACATATTTCTTGATTTTTTTTGATTTTATATCTATTAACGATTTACTTATTAAATTCACCAAATCATTTACTGAATTATATTTCTCAATATAAATTATATTTCCATCTTGTTCTAATTTTCGTCCTAAATCTTTAACTCCTTGAGTTGCAGCAATTCTTACAGATATAATTTTTTTTCCTAACTCTAAACACCTATATAACGTACCTGCGCCATCTGAACATATGATAATATTTGAATTTTTATAATATTGATCTATATTTGTACTATATCTAAACCAATCAACATTCTTAGGGATGTATTCTCCATAACCTATTTGTGCAACTATTTTTTCATTATCTCTTTTAGCAATAATATCAATTGCCTTAATCAAATAATCATTATATGTTGATCCAACACTCACAAAAATCATTATAATCTCCCCAAATCTATTGCTTTAGGATAATATTTTTTTAATGTGGGCCATTGCAAAATAAATAAATTAGAAATAGGATATAATAATCTACCTGTTAATGATGGGTTCCACACTCTTGACCAACATTCAATATATACTAGTTTTTTTGAAAATAATTTACCTAAATAATATATTAATACGACAGATCCAGATGATGAACTTAAGTATAAATTACTATGAGATTTTAATACTATATATATTGATTTGAAAACCGCAAGTAAAGGATTATAGAAAGAATTTAAAATAGTTCTAAATCGTGAATTATATATTATTCTAACTTTATTTATTGTGAAAGAATTTACAATATTTATATTATTTAATTTACAAAACTTTTTTAATTTTTCTTCTGCAACTTTGTCTCCTTTTGTAAATACAAATTCATAATCATAATTATTTTTCAATAATTTAATTAAACGAAAGATTTGTTCAAAATGACCTCCACTACCTAAAACTACTAAAATACACGGTTTGCTTTTTATCATACTATATCACTAAACTTTTTATTACGATCAACATTTTATTTAGATCTTCCCTTTTTAATAATGGATGAACTGGTAAACTAACAACTTCCTTTGCTAACTTTTCAGCAACAGGGAAATCTCCCTCTTTATATCCAAATTTTTGGAAATGTGGATGTAAATGCAATGGTTTTGGATAATAAATACCAGAAAATATCTCCAGTTCTTTGAGTTTAGCTACAAACTCATCTCGTGTTATTGGAAAGTCAGATGTTATTTTAATTGTAAACTGATGCCAGCACTGTTCATAATCTTTGTCAACATTTGGCAAAATCAAACCTTTTATCCCTTTAAGATTCTTTAGAAGATATTTTGCATTCTTTTGTCTTTTTTCAGTAAATTTATCCAACCTATCTAATTGCACTAATGCAATACTTGCCAAAACATCTGTTAATCTATAATTATAACCTATATCTATATATGCATAATCCCCTGTTTGTCTCATACCATGTTGCCTAAATCTTTTTGCTCTTTCATAAACTTCTTCTGAATCAGTAGTTAACAAACCACCTTCTCCAGACATCATATTTTTAGTTGCATACAAACTAAAAGCCCCCGCAGTCCCTAAATTTCCTGCATACTTTCCTTTATATTTTGCATTGTGAGATTGACAAGCATCTTCTAAAACAACTAAATTATGATCTTTTGCAATCTTATTAATTGCATCCATATCACAACATCTACCATACAAATGAACTGGTATTATTGCTTTTGTTTTGGAAGTTATCTTTTCCTCAATCTTTTTTGGATCAATATTAAATGTTTTTTCATCAACATCAACAAAAACCGGTTTAGCACCAAGCATTATTGCGGGGTTAGCAGTTGCTACAAAAGTAAAAGGTGTTGTTATAACTTCATCATCTTTTTCAACACCTAATCCATATAATCCTGTATGCAATGCAGCAGTTCCTGAATTCAAAGCAACACAATATTTTGTACCTACTTTTTCAGCAAATTTTTTTTCTAATTCTGCTACTTTAGGCCCTTGCGCTAACATTCCAGACTTTAAAACATCATTAACTACTTTTCTTTCTTTATTATCCAAATATGGTTTTGACACAACAATTTTTGCCATTTTATCACATCCATTAATTATCTTTTACAGGTAGGCCATCTTTGCCTACTTTTTTAATTACTTTAGCAGGATTTCCTACAACCAAAGAATAAGCAGGAACATCTTTTGTTACTACGGCTCCTGCACCAACAATACAATACTCACCTAAAGTAACACCACAAACTATAACTGCTCCAGCGCCTATTGAAACACCATCTTTAACTTCTGTTTTTACTAGTCTAGAATCATCCCACACTTCAGCTCTAGGATACATATCATTTGTAAATGTAGCGTTTGGTCCAACAAAAACATTATTCCCTACTGTAACACCATGATATACATTTACATTGTTCTGAAATTTGCAACCATTACCTATTTTTACACCTTGATCAATATAAACACAATGACCTAATATACAATTTTCTCCAATTTGAGCATCTTTACAAACATGTACAAAATGCCATATCTTAGTTCCTTTTCCTATTTTCACGCCATCATCACAAACAGCAGTAGGATGTACAAAATAATCCATAATATCACCTAATTCTTATTTATTCTTTCTAATAATTCAATTGCATTGACTGCATCATCAATACAAACAAATGGCTTTTCTTTTTCTAAAATACAATTAATAAAATTGTCTAATTCTAAAAACAATGGTTCTTTTTTATCTATCTTTATTTCAATTTTTTCCCCTTGACTTATACCCATCAAGATTTCATTATAACTATAATCTTGTTTTGTATCACCATTTGTGTTAAATATTAATTCTTGATTTATATAATCCAAAATCAATTGTCCTTTTTCTCCCCCAATATACAATTTTCTTATTTTAGTAGGAGTTAAAACATCAGTAATCAGATTAACTATTGTTTTTTTGTTTGTTTTCAAAAGAACCCTCACAATATCATAATTATTTTTATTAATAAAATTTGAGCCTTCTAATTTAGTATCAACTACAGTATCATTAATATTTGATAATAAGTAATTTATTATTTCTAGATCATGAATTCCTAAATCAGTTAAAACATCAACATCACTATTACCTTTATTATATAGCCCTTGACGAATAGCATTGATATAAAATAATTTTCCTAATTTACCATCAATTACCATTTGTAAAGCCAGTCTTACACTTGGATTATATCTTTCAATATGACCAACAACACATTTAACACCATTCTTCTTAACAATAGATTTTATTTCAATAGCATCATTTAAATTTGATGCAACTGGTTTTTCAAGTAAAATATTAATTCTTTTTTCAGCAACTTTTGTAACTACTTCTTTATGATGTGTTGTATTAACAGCAATTGATACCCCATCTAATTTTTCATTTTGCAAAAGAGTATCAACATCATAATAAGCCTTACAACTATATTTATTAGCAATTTCATCACAAATTGTTTTGTTTGCATCACAAACAGCAATTAATTTTACAGCAGGGTGTTCAGAATAAATTCTTGCATGATTCTTACCCATATTTCCTACGCCAATTACAGCAACATTCAACAAATAATCACCTTTAATTTTATAGAATATAATACTAATATATAAAAATAGAGTGTTTCCACTAATTGGATTGATTTTTGTTAATTTGTTCTAGGGTTAAAATCTGAGATTAATACTGCTTCTCTAACAAAACAGATAATATTATAATAGTATTAAACATTTATATACTTTGCTGAAATATCTTTATCACAGAACTAATTTATATGTTATATGAGTGATAATTATGTTTAAAGTTTTATTGTTAAATCCTCCTTTCATGGAGAAGTATTCTAAAGAATCAAGAAGCCCTTGTGTTACAAAAGGTGGAACTTTTTATTATCCTTATTGGCTATCTTATTTAACTGGATTTCTTGAGAAACATGCCAAAAAGAATAAATTCGAAGTAAATCTAATTGATGCAATAGGCGAAAACAAAAGCAAAGAAGAAATACTAAAAATGTTGAAAAAATATAAATTTGATCTAATTATTATTGAAACTTCTGTACCTAGCATTGATTCAGATTCTGAATTTGCAAAGAAAATCAAAAAAGAAACTAATGCTAAAATCCTATTTGTTGGATCAAACTTAGATGCTTATGGTAAAGATTACTTAAAAAAAGGTCTTTTTGACTTTATAGTTTACAAAGAATGGGAAACCCCTACTCTAGAATTAATTAAAGAATTACAAAAAACAAAATCAAACCTTAAAGGAATAAAAGGATTGATTTATAGGGAAAAAACAAAAATAGTTGACAATGGACCAAGCAAATTAATTGAAAACTTAGATGAAATACCTTGGGTTTCAAAAGTTTATAAGAAGTATTTGCCTTACAAAAAGTACTTCTATGCGTCTTTACAGCATCCTATGATTACTTTATTAGGTGCAAGAGGCTGTAAATATAATTGCTCATTTTGTCCAATTAACTTCAAAGCAAGCTACAGAACAAGAAGTGTTGATGATATAATTTCAGAAATAAAATGGATAAAACAAAACATGTCAGAAATAAAAGAAATTATGTTTGAAGATGACACATTTTCTATAAATAAAGAAAGAACAAAAGAATTTTGTGAAAAAATGATCAAAAATAAAATAAAAATGAGATGGTCATGTAACCAAAGAGTTAATACTGATTTAGAAACATTGAAACTAATGAAAAAAGCAGGCTGTAGATTAATGTGTGTTGGCTTTGAGAGCCCTAGTCAGAATGTTTTAAACAATATTCAAAAAGGAACAACAAAAAATCTGCAATTAGAGTTTATGAAGAATGCTAAAAAAGCAGGTTTGCTTGTAAATGGCTGTTTTATTTTAGGTTTGCAAGGTGACACAAAAGCGAGCATCGAAGATACAATTGATTGGGCAAAAGAATTGAGTCCAGATACAGCACAATTCTATCCTTTAATGGTATATCCTGGAACAAAAGATTTTGAATGGGCTGAAAAAAACAAACTTTTATTGACAAAAGATTTAAGTAAATGGATTACAAAAGAAGGCTTACATACAACTACTATTAAAAATGCAAATATGAGCCCAAAAGAACTTGTTGCGATGTGTGATCTGGCAAGAAAGAAATTTTACTTAAGACCCAAATATATTTTGTACAAAGGATTACAAAGCATAAAAGATCCTAATGAATTAAAAAGAAATTTAATAGCAGGTAAAAAATTGTTCAAATACTTAATCAAAGGAAGCAAATAGGATGTAGTAACATGTTTGCTAGTGTAATAATTGCAGTATATAATGAATCCAAAAATCTTCCTTTGCAATTTAATGCTTGGCAAAAACAGACAGATAAAACATTTGAAGTAATATATGTTGATGATGGATCAAAAGATAACACTCGCGAATTAATTAAAAACTCAGGACATAGATTAATTGAACAAAAACATGATGGCCCAGCAAAAGCAAGAAATTTGGGTGCAACAAAAGCAAAAGGCGAAATAATTCTATTTACAGATGGTGACTGTATTCCAGATAGAAACTGGATAAAAGAAATGAAAAAGCCATTTGAAAACAAAAATATTGTAGGTTGCCAAGGAATATATAAACCATATCAAAAGGAATTAATTGCTAGGTTTACTCATTATGAAATTGAAGATCGTTATGATTTAATGTCTGAATCAAAGTACATTGATTTTATAGGCACATATTCTGCAGGGTATAGAAAAGAAATTTATTTAAAAGAAAAAGGTTTTGATACTAGTTTCAAAACAGCATCAGGAGAAGACCCAGAACTAAGTTTTAGATTGGCAAAAAAAGGATATAAAATGGTTTTGAACAAAAATGCAATAATTTATCATAATGGTAATCCAACAACTCTTAAAAAATATTTAAAAGTAAAATTTTGGAGAGGCTATTGGCGAGTAAATATGTACAAAAAACATCCAGAAAAAGCAATTAAGGATACATATACTCCTCAAAGTTTAAAATTACAAATAATTTTAATGGGTCTGTTTGGTGTTTCAATTATAACTGGAATATTTTTATTGTGGTTTTTCTATGTTGCTTTAGCATTGCTAGTCTTATTTTTGTTAACAACATTACCATTAACAATAAAAAATATAAAAAAAGATTTAATTGTAGGATTAATTACGCCTTATGTGAAATTTTTGACAACAATAATGTTTATTTTAGGATTAAGTTGGGGAATAATAAAAAGAGTATAAGTGATAACTATGAAAATATTAATAACAGGTGGTGCAGGATTTATTGGCACAAATTTAGCTAGATTACTTTGCGATAATAATGAAGTTATTTGTTTAGACAATTTGTTAAGTGGATATGCAAAGAACCTTGAAGGATTAAATATTGAATTCATAAAACAAGATATTAGGCATGAAATTAAACTAAATAATATTGATCAAATCTATAATTTAGCTTGTCCTGCATCCCCCGTGTTTTACCAGAAATATCCTATTGATACATTAGAATGCAATTCAATAGGAATGAAAAACGTTTTAGAATTAGCATTAAAAAACAATGCAATACTAGTACATACATCTACATCTGAAATTTATGGCGACCCCTCTATAAATCCTCAACCAGAATCTTATTGGGGTAATGTAAATCCAAACGGAATAAGAAGTTGTTATGATGAAGGTAAAAGATATGCTGAATCATTAATTATGACTTATTTTAGAGAAAAACAAGTAAATGCAAAAATTGTGAGATTATTTAATACATATGGCCCCTATATGAGACTAGATGATGGCAGAGTAGTTTCAAATTTTATTTCACAGGCATTAAGAAACGAACCAATAACAGTATATGGTAATGGAAAACAAACAAGAAGTTTTTGTTTTGTAAATGATACTATTGACGCATTAACTAAAGTTATGACTGCAAAAGCAGGGAGTATTTATAATATTGGAAATCCAAATGAAAGAACAATTTTATCCTTTGCAGAATATATTAAAAATGAATTTAATCCAAACTCAAAAATTGAATTTAAAGAATTGCCTTGTGATGATCCTCGACAAAGAAAACCAGATATTACTAAAATAAAAAATGAATTAAGTTGGACACCAAAAGTGCAATTTGAAGATGGCTTAAAAATAACTGCTGATTGGTTAAAAGAACAATTAGGAAAATAATTATCTTCCGCTCACTATTTCTAAAGCATCTCTGGGTTTTAGTTCATATTCTTTACCAACCATTAACTTACTTCGAGCAAGAATTGCTTTAATAAATTTATCTCCTAAATCACTATGAATAGTATACGCAAAGTCTAATGCTGTTGATTTAGGTGGCAATAAAAAACAATCAGGAAGTATTCTTCCTTGTGAATCAGCTAACTTAGTTGAGCCAGCAGGAAATATAGGCATATATTTCAAAATCTCAAAAACACTCTTTTCTAAAATGTCTTGCACGCCAGTTGAACTATATTTCTGCAATATATTTACTCGAATAAATTCCAAAGCTTTTAATTGTTTCTCATTTAAT
>Ga0172370_10001640_pt1 | contig 33685 bp, 34 predicted proteins | sample LakKiv5m_FD_114538 | JGI IMG/M metagenome (GOLD analysis project Ga0172370, IMG submission 114538) | Freshwater microbial communities from Kabuno Bay, South-Kivu, Congo - kab_022012_11.5m | ecosystem: Environmental > Aquatic > Freshwater > Lake | place: Democratic Republic of the Congo...
CTGATCGACGAATTCTCCGAGGGTGGGCACATCCACCGATCCATTGATCTTCATCCAGAAATCCTCGTACCTGTCCATCAACTGGAAGGTGGTGCCGACCACCTGGCGCAGCATGGGGCCCAGATCGGCGGCGGGATCCTTCCGGTCGTGGAGCTTGACGCCCAGTCTTGCCTGGCAGATCCGGAATCCCCCCACGATGGCCGAGGTGGTCATCCAGATGTCGATCCCGAACTTCGCGACATCCGAATCCCAGACGTCCTGATCCAGGTAATGCTTCACCAGGGCGGGCGAGATGCCGAAGTCGCCGCCGATCGGCTGGCGGATCCGCTGCCCGTAGAGGGCCCGGGTCAGATTGTAGGCGAGGGTGTTGGTAATGGTTCCATCCAGCTTGTAGCGGTTGTAATTCGGCGCGACATAATCGTAACCGTGAAAGACAGGCTCCAGGACGTTGCGCACCCATTCCGGCGTGATCGACAGCAGGTCCGAATCGAAGACGGCAATCGCCCTCGCCCTCAGAAACGAGGCGACCTCGAAAACCGCCCGCAATCCCGTTCCTTTGCCGGGAAGACCCCGGTAGATGGTCACGATGCTCTCAATATTGTAGGATTTCGGATCCACCATCCGGGCCAGGTCGCGCGTGTCGTCGGTGGAGCCGCCGTCGGAAACCATGATGAGGGCCTTCAGGTGCGGATAATACTGTTCTATTCCCCTGACGATGGTCTTGATGACATGGACTATGGATTCGCCGCTGTAATAGCAGGGGATGCCGATGACGATGTCGGTGTAGCCGAGCATCTCGATCTTCGTCAGTACATGGGGTCTGAGCGCCGTTGAAAACCGGGTCACCTTTACCATTGAACTTTCCTCCTGTTGGGCGGGACTAAGGGGACAGCATTTTTGATGATTACCCCTGATTCTCCAGTTGGTTCAGAAGCCGCTCCACCGTTTCGTTCCATCCCCTGCTTCCCGGTTCCCTTGCCCGGATCATTCCCGGAAGGGCGCAATTCAGATAACCCCGCTCGGGATGGGGGATCAAGACGGGGATGTCGACTTCCCTGAGCATCGGCAGGTCGTTTTCGCTGTCGCCGAGGCCGACTGTCGTCGGGTTCCCGCCGGAAAACCTACCTACTATTTCGGCGGCGATCCGGACGGCTTCCCCCTTGTGCTGGCGGCCCCCGATCAGGTGAAAAAAACGCCCGCCCCTCGTAATCCGGATTCCTTCCGCGGCGGCCAGTTCGCGCAGGGAAACCATATCCTCCACCCGCTCCATAAGGAAGGGTTCAGTGAATTCCCGATCCCTGGCAAGCCCGGCCTGCTCCAGGGACAGACCGGTCAGCCCCGCTATCTCTACGTTCGTCAGGTCGCCGAACCCCTTGAGGGCGAATCTCTCCTTCATCCTTTCCAGAAAGCCGCGGACTGTCGGATAGGGGACGCCGAGCCGGATGAGCGTATAGTCGCCCGCCGGCTCCCCTTCTTGGCCAATCAGGCCTCGAAAACCGGGGGGAAAGAAGATCCCGCCGCCGTTCTCGACGATGAAGGGATCCCGGAACCCCAGGTCCCTCTGCAGCGGTTCCACCTCCCTTCGGGTCTTGCTCGTCGCGATAATGAGGGGTATGGCGTATCTCTTTATTCTTGATAAGGACGGCGCGGCTGCTTTCCAGGAATAGTCGTAATGGTCGAGCAGGCTGCCGTCGAGATCCGTAAATATGATCGCCTGCAACGGTAGCACCTCTTATTTTGCCTGTCGATGTCGGCGGCGATGAGCGGCACGGGCTGTCAGCCCGCTTTCATCGTCTTTTCAGGTAGGTTATCAAGCCCTTTTTCACCGGTTCCGATTATTGATACCAGAAAGTTCTCGATAAATCCATCTGAATATTGTCTGGTTTCCGCCTCTTGGGTCGCGCTTCGGCGGCTTGGACGCAAATTTTTGCTTGCAAAACTAAGCGCTTGAGGCGAATATACCTGACCGTATGAAATTAAGAAGTTACAGAATGGGAAAAGGGGATGCTTAAATGAAACGCATCGAGTCGCTTCTGGTCAGGAAGGAGGAAACGCTCCTCAACCTCTTCAAGCTCAAATCGATGTTTCGGGAGAATGATTCGCTCGCGATCCTGATGTACGGCAGTCCCGATCCGGATGCTGTCGCCTCGGCGATGGCGTTGCGCGAGATCCTTGTAAAGACGCACTCTCTTTCAAAGTGCGTCTTCATTGCGACGGAACCGGTGGCCCGGCATCAGAACGCCGAGTTCATCCGCGAGATGAAGGTAGAAATCCTGATGCTGGACAAGACGGACCTCAAGGCCTTCAACCGGATCGCCGTCGTGGACGCCCAGCCCACCTTCTTCGGGGAGGCCCTGGGCAATGTGAAGCCGCATATCGTCCTCGACCATCATCCCTGCAAAACGGTCTGGCATGCGTCGCTGGCCGACGTCAGGCCTGCCTACGGCGCCCTTTCCACGATCATGACGGAGTATCTCCTGGCGGCGCGGGTGAGGATACCCAAACGGCTGTACACGGCCCTTCTTTACGGGATCAAGAGCGACACCATGAATCTCGAGCGGGACGCCGGTCTTGAGGATATCGGGGCCTATTACCTGAACTTTTCCCGCGCCAACCGCGAGCTGATCAGGCGCATAGAGCTAAACCAGATCCCCGACCGTTTTCTTAAGTATTTCGATTACGCCTATCAGTTCAAACGCCGCTACCGCGACCGGGTGATCTGTTTCCTGGGCGCCGTCGAGAGCGCGGACGCCTGCGTCCAGGTGGCCGATTTTTTCCTCCGGATCATCAATATCTTCTACGTGGTCATTGCCGGCATCGTGAAGGACCGGATGATCATCGTCCTGAGGGGGGACGGCTATCGCCAGGACTGCGGCGCCATAGCCAGGAAATCATTCGGCAACATCGGAAACGCCGGCGGTCACCGGAGCGCGGCGCGGGTCGAGATCCCTCTCGAGGCGCTCAGGACGGCCCTCGACGACGACCTGTCCCAGGAGTCGGTCGACAGGTTCCTCGTCCAGCGCCTCCGGCGGAAGAACGCCCCCGATGTCAAGGCAAAGGGGAACAGCAAGGAAGCGCGGGTTACGGCCTCGTAAAGTCCATATGCTTAGTTGCGCTGCATCCTTCCCTTTCCCTCGACAAGATCGGGACAGGCAACTTGTCTGTCATGGAGAACCTGTCGAACCATCAGGGCAGGCTCAGCGCCGTCACGGTGAGCCTGTCTAAACGCGCGCGCCTTCCCCCCGGAGCTTTTTTACGAGGCAGCCCCAATTCAAGACTCGACTTTTTTCAAGGTGCAGGTCTATGCCACCGACAATGAAAGAGAAGGATAACCGACCTGGTGAAGCCGCCCTTTTAACGGATAGGAAATGCACACCGCAAGCAAGCTCACTTCGGCCAAGTTCAGCGCAGTCAGGGCAGGCTCTGCGCAAACGGGCGGAAGAGAAGGCCCGGGGGAAAACAACCAGGTCACCGGATAACCTCAAGGCCCTGTCGCCCGAAGAAACGCAGCGAACGCTCCACGAACTGCGGGTGCATCAGCTCGAGCTGGAGATGCAGAACGAGGAGCTGCGCCGGATGCTGGCGGAACCGGACGCCGCCCGGGCGCGCTACTTCGACCTCTGCGACCTCGCGCCGGTGGGCTATTGCACCGTCAGCAAAAAGGGGCTGATCCTGGAGGCAAACCTCACCGCCGCCACCCTGCTGGGCGTGGCACGGGGCGCCCTGGTCAAGCAGCTTTTGACCCGGTTCATCCTCAAGGAGGACCGGCACATCTACTACCGGCACCTCAAGCAACTCCTTGAAACCCATTCAACAAGCTCGAGGCAAGCCGGTAAACCGGAGGCGTGCGAACTGCGGATGGTGAAAAAGGATGGAACAATATTCTGGGCGCGTCTGGAGGCAACCGCCGCGCAAGACGCCGCCGGCGCGCCTGTATGCCGCGTCGTGCTGAGCGACATCACCGAGCGCAAGCAGGCCAAGACGGTGCTGCAACAGGCGCGCGATCAACTGGAACGGCATGTGGTAGCGCGTATGGAGGAGCTGCAGCACGCCAATCGGGAGGTACGGACAAAAAACGTCGGGCGCAGGCAAGCGGATTTGGCGCTGAAAGAAGCAGAGGAGAAATACCGTTCCTTGGCGGCTTCTGTCGATTCCATGTTTTTGGTGGATAGGGATTGCACCTATCTATTCATGAATGAAGTGCACAGAATGAGATTCGGCCTGCCATTGGAGGAAATCATCGGCAGAAGATACGGCGAATTCCATCCCGAGCAGGATACAAAGGAGTTTGCGGATTGCATCAGAGAAGTATGCGAAACCGGCAAACCGATCATAGAAGAACACAGGAGTGAAAGGGATGGGAGGTATTTTCTCCGTACATTCACACCGATCATGAATCTGAGCCCAGTTGGAGAAATATCGAAAGTCGTAATTGTTTCGAAAGATATCACCCAGCGCAAGCAGGCGGAAAAGGAACTTGTCGAGACCGTGCAGCAGTTGCAGGAAACAAGAGACATGCTGATCCAGTTCGAAAAGGAAGCGGCGGTCGGACGCTTGGCTGTCGGCGTCGCCCATGAAATCCTGAATCCCGTCAGCATCATCTCTTCACGACTCCAATTTATGGAAAATGAAACCCTTGCCGATCAGGCCAGGGATAGTGTGAGAATCTGTCGAGAACAACTGCAAAGGATCGCCAATATCTGTCAGGATTTGCATCAATCTGCCGCTAAACAACCGGGAATGCTTGTCGGCGGCGACCTCCGCCGTGTCATCGAAGCGGGTCTGCAAATGACGGAGCGCCGGATTAGAGAAGATCACGTCCAGGTCGAGTACAATCCCCCGTCGGAGGTCATCCCTGTAAAAATGGAAAGAGACAGGCTGGTGAAGGTGATGGTCAATCTTGTCCTCAACGCCTGCGACGCGATGAGGGGTAACCATTCGAAACGAATGATTATTGCCGTATATCGTCCAGAAGCATCCTCGATGAGACCATCCGTCCGTCTGATTGTCGCCGACAACGGTCATGGTATCCTTGCGGGAGAATTGGACAAGATTTTTGAGCCGTTCTTTACCAGGAAAGACCCGGGAAAAGGCACCGGACTGGGTTTGTCCGTCTCTAAAGGCATCATCCGGGAACATGGCGGAACGATTCATGCGGAAAACAATGACATGGGGGGGGCATCCTTCATCGTGGACCTGCCCCTTTCGTACGCGTGAAGAATGACACGCTTCACAAAAACGCGCCGGGCGCCCTTCCCGGGTTCATTTTCTTCCAGGCATAATTTATGCAAGATAGCAGGCGGTCGGCATACTGCCGAGGCGCTAATCACTTGTCACAAGAATGTACAATGAGGCGACATCATACATCAGGCCGATGCGGTTGTGAATAGCCTTGACTTACTGGAACCGATTCCATATAAGTATGGAAGTGATTCCATAGAAGTTATTCCATATCGTGAGGAGCCCCGATCGGAAGAGCCATGGCCTCAAGAACCCTCCTATACATTCCCATCGTCCACAGCCAGTCGGATATGGGCGCCCTGAGCGAGACCATCCGCAAGATCACCCTGCAAAAGCTCGGCGCGCGGGTCTGGCACCGGAAAGTCAACCTGATCGATCGCTTCTGGTCCACGGTTGAAGGTGCCTTGAATGGCCTTTCCGTTGACTATGAAAAGACCCGCCTGTATCAGGACGGCGTCCCTGTCTGCGGCAAGGAATTGGACATTGTAAGAGAACTGGCAAGGAAGGGCAGTCTGAATCACCAACTCCTGGTTCGCCTCATCGAAAAGGGCGCAACCATCATGGGAACGGAATCTCCGGACCTGCTGATTGAAGAATACCGACTCAGCCATCGCATTCTTGAATCCGGGGATCTAAAAGAAGCGATTCGGGTGGAAGCCATGCAGAAGGCGGCCAGCAACCTTCTGTTATCCAAACGGGATGCATTTATCGCCGCGAGAATCGACCAGACCCTGTCGGCCGGAGAGACAGGCATCCTTTTCCTCGGAATGCTGCACAACGTTGCGCGCTGTCTGCCGGAAGACATCCAGGTGCATTATCCCATGCATCGTCCTTCAGATAAAAGGGGAAAAAGATATGGTTGAGCAAACGGCAAATGTTTTAGTTGTTGATGATGAAGAGGAAATTCGGAAGATTCTGACCCAAATCCTGGAAAAGGAAGGGTTCAGGGTCGTCACCGCCCCGGACGGCCGGCAGGCAATGCGGCAGCTCTGCCTTGAGGCCCCCCCGGATCTCATCCTTTTGGATGTGCGCATGCCGGGTCTTAGCGGCATGGAAGTCCTAAAAAAAATAAGGGAGATAGACGACGATCCGCCGGTGGTTATCATCACTGCGTACGCCGATATTCACCAGGCCGTCGAGGCCATGAAGGAAGGGGCCTATGATTATCTTGCCAAGCCTTTCGACAATAACGAGGTCGTTTGGATTGCCCGCCGGGCCTTGGCGGAAGGCCAATTAAAGAAAAAATTGAAAAAAATGGCCGATCAATATCAAGGAAACTTCAGCCTCATCGAGAGCATGGGGCCGAGCGACAAGATCGCCCGCCTCGTAAGCGATATTCGCCGGGTGGCCAAATCGGACTTTTCCGTGGTCATCACGGGTGAAACCGGTTCGGGAAAGGAGCTTGTCGCGAGAGCCATTCACGGAGACAGCGCCAGGGCGGCGGCGCCCTTTATGGCGGTGGATTGCGGCGCCATCCCCGAGAACCTTTTGGAGAGCGAACTTTTTGGTTATGAAAAGGGATCGTTCACTGGGGCGGATCGGCAGAAAACAGGCAAATTCGAGCTGGCACACGGAGGCACCCTCTTTATGGACGAGATTGGGAATATGCCCGCCGGTTCCCAGGCGAAGTTCCTGCGGGTGGTTCAGGACCGGAAGCTCTATCGGGTGGGCGGGGTTAAACCCGTGGACGTGGACATCCGGCTCATTGTGGCGACCAACCAGGACCTTCAGGAAATGGCGACGAGCGGCGCCTTCAGAAAAGATCTCTACTATCGCCTGAGTGAATTTACCATCCATGTGCCGGCGCTAAGGGAGCGAAAAGAGGATATCCCTTACCTCGCCAAGCGTTTTCTGGATCTGGCCAATATCGAACTGAAAAAAATGATCGCTGCCTTCACAGACGAGGCGGTGGAAATGTTAATGTCTTACAACTGGCCGGGAAATGTCCGCCAGCTACGCTCGGTCATTCGGCGGGCGGCCCTGGTGGCCGGCGAAACGATCACTGCGAAGGATCTCAGCATCAGGCGGGCCTCCGTGCCGGGGCTGGCCTTCTCCCCGAAGATTCATGGAACGCCCTGGAAAAATGCATCATTGAGTGAAATCGTCCAACAGAGCGTACTTGCCGTGGAAAAGGAGGTTCTTAACGAAGTCCTGCGCTTCACGGGAGGAAACAAGGCCAGGGCTGCCAGATTGTTGCAGGTCGATTACAAGACCATTCACACGAAGGCAAAAAAATTCGGCATTCAGCAGAACGGAGGGATTAATGACGACAAAACGTAAGACCGATCGTAAAGTGACAGACACAGATCGGGGAGACATCGGGGGCGGCATTCTGGGCAGCCTGACGGGTTTCCTGGAGACTTTGGGCGATTTGGCCGAGGCGGGGGAGCGCCTTTCCCGGCTGAAAAAGCCAAGCCAGGATACCGGGGGAAAAAGACGCACCGGGGAAAAGGCGGAGGGCGAGAATCGTTTCGGGCGCATCCTCAGCGGTTTGACCGACATTGCCGAAAAGTTGAGCGAGATCTCGGAGAAAGGGGAAACCGTCATCAAAAAGGGAGAATTTACCATCCCCTCCAGGGAAGGCGGCGTCAAGGGAGTATACGGTTTCAGCCTTAAAACAGGCCTCGGCGGGAAGGATGATGCCATCAAAGTGGAGCCCTTCGGAAACATCCGCAAGGACAAGAAAACCGGCGAGGCGGTGGTCCAGGAGATCCATGAACCCCTCATTGATGTCTTCGAAGACGCGGACGCCACCACCCTGATCGCGGAGATGCCCGGCGTGGGACCGGATGATATCGAAATCGATGTCCGGGATGATGTCCTGACGATCTCGGCCAAAAAGGGGGCGAAGAAGTACCGGAAAGAGGTCCTCCTGAATCATTCTCCGGCCAAAGACAGGATCAGGGTAACCTGCAACAACGGCATCGTGACCATCCGCTGTGAAAAGGCGGGATAGATAAATACCGGCGGGAATCCATGAAAGAGACTGAAAAACGGTTTATCAAGCTGAAAGTGACGGAGGCATTGACCAAGGACGTCGGCCGCGCCCTGGCCAGGATGGGACCGGAAGATATCGAACGGCTCCAGGCTTCCGTCGGCGACACGGTGGAGGTCGAGGGCAAACGCAAGGCCCTCTGCAAGGTCATGCCCGCCTATCAGGAAATCCGCGGCCAGTCGCGGGTCCAACTCGACGGCCTGACCAGGGAGAATGCCGGTGTCGGTCTTGATGAACCGGTGCAAATCCGCAGAATTCATTGCCGCCCGGCGGAACGGATTGTCCTGACGCCGACCAACGTCACCCCGGCGGAGCGGGATCTGCAATACATCGGGAGCCTGCTCGACGGTCTGCCGGTCATGGAGGGGGCAAAGATCCAGGCGGCCCTGTTCGGCATCCGCGCCGCCTTCTTTAAGGTCGAAGCCGTGACGCCCAAGGGTCCGGTGATCATCAACCCGACCACAATCCTGGTCATCGGCAAGTCACAGGGAGAAGAAGAGGGCGGCAGGACCCTCTCCTATGAAGACATCGGCGGCCTGAAATCCCAGCTCCAACGCATACGGGAAATGATCGAGCTGCCCCTGCGCTATCCCGAGGTTTTTGAACGCTTGGGGATCGACGCGCCCAAGGGCGTGCTCCTCTACGGCCCTCCCGGCTGCGGGAAGACCCTCATCGCCAGGGCCATCGCCCATGAGACGGAGGCCAATTTCTTCTCCATCAGCGGGCCGGAGATCATCCATAAGTTTTACGGTGAAAGCGAGGCCCACCTCCGGAAAATATTCGAAGAGGCGACCCGGAAGGGACCGAGCATCCTGTTCCTGGACGAGATCGACGCCATTGCCCCCCGCCGGGAAAACGTTGTCGGGGATGTGGAAAAGCGGGTCGTCGCCCAGCTCCTCGCCCTCATGGACGGCCTGAACAAAAGACAGAACGTCATCGTGATTGCCGCCACCAACATCCCCAATGCCCTTGACCCGGCCCTGCGGCGACCGGGCCGGTTCGACCGGGAGATCGTCATTCCCATCCCGGACCGGCACGGCCGTCTGGAGATCCTGGAGATTCACAGCCGGGGGATGCCGCTGGCCGGAGATGTGCGCATGGAACATTTGGCGGAGATCACCCACGGCTTCGTCGGGGCGGATTTAGAGGCCCTCTGCCGGGAAGCGGCCATGATCTGTCTGCGCCAGATCATGGGAGAGATTGATTTCGGACAAACGGGGATTCCTTATGCGACGCTCTCGAAACTCGAGGTGCGCATGGAGGATTTTCTGACTGCCCTGCGGGAGATCGAACCCTCCGCCATCCGGGAGGTGTTTGTCGAATCACCCAATATCCGCTGGGGCGACGTTGGAGGGATGTCTTCCCTGAAGGAGCGCCTGATCGAGGCCGTGGAATGGCCCCTGAAGTATCCTCACCTTTTCGGAAAGGGAGGCGTGACGCCGCCCAAGGGGATTCTCCTGGCCGGCCCCCCGGGATGCGGAAAAACAATGATGGCCAAGGCGATAGCCACGGAGAGCCAGGTGAATTTCATCTCCGTCAAAGGGCCGGTCCTGATGTCGAAATGGGTCGGAGAGTCGGAAAAGGGGATCCGGGAAATCTTTCACAAGGCAAGGCAGGCGGCGCCCTGCATTATCTTTTTCGACGAAATCGATTCCCTCGTGCCGACCCGGAGTGCCGGGGATGCGGATTCCCACGTCTCCGAACGGATCCTGAGCCAGTTCCTGGCTGAGTTTGACGGTATCGATGAACTCCGGGGGGTCCTCGTTCTGGGAGCGACCAACCGTCTGGATATTTTAGACGCCGCGGTCCTCAGGCCGGGACGCTTCGACGAAATCGTGAAAATGACGATGCCCGAACCGAAGGACCGGGAGGCGATCTTTGCCGTCCATCTCCGACATAAGCCCGTGGCAAAAGAAATACAAGTATCCGAATTGGCAGGAAATACAGAGGGATTTAGCGGGGCCGACATTGCCGCCGTCGTCCGCAAGGCGGCCATGACGGCAGTACGCCGCGCCGTGAAGGCCCTGGAAAAAACAGGGGACGGGGATGCGGACATCCTCATCCGGCGCCAGGATATAGAAAACGCCCTTCAGGAAGTGCGCGGGGGGATGGTATGAACCTGGGAATCTATCTTATCTGCCTGATTCCAGCCGAACCTCTTCCAAAGATTGCCGGGAAAGGGATTGACGGGGAGCACCCTCTTTTTGTTGAAGCCATCGGGAATGTCGCTGCCGTTCTTTCAGAGGTTAATCTTGAGGATTTCTCCGGCCCCGAGGCCCGGAAGAAAATGGAAGACCTGGCATGGGTGGCCCCGCGGGCGCTGCGTCATGAAGAGATTGTCCTATCCGCGATGGAGCAGGGTCCGGTGCTGCCCGTTCGTTTCGGAACGGTCTTTTCTTCAATAGAAGCCGCGGCAGCGCCGCTGCGGCGGCGCCAGGACGCCTTGATGAAGTTTCTCCAGGATGCAATCGATAAAAAGGAATGGACTCTCAAGGGATATGTGGATCGGTCCCAGGCCCGCACGCGAATGACGGCGGCGCGCCTGGCGTCGGAAAAGGAACAACTGGCAGGGTTTTCTCCCGGTAAGCGCTATTTTTTAGAGCAGAAAATAAAGGGAGCGGTGGACAAGGATGTGGCTATATGGCTCAAAGAGATGGGGCGCGATATCTTGCGTGTCGCCCGTGAGACGTCGGCAGGGTTCAGTGAATGTCGTCTCCAGGCGCGGGATGTCACGGGAAGGGACGATGAGATGTTTTTCCACGGCGCCCTGCTCGTTCCCGACGAGTCCGTGGCGGCCTTGGAAGGGCTGATGGACGAATGGAACACGCGCCATGGATCCCAGGGGCTCAGTCTTGAACTTTCCGGGCCCTGGCCGCCTTACCACTTTGCCCCGGTTCTTTAGGAAGAGGGATCATGGCTTATCTGGTATATGGCATCGTGAAAGAGCCGGCGGTTGTCAGGGCGTCCATGACAGGGCTGAAAGGCCAGGCGGTGTCCTTTGTCGCCGGTCACGGATTGTGCGCGGCCGTATCGAAGCTGGACGCCGAAGGGGGCGCACCGCCCGTTTCCGAACTCCTGATCTATAGCAGGGTTGTGGAGGATCTCCATCGCCTGCAGGCGGTTGTCCCCATGAGATACGGCTGTTTCCTCAACGGAACCAAGGAGATTCGGAATGCCCTGAAGCAGAGACGCCGCCAGTATGAGACACTGCTTGCACAATTGGAAGGCCATGTCGAAATGGGCATCCGGATACTTCTTTCCGAAAAGGAGCGGCGTCCCCGGCGGGAGGAGGCGATGAAGGGGCGAGACGCTCATTCCACCGCGGGAACATCAGTGCAGCAGGAAGGCGATCATTCGCTAGACGGTCGCGCCTATCTTGCCCTCCGGAAGGTCCATTACCAAATGCAGGATGAGACGTTGCAGTGTCGCCGGGCGCTTATCGATCGCTATATCCAGGCCTTTTCCGGTCTTTACGCCAGGCACAGGACAGAAACGGATACTAAAAACGGCGCCGTTATTTTGTCCCTCTACTTCCTGACGCCTGGAAACGCCGTCGACCCTTTCCGAGAAGCCTTCGGGTATATGATGGAGAAAGGAAATGACGAGGCCCTGCTGAGCGGCCCTTGGCCGCCCTACAATTTTGTCACTCCCGATCTCGGCAAATATGGGGACACGATCCCGAACTCTGCGAATTCAGGTCATGTCCCCATATTAAAGTAAAGGGGAGAACAGAGATGGAAGACATAATCCTGCAAGCAGCCGGCCATGACCTCTCGGGACGGTACGAGCGACTCTACACCATGCTCCTGGACGCCATTCCCTCGTCCGTCCTCCTGATCGATCAGCAGATGCGCATTGTCGCGGCGAATCGCAATTTTCTCGAAAAGGGACAAAGGACTCTCTCCAATACCACCGGCTACCGGCTGGAAGAGGTATTCCCCGCCGTCATCCTCGACCAGATGGATATTACCAAGCGCATCCGCCAGGTCATTGAAAATGGTCAGCCGGCCAAGGGGGAACGGATGACCTACCGCGCCCCCGGGGTCCCCATCCGCATCTATTACTACAGCATCCTGCCCTTCACCTGGCAGGACCGGGTGGAAGGGGCGATTCTCCTCATGGACGATGTGACGGAGCAAGTGCGCCTGAGCGAGGAGGTGCGGCGGGTGGAGCAGCACCTGGCGAGCATCGTGGAGAGCGCCAGCGACATTATCCTGTCCACGGACAAAAAGGGTATGATTTTGACGTGGAACACCGCGGCGGAGAGACTCTCCGGTTATGCCGCGAAGGAGGTGCTGGAACGCTATTTTACCGACTTCTGCACCGACGAGGACTGCAAGGAAATCCAGGAGATTTTTGCCCGCATCGATACCCGTAAGCAAGCCCAGATGAATGAATATCCCTTGCGGAGCAAGAAAGGGGTGTTCATTCCCGTTTCCTGGGTTTTTTCTTCCATGAAGGACAATTTCAAACAGACGGTGGGCATCGTGGCGGTGGGCCGGGATTTGACGGAAAGACGGAAATTTGAGACGCAACTGCATCAATCCCAGAAATTTGCCGCGCTCGGCGTCATGGCGGGCGGCATCGCCCATGAAATCAGGAATCCTCTGGCCATCTGCTCCTCCAGCGCCCAGTTCCTTATGGAAGAGGACGGCAAGCCGGAGTTTCGCCGGGAATGCGCGGAAAGGATTCACAAGGGCATCCAGCGGACCTCGGCAATCATCGAGAATCTCCTCAAATATTCTCATCCTTCCACGACGACCCGGACGACCCTGATCAATTTCGCGTCTCTGATCAAGGAGACCCTGGCCCTGGTGACGTATCACGCCAATATCCTCAAGATCGAAATCAATACATCCTTTCCTCAAGAACCGGTCATGGTGCAAGGGGTACCCACATTGCTGCAGCAGGTTTTCATGAATCTTTTCTTGAACGCCATCAACGCCATGCCCACCGGCGGGCGTCTGGAAATTAACATGAAAATGGTCCATTCCAAGGTCCTGGTGCAGGTTGCGGACACCGGTTGCGGCATCTCCTCCAAGGAAATCGGGAAGATCTTCGATCCTTTCTATACGACTTCCACGGTGGGAAAAGGGACCGGCCTCGGCCTGTCTCTTTGTTATTCCATCGTGAAGCAGCACCGGGGAACCATTGACGCGGAAAGTGTAGAAGGCCGGGGCAGCGTCTTTACCGTAACATTGCCCGCCCGTTTTGGCAGAGGGGAACCATGAACAATAAATACGACCCGATTCTCGTTGTCGATGACGAACCCGAGATGTACTGGATTCTTGAAAATATCATTCGCAGAACGGGTTTTACCTGCATGACGGCCATGAGCGCCAGGGAAGCTATGGCCCTCTCAAAAAGCACAAAATTCGGCATGGCCTTTTTGGACGCCAAACTTCCGGACATTGATGGTCTCGAGTTTGCCCGGAAGCTCCGTAAAACCAATGCCCATCTGCCGATCGTCATCGTTTCCGGCTACTTCTACCAGGATGATCCGACCATTGCAAGGGTCCTCCAGAAGGGGCTGATCGACGCCTTTGTCGGCAAGCCCTTCGATCATGGTGAGATCGTAAGCGTCATTACCCGCTATGCCTGCCGGTAGGGAAAGACTTCCCCTGATCGCGGGAATGGATTCCATAGTTACGATTCCCTAACCATCGCCGAGAGCGATGAAAGCGCATTCCTCCCTTCAATAATACTCTATTAATCCAAATGGTTATGATTTTTCCTCTTACCTTGACGGCTGGCATATGTCTTGCTTTATAGGAGACAGGCATGCCTGCTGAGGGTTTTCGGAAAGATCATAACAACAACAAGAAGAGGAGGAAATAGCGATGGCAAAGGTACAGAAATCAACAGATTCTTCGAGTTTGGCGGAAGTTGTCGACCGGATCCTCGACAAAGGTATCGTGATCGATGCCTGGGTGAAAGTATCTCTGGTCGGAATTGAGCTGCTTTCCATCGAGGCGAGGGTGGTGATTGCTTCGGTTGAGACCTATCTCAAGTACGCCGAGGCGATTGGTCTGACGGCCAGTGCGGCTGCTCCGGCATAAGGCGGTTTGTTGAAGGATACCCATGGGGCGGGAGCCGTTGATGCGCCCGCTTTCATGGGTATGCCGGTTTCAGAAGAAGGTGAGGGAGAATGATTATGGGTAATTTGACCGATGACATGACCCGTTTGCGCGGTGAGGTTGACGCCCTCCGGAGTGCCAGGGGCGCGCTGATGCAGGAACTGGCCTCTTCGGTTTCAGCCATGCAGGCCGGCTTTGCCGCCGCCCACGCCGCGATGGCCAGAAAAACCGGGAAAGCGCGGGCCTCGTACGTAGCGAGGATCAAGAGGCAGGTCGGCCGGATGAGAAAAGAGAACGCCGCCGATCTTACGGGCGCCTCCAAGGTTTGGTTCGGTAAAACAAAATAAACGATAACATACAACTAAGGGAGGAAATAGCGATGGCCAAGGTTCAGAAATCAACGGATTCCTCGAGTTTGGCAGAGGTTGTCGATCGAATCCTGGACAAAGGTATCGTGATCGATGCCTGGGTGAAGGTATCTCTGGTCGGCATTGAGCTGCTTTCCGTCGAGGCGAGGGTGGTGATTGCTTCGGTTGAGACCTACCTCAAGTACGCCGAGGCGATTGGTCTCACCGCCAGCGCCGCAGCTCCGGCTTGAGAGTAGGGTAATGACGCCTGTGGGGCGGGGGCTTTTTCAGCCTCCGCCTTGCACGGGTTTTTTAGCATTCGGTGAAGGTGAAGGAGAATCATCATGGGCAATTTGACCGATGGCATGACGCGCTTGCGCGCGGAGGTTGAAGCCCTGCGGGATGCCCGGGGCGCGCTGAGGGGGGATTTAACGCGGGGGGCGAGGGATCTGACCAGGGCTGTGGCGGCCATGCGGGCCGATTTTAGCGCCGCCCATGCCGCGATGACAAAACAAACCCGTTGGGAGCTGGACGCCTTTTCCCGAGACCGGAATGATATGGCCCGGAAGGGAAGACATGACCGGGGAGTCTTTCTATCGGAAATGAGAAGGCAGGTCACGGGCCTGTGCAAAGAGACGGCGGACGACATGATGGGCGCCCGGCTTGCCTGGCGCGGCGAGAGTCCCGGAAAATTCCGGCCCGTTCCGATGAAGAAGAAACCGGTGACCGCAAAACCCATTCCGCCCCCGGTGGAAGCGGCACTGAAAAAGGCAGTAGCGGCGCCTGAGTTCAAGGCGGAAAAGCCCCCGGTCGCATTCAAGGAACCGCTGAAGAAGGAAGAGGAAAAGAAGACGGCCGCGGCGCCTGAGATCAAGGCGGAAAAACCCCCGGTCGCATTCAAGGAACCGCTGAAAAAGGAAGAGGAAAAGAAAACGGTAGCGGCGCCTGAGTTCAAGGCGGAAAAGCCCCCGGTCGCATTCAAGGAACCGCTGAAGAAGGAAGAGGAAAAGAAGACGGTGGCGGCGCCTGAAGCCCCGGCGGTCGAAACCACCAAGGTCAAGGCCCCGCCGTCCGTGAGCGCCTCTAAGCCGCCGTTTCGGAAGAGCAAAGAGAAGAGCCGACTGGATGAAAAACCCGACAAAGCGATGACCAGGGCGAAACGGGGCAGGAAATTTAATACCCGCAGCTCCTAAGTCGGAAAATGGTCAGGGAGGAGGTTTGCACCGGTGGTGTTTGAGGAACTGACTTGCGCCTTTTGCGATGGCCGGGGCAAAGACCCTTTCGATATCATGTCTTCCCTTTCCACCTGCTGCGTTTGCGGGGGGAGCGGTAAAGTACTGGTCCAATCGCCGTCGGTAGCCTGCGCCCATTGCCGGGGAACGGGGGCCGTCAAAACCCTTACCTGTACCACCTGCGGCGGCAGGGGTTTCATCCCCAAACCCCTGTTGCCAACTGTCTCATGTTCTCTGTGTAAAGGTTCGGGCGATGACGCCTCCGCACCGGCGATGGCCTGTCTGAAATGCCGGGGGACCGGATGGATGATGGAACAACTTCAGGAAGGAGAAAGGGGTTCATGAATAAGAATGCCGTAAGAATAGTCAGCACATCCACCGTGCGCGAATCGGCCGGGGAAGACAGCGTTCAGCCCGAGCCCGGCGACAGCTTTGTTTCATCTCCCTATGTGGAGCAGGTCACGCAGCGGGCTCTGGCCTATCTGGTGGCCGGTTATCCCGTCCATTTTTCCGGCGTGGCGGGAACGGGAAAAACGACCTTAGCCTTCCATGTGGCGTCCAAACTGGGACGGCCCGTCACCCTGGTCCACGGGGACGATGAATTCGGCAGTTCCGATCTGGTGGGGAAGGACTCCGGCTACCGGAAAAACAAACTGGTCGACAATTACATCCACTCGGTCCTGAAGATGGAGGAGGAAATGAAAAGCCTCTGGGTGGACAACCGCTTGACCACGGCCTGTGAGCGCGGGGAGGTCCTTATTTATGACGAATTCAACAGATCCCGGCCGGAGGCCAACAACGCGCTCCTCAGCGTTCTTTCCGAGGGGATTCTGAACCTGCCGAAACTGCGCCGCTCCGGGGAAGGGTATATGGCCGTGCACCCCGAGTTCCGGGCGGTCTTTACCTCCAACCCCGAGGAATATGCGGGGGTCCATAAGACCCAGGACGCCCTGATGGACCGCCTGATTACCATCCATTTGGAACATTATGACCGGGACACGGAAATCATGATCGTCATGAAGAAATCGGGACTCCCCCGGACAGATTGTGCGCGGATCGTGGATATCGTGAGGGAATTGAGGAGTTTCGGGGTGAATAATAACCGGCCCACCATCCGGGCGGGGATCGCCATCGGCCGGATCCTTGTGTCTCAGAACCGGCGCGCCCGCGGGGATGATGTGTTTTTTCAGATGATCTGCCGGGATGTGCTGGCCACGGACACCGCCAAAATCACCCGGGGCGGCCAACCGGTCATGATGCAGAAGGTGGAAGAGGTGATCAGCAAGTTTTGCGGGTCCGTAAAACCGGCCAAAGAGAAAGTTAGGGAGGATCGCCAATGACGAAAAGGATTATGAGAGGCGTACAGGACATCAGGACCATCTCCGGCCGTGTGGATAAGCGTTCCATTCCTTACAAGGCCTATATGAAGCTCAGCATCCTCGAGATGGAAAAGTACCGCCGCGGAAAGGAAAAGACGAGCGCTCTGGAAAGGGTGCGGCACATCGATCAGCGTTTCAAGGATATTGAGGCGGAAAGGCAGGAAATCATTGTTGCACTGGAAGCCCAGGGGATTCGGCGCCGGCGCCTGCCGGGCCTTGAGGCGCCTCCGGCGGCGGCGCCGCGGACAACGACAGGGCCGTTCAAGATCCGCTATTGAAAGTACAGGGACGATATGCTGACCATCTATGATTCACACCATATTCCGACGAACCGCTGCGTAACGGGCCATCGGGGCTGCCGGACGCATACGGGGTTTTTCTTGGGCGCCGGGGAAGCGCGGCGAGCCCGACATGAAATCATCGCTCTGGTCAACCGGCGGTTCCGCTTTGCCTGGCTGATCGGGCAGTGGGCCAGGCATGAAGGCGCTGTAAAAAGCCGAATAGCGGCCTTCCACGGATAGCCTCCTGCTTGCGCTTCCACGATTTCGCGCGGCAAGTCCTGATGAATAAGGAGAATTAAGGATGAAGATCAACTGTCTATCCTGCGGTCACGGCATCGAACTCGATGAGGCTTACAGCGACTATGAGGGGCAGGTAAAGTGCAATACGTGCAGCGCCCTGTTGGAGGTAAAGTTCGAGGAAAGCCTTATCAAGTCCGTCAAATTCCTTATGCTGACACGCAGCGCCGCCGATGAGGTATAAACCTGATTGTTATTCCCGTCCTCTGCGTCGTCATGCCCGCGGAGACGGGAATCCGGGAATGAAACTGGATTCCGGGTCAAGCCCGGAATGACATCATTGAAGGAATGACGGCCAAGAGGAAGCACAGGGGGGAACGGTCATATGGGCGGCAAGGAAACGAAAAATGAGGGGAAATATCTTTATGCCGTAATCCCTGCGGCAGAAGACCGCCAGTACGGCAATATCGGCATCGACGGGAAGCCGGTTTATCTGATTGCGGATAACCAGGTCGCCGCGGTGGTCAGTAATTTCAGCAATGGGAAGATCCGCCCGGAACGCCGCCATATCGCGGCGCACCAGGCCGTATTGAAACGCCTCATGGAAGAAGAAACGCCTCTGCCCATCACTTTCGGCGTCATCGCGGAAGGGGCAAAAGAGATCAAGCGAATCCTGACGCTCAACCGAAAATCCTTTGCCGAACAGCTTCGCCGCGTCCATGGCAAGGTGGAGATGGGGTTGCGGGTTGCATGGGATGTGCCGAATATTTTCGAGTATTTTGTTAACACCCATGCGGAGATCAGGATGGCGCGGGACCAGTTCTTAGGGAAAAGTCGCGTCCCCACCCAGGAAGACAAGATCGAAGTCGGGCGTCTCTTCGACCGGGTCCTTCAGGAGGACCGGGAGGAACACACGGACAGGGTGGAGGCGATTCTGTCTCCCGTCTGTTTTGAAATCAAGAGGAACGTTCCCCGGACCGAACGGGACGTCATGAATCTGGCCTGTCTGGTCGGGCGGGAGGCGGTGGATAAGGCATTCGAGGCGGCCATATTCGAGGCGGCGCGCGGATTCGACAACAATTTTACCTTCGATTTCAACGGCCCCTGGGCGCCCCACAATTTTGTGGACGTGGAACTCCGCTTCTGAGGATATTCCCCGACGGGGGCCCGCATTCGCCATCGTCCCTGCGGAGAGCAGAAATGTTCCTGGTTGACGACATCCTCCTGGCGCCCGTGCGCGGCCTCTTCTGGATCTTCAGGGAAATCCACCGAGCCGCCGAAGAAGAGCAGGCGAACGAGGCGGAGGCCATCACGACCAGGCTCAGCGAGCTCTACATGATGCTGGAGACGGGGCAGATGACGGAAGCGGAATTCGACGCCGCGGAAAAGACGCTCCTCGACCGTCTCGACGCCATCAAGGAAAGGGAGGGCAGCGAGGAAGAAGACGACGAAGACGATGAAGAGGTCGTTATCCTGAAAAGGCGTTCCCAAAAACGGGCGAAGTGATGAAGCGAGACCTCGCAAAAAGTCGTCATTCCCGCCTTCTTCGTCGTCATTCCCGCGCAGGCGGGAATCCAGGCGATGTCGTCGCGAAGGCGGGGAAAAACGAAAGGCTCTGGATTCCGGGTCAAGCCCGGAATGACCTTGGAAAAGGCAATGATACTCTCCGGGGGTTCAGGATCAATGAGCGGCGCGTCAGGGGAACCGGGTTTCTTAAGCGATGTAAACATCCGGCTTTTGCTGTTCGGCGGCAAGGGCGGGGTGGGGAAAACCACGGCCGCGGCGGCAACGGCGCTGGAGCTCGCCCTCAGTCATCCTGAAAAATCCCTGCTTCTAATTTCCACCGATCCAGCCCATTCCCTGCGGGATAGTTTCTCCGGGGCGAAGCCTCCTCCCAATCTGAAGGTCCTGGAATTGGACGCCCAGGCCTATCTCCACTCATTCCAGGAGAAGAACCGGCAGCGACTCATGGAAATCGCCTCCCGGGGGACCTTCCTGGACGAGGAAGACATCAACCGTTTTTTAGAGCTTTCCCTGCCGGGGATGGACGAACTCATGGCCTTCCTGGAGATCAGCCGCTGGGTCAAAGAGGGGGCCTATGACGGAATCGTCATGGATACGGCGCCGACGGGGCATACCTTGCGCCTCATGGAAATGCCCGACCTGATCCGGAAGTGGCTGGAGGCCCTCGACGCCCTCTTGGCCAAGCACCGCTACATGAAGAAGCTCTTCCGGGGCACCTATCAGCGAGACGACCTCGATCACTTCATCGAAGGACTCGCCGCTTCCGTCAAGGAGATGGAAAAGCTCCTCATGGATCATCAGCAGTGCCGGTTTGTCCCGGTTATGTTGGCCGAGGCCTTGAGCATCGAGGAGACGCTGGATCTGATCCGGGAATTGCAGCGCCTCCGCATCGGTATCGAGGATGTGGTCATCAACCGCCTGTACCCGGAAAGTCCGTGTCTCACCTGCCGTCATATCCGCGCCCGCCAGTTGCAGGAACTGACCCGCATTTTTCATGAGCCGGTTTTTTCCCATCTCCGGCTCTGGGCGGTTCCCATGTATCCCGGGGAAATAAGAGGCATGGAATCGCTCCGGTCCTTCTGGGAAGGTTTGGAAGGCATGGGGACAGATTTGAAATCTGTCCCCATCTTATCCCCGGTAACGCCCCGCGTCGACTGCCCCATTCCCCTGCCGATGCCGGAAACAGCGATGCTCGTTTTTGCGGGAAAAGGCGGGGTCGGCAAGACCACCCTGGCCTGCGCCACGGCTCTGCGTCTGGCCCGTGCCTATACAGGGAAGCGGATACTCCTTTTTTCCGCCGATCCCGCCCATTCCCTTGCCGATTGTCTGAACATGCCCCTCGGTCCCCGGCCGAAGCAGGCGGCACCGGGGCTATGGGCCATGGAAATGGACGCCGCCGCCGATTTTGCTGCCCTGAAAAATCAGTATCGGAAGGAGCTTGCGCAATTTCTCTCCCGGTTGATGCCGAACCTCGATCTGACGTTTGATCGTGAAGTCATGGAACGGATCATGGACCTGTCGCCCCCGGGGATCGATGAACTGATGGCCCTGGCGGCAGTGATGAATTTCCTGACGCCGAAAGGCTACGATCTCCTGGTCCTCGACGCGGCGCCGACCGGTCATCTGATCAGGCTGCTGGAATTGCCTGAGATCATCGAGGGATGGTTGAAGGCGTTCTTCAGCCTCTTCCTGAAGTACCGGAAGGTCTTCCGGTTGCCGGGGATCTCGGAGCGCCTGGTCGGGCTGTCCAAGGATCTGAAGCGTCTGCGAGCGATTCTGCGCGACCCGTCCCGGGCGGCCCTCTATGGTGTCAGTATCCTCACGGAGATGTCCTTTGCGGAAACAACGGATCTTGTCGCCGCCTGCAGGCGTCTGGAAATCCCGGTTCCCTGTCTCTTTTTGAACATGGCGACGCCGGACGGCCCCGATCCCCTCTGCGGTTCCGTATTCCAAATGGAATCCGCCGTCCGGGAAAAATTCGCCCTGACCTTCCCCGGCATCAGCCGAGCGGTAGTGTATTGGCAGAGCGATTCCCGGGGAGTCGAAAATCTCGCCGCCCTGGGACAGATTCTTTATCAGTAGAAGTAATTGCAAAATTACCAATAAGTCCCCTCCCCCCCGGCGGGGGAGGGTCAGGGTGGGGGGGCGGGGGAACATATTTGGAAGAGTTTTGGGTTTATGGGGACAGATTTGAAATCCGTCCCCATAAACCAACGGCAGGCTCACAAAAGGGGATTTCTCCCCGCAGGACCTCTGCTGCGAAGGTGCAATATGTCTGATTATGAACCGGATGAAAAGGAACATGTCAGCCTTTGCGAGGCTCTGGACCGGATCCTCAACAAAGGCGCCGTGATTGTCGGCGACGTCATGATCTCCGTCGCCGACATCGATCTCGTTTATCTGGGCCTGCAGGTCATCCTGACCTCCGTGGAAACGGCCCGGCGCGAGGAGGGTCTGGCGCTATGAACATGAGCACAGGTGAGGAGTTAGGGGTGAGGAGTCAGGAGTCAGGAGATTTTCACGCCTCACGCCTTACACCTCCCGCCTCACGTTTTTTAGGGAGGGTGGCGTCGCCGGCGATAAGCGATTTTGCAAAAACCATGGCGCCGCAGGGCAAGCGGGCCTCGTCCCGCCGTATGAACCTCGATGAGGAGAAGAAAAAAAACGGTCTGGCCCAGCTTGTTCTGACCGTGGTCAAGCTCCTCCATGAACTCCTGGAGAAACAGGCGATCCGCAGGATTGACGGGGGCGGCCTTACGGATGAAGAGATCGAGCGTCTCGGTTTTACCCTGATGCGCCAGTCCGAGGAGATCGCCAGGATCGCCCGCGAATTCGGTCTCGAAAGCGATGATCTGAATCTGGATTTGGGACCTTTGGGAAAACTTTTATAGCAGCTTAGTGAAATGGGGGAAAAGAAAATGGCAATCCAACGCAGCGTTCGACATTCTCTGCAAAGTACAAATCTGGCGGATCTTCTCGAAAGGATTCTGGACAAAGGCATTGTGATCGCCGGCGATATCCGGATCAACCTGGTCGACGTCGAGTTGCTGACGATCCAGATCCGCCTGGTCATCTGTTCCGTCGACAAGGCCAAGGAGATGGGCATGGACTGGTGGGTGAACAACCCCGCCTTCTGTTCACGGGCCAAGAGCCGGCAGGCCCTGCCGGAGGCGATGGACAGGCTCGAGGAACGCCTCGCCCGGATCGAAACCTCTCTTACTTCCGGAATGAGCAGCGGCAATGCATAAAGAATATTCATTTGCCAGCTTGCGCATACGATTACTGCTTCTCGTCCTTGCGGTTATTGTTCCGGTGCTGGGGCTGAGCGTCTATCATGGCATCGAAGGTAGAAACAAGGACCGCCTCAAGGCCTTAGCCGACGCGGGGAGGCTGGCGCGGAACGCAGCCATGTTATATGAAGATACGATCTCGGAGACACGCCAGATTCTTTTGACCCTTTCGCAAATTCCTCAATTTCTCCAGCAAGATTCGGCCGCATGTTCAAAGATCTTTGCCGATCTGTTAGAGAAAACTGAGCGCCACAGCGGTTTTGCCGCCGCCAAACCGAACGGAGAGGTATTTGCCTCGGCGCCCGCCATTACCAAACCGGTCAGTTTTGCCGACCGTCCGTGGTTCCGACGTCTTGTACAAACCCGCGGTTTTGTAATCGGCGAATATTCAATTGGCCGTCTGAGCGGCATACCTACCGTTGTTTTGGGCTATCCTGTCCTTGACCATACAGGACAACTGGTCGCTGTCTTTTCTGCCGGACTTGACTTGGGGCGCCTGCAACAAACGCTTCTTAAGATTGACCTGCCTGACGAAGCGATCCTCACCGTTATCGACGGCAACGGCACTGTCTTACTCCGCTTTCCCGATCCGGAGAAATTCGCCGGCAAAAAAATGCCTGAAAGTTCCATAGTCAACGCTATGTTAACCAAAAAAGAGGGAGCGGACGAGGAAGTCGGCCTGGATGGGGCGCCCCGCCTTTACGGGTACACAACAGTTGGAAGTGGTATTGGCGCTCTCCACATAAGCGTCGGCATACCGAAACAAGCAGCCTATGCAGATCTTAAACGAAATATGGTTCACGCCTTTACCTTGTTGGGGTTGGTGTCGGCGCTGGCGCTTCTGGGCGCCTGGTTATTCGGGAAAATATTGATTATATCTCCGGTGAACCGTCTGATAGGCGTGACGAAGCAATTGGCGGGGGGAGACCTGACCGTCCGCACGGGCCGAGCCGCCGACACTGGCGAGCTTGGTCTATTGGCTTCAAATTTCGACCAAATGGCCGGGGCGCTTCAGAGTCGCGAGGAGAAGCGCAGGCTGGCGGAAGAGGCGCTTCGGGCGAACGAAGAAAAATATCGCCTCCACTTTGAAAACGTCTCCGACATTATTTTCTTATACGATCGGGGGTTCAGGATTATCAGCATATCACCCTCCCTGGAAAAAGTTTTGGGATACAAGCCCGAAGAGGTCATCGGCAAGTCTTTTGCAGAGCTGAATATTCTGTCGCCGGAGTACCTTGAGAAGGCATTCTCCGGAGCAAAACGCGTATTTGCCGGCGAGCATTTAGATTCAACAACCTATGAGTTCATTGCCCGCGATGGAACGAAAAAATATGGGGAAATCAACAGTACTCCGTTGTTCGTCGACGGTCAGGTTGCAGCCATAAATTGCGTCGCAAGGGATATCACCGACCGCAAACTGGCGGAAGACAGGCTGCGGATCACACAATTCTCTGTGGATTGCGCACCTGAGCCTGTTGCCTGGTTAGAGGAAGATGGACGGTATCGGTACGTAAACGATGCTTATTGTCATCTCCTCAATTATTCAAGGGATGAACTGCTCTCCATGCGGGTTTTTAACGTAGATCCCAATTTCTCAGCAGAAGATTGGCCTGAGCGCTGGAGGAAGAGAAAAGAGGAAGGGTCTTCTATTTTCGAGACTTTGTTTCGTACAAAGGGCGGCGTGCTTATCCCGGTCGAAATCCATGCCGAATACCTGGCATACGAGGATAAGGAATTTATCGTCAGCTTTGTCCGAGATATCAGCCAGCGGAAACGGTTCGAAGAAAGACTCAAACTGCAAATCGACCGCTTGGCGGCCCTGCGGGCCATAGACATGGCAATTACCTCCAGCCTCGACCTGCGCGTTACCTTCAGAATCTTCTTGGAACAGGTCATTGATAATTTAGGTGTAGATGCGGCGGACGTCCTCGTTCTCAATTCACACAGCTATAATAAACTGACGTTTGTTGCCGGGCGCGGCTTTAAAACAGATGCCCTTCGATACACAAATTTATCATTAGGCGTCGGTTATGCAGGCAAAATTGCCCAGGAAGGGAAGACTATCCTCATTCCCGATCTCGGAAAAGAGGCGCCGGATTTATTAAAGAAGTCGCCTGCTCTCCATCGTGAAAACTTTATCACCTACTGCGGCACGCCTCTTATTGCGAAAGGACAAATTAAAGGCGTCCTGGAAATATTCAACCGCACGCCCCTCGAGCCTGATCAGGAATGGCTGGATTTTTTGGAAGCTCTGGCCATGCAAGCGGCCATTGCGATAGATAACGCCAGGCTCTTCGATGACCTCCAGAAATCCAACCTTGACCTGATTCATGCCTATGACAACACCCTGGAAGGATGGTCGAGGGCTCTGGACATGCGCGACAAGGAAACCGAAGGACACTCTGAACGTGTCACGGAGATGACTTGGCGATTGGCCCGCCAAATGGGTGTGAGAAACAGCGAACTGCCGCATGTGCGAAGAGGCGCGCTGCTCCACGACATCGGCAAGATGGGCATTCCGGACAGCATTCTTCTCAAGCCGGGTCAACTCAATGACGAAGAATGGGAAATCATGCGCAAGCATCCGGAATATGCTTACGAACTCCTCTACCCCATTTCTCATCTGAGGCCGGCACTGGACATTCCCTACCATCACCATGAAAAATGGGACGGCACGGGCTACCCGCGCGGACTAAAGGGAGAATACATTCCACTGGCAGCAAGGATCTTTGCAGTTGTCGACGTCTGGGATGCGTTGCGCTCGGCGCGCCCTTACCGCCCTGCCTGGCCGAAGGAGAAGGCCCGTGAATACATCAAGGAGCAGGCCGGTAAGCAGTTTGACCCGAAGGTGGTGGAGGTATTCCTGGAACTTCTGGGTAATTCCGAGTAATTATGAAGATATAACATTTGATTTCCCTCTTCGGGAGGGTGTTTCTTCCGGCGGTCCGCAAGAAGTCGGGGAACTCCCCCTTCGGTAGCATTTCCGATTCTAATTTTATTCTGACTTGGTTTCGGATGGGGGTTGGCTTTTCTCCGCTGCGGGCGTCTCTTTCTTCTTCTCACCGCCCGGGGCCTTCTTCCCGCTGTAATCGGTGGCATACCAGCCGCTCCCCTTCAGATGGAAGGAGGAAAGCGACATCAGCTTCCGGACGCGGCCTCTGCAGAACCGGCAGGAGGTGACCGCAGGATCGGAAACACCTTGAAACACCTCGAATTCCCTGCCGCATTTGCCGCATTTGTACTCGTATATCGGCATTGAAAAACCTCCAATCAATATCATTGCATCAGATCGCCGATCTGGTAGCGGTTGCTGAAACAATCCAGCACCAGGCCCAGATCGGGATCGGTGACCGGTTTGAGCAGGTCCCGGGTTATCCGGTGGACCTGCTGCTCCTCGCCGGATTTCTCATCCTCCGGCGCGTCGAAGTTTCCTGCGCCCTGCTCGAAGCGAACCACGTGCACCAGTTCGTGTGCCGCGATATACAGGAGCAGGGGGGCCAGCCTGATGAAGGAATGGGCCCTCTCCACCGCGTCCAGGATCCGGTTGTCCTGGAGGCAGATCCGGTAGAAATGAAAACCTCCCTCTCCGTCGTCTCTTTCCTTGCGGTACTGGTACCGGCAGAGGTGGGCAAACGCCCCCTCGCGGACCTCGTGCTTCTCCAGGAAGGCGAGAGTCTTCACATCATACCGGTGGCCTTTCCAATCCGCGGGGCGGAGACGAAAGTACTGTCCCGCCATCGTCTCGGCCTGCGCAAAGGTCCTGCCGGCAAGCGATATCTGCGATGTATCAAAGTACCTGCCCATAGCGCACCTGTTTCTAATCCTTCCTGAGCGGCGCTAATATATGCATATATCGGCTTGTGTCAATCCTTTTATAATCATCGGCGCGGGACGGTCTTTATCGTCCATGTCGCTTCAGTGAATTCCACGCTTTGTTCCTCTCCCGCCGGGATTATGCGGCGGACGCTCCGGCCGAAGGCCTGCGGGGAGGAGCGATATTTAAAAATCCCGCCGGTGGTCGCCTGCAGATTCACCTGGCTCATCGGCAGGCGAGTGGCATAGACGATGAAACGGATCGCGCTGAAGGGGGGCCGGACGTCGAGCTGGTAACGGTCCCCCTCGTCGGGGATCCGGTACAGCTTGTCCTTAACGAAGGAGGCTATCTGGCGGTAGTTGTTGGGGAGGATCTGCAGAACAGCCCCCTGCGCGTCGATCTGGACGACCTTTCCATAAAAGTTCCGGTTTCCCCGGAGGCTCAAGGTGATCTTCTCCCCCTCTTGATATTCTTTCCTGTCCGACCATAGACGGACATCGAGGAGATCGGCCCGGTCAAGGAGCGCTGCCTCCGGACGGCCTCCGGTCTTTTTGTCCTTGAGGACGAAGCCGGTCTCCGCTTCAAGCCAGAGATGCGTCCGCTCGCTTTTGCCGGTTCGAATTTCCTCCTGCCGCAGGACCTTGACGGAACCGGCGGGCGTCCGGCCGAGATCGAACTCGATGCCGAATCTTTCCAATTCGATCAGGCGGCTTCGGGCCTTTTCCAGGACGGCCTTCCGGCCCCGGCTCAGGAGCCCGGCGCGGGCTTTCTTTTCGTCGGCGCCTGCCGCCGGCGCCTGTCCTACGTTGACGCCCATGATCAAAGACCTGGTTTCCGCATCGGGCGGCGGGGTTGCGGCCGCCGCGGCAAAGACGGCGGCGTTGAAAGAAAGGACAAAACCGATTCCGATAAGAAGCGCCATAACGTACCGACTGACAAATGGAGTAATTTTCATGATTTGCCTCCTTCTACTTGGGTATGGGCGTCGTGGTCAGGAGGTATTTGAGGTCGTCGTCTTCGAAGCGGATGGAGAAGCCCCCGTAAAAGGACCGGTTGTCCCGGTCGCTGATGAAATCATCCCAGCCGGCGGAGAGGTATAGGTGCTTGAATATCTGGTATTCCGCGCCGGCCTTGAGGTGGGCGCGGCGGTCTTCCCCGAAGTCGAAGGCCTCGAAGGAGAGCTTGAGCTTGTCGTTGAGGGCAAGGTAGTCGATCCCGACGCCGCCGGTCGACTCGATCAGTCCGCCCCTGAGAACGAGATCCCGGTACCGTTTGGCGATCTGGGCGTTGAAGAGAAGGCCGTCGCGGTCCCACTCCTCCGTCCTCGTCGTCGGGCCCCCGCCAACCGAGACGTCCTTGGTGGTCCGCTTTCCTTTCGGATCGCTGACGACGCCGAGGATGTAGAACTTGTCCTCCTTGGGCTGGATCCGCAGATCCAGATAGCTCTTCGCATCGCTCTTGTCGAAGAGGAATTCGCCCCGGTAGCTCAGGAAGGTCCGGAACTGCTCCGCCTTGTTCACGTAACGGTTGAGTCCGGTCAGTCCCTCGTTGAGGTTCCTGACCGTCTCGTCGTCGTTGACGAGCTTGCCGATGCTCCCCCTTCCCTCGTTGATCTTCTCCGTGACCTCCTGGAGAGAGGCGAGGGTCTTGTTGAGCTTCTCCGCGGTGGTCTTGTCCTTGACGAGCTGGCCCAGGGTCCCTTCGCCCCGGTTGACGCCATCGGCGATCTCGGTGAGCGAGGCGAAAGACTTCTCCATCTCTTTGGAGGCGGCCTTCAGGCCGTCCATGACCTGGCCGACCTTCTCGTCGTTCTGGGTGATGACCCGGTTGAGATTTCCCGTGAGCTGGCGGGTGTTTTCGATGGCGGCGCGCAATGCTGCCTCGTTGCTCACAATGACATCGTTGAGGTTGCGAGTGAGGTCCCTGGTGTTCCTGAGGATGCTGGTGATCGCCTCCTCGCCGTCCTTTCCGGCCAGGACGCGGTTGAGGGAACTGGTCACCCCGCGGACGTCCTCGGCAATCAGGCTCAACTGATTGAGCATCCGGTCGATGTCCGTCTGGCGCTCCGTCCGGGAGATCTGCGCCCCCGGTTCGAGCAGCGCCGCCCCGCGGGTGCCGGGATGGAGCTCGACGTATTTTTCGCCCAGGATGCCGTGTGTCTTGATGGCGGCGATCGCGTCATGCTCCAGTTTGACCCCGGGGATGATGCGGAGCCGGACAAGGGCCTTGCCTTCCTTCAGGCTGATCGATTCGACCCGTCCGACCTCCACGCCGGCGATCTGGACCGAGGCGTCCGGATCAAGGCCCGCCGCGTTTTCGAAGACGACATCCAGCGTATAGCCCCGCTTCAGGCCGAAGGTCTGTTTCCCGACCTGGAAGGACATGTACCCGAGGATGATCAGCCCCGCGAGGACGAACAAACCGACCTTTGCCTCCGAACTCACTGAAAACATGACTGCCTCCTAAATTTACACTTACAGGATCCGGATCGGTCCGTCGGCGCTGCCGGAGAGGAACTGGACCGTAACGGGGTTCCGCGACGCCCGCAGCTCCTCCGGCGTGCCGTATTCGATGATCTTCCCCTCGTAGAGCATGGCGATCCGGTCGCCTATCGCGAATATCGACTGGATGTCGTGGCTGATGACGACGCAGGTAAAGTTGTATCGCTTCTGGGTGTCGATGATCAGCCGGTTGATTGCCTCCGTCATTACCGGATCGAGGCCGGTCGTCGGTTCGTCGAACAGGACGATCTGCGGGCGCATGGCTACCGCCCGCGCCAGCCCCACCCGTTTGCGCATCCCGCCGCTGAGCTCGGCGGGCATCTTCCCTTCCACCCCGGTCAGGCCGACGGAGCGGAGGCGGTCGGCGACGGTTTCCCTGATCTCCTTCTCCTTCATCCGCGTGTGCTCCCGGAGGGGGAAGGCGACATTTTCGCCCACCGTCATCGAATCGAAGAGGGCCGCCTCCTGGAAAAGCATCCCGAATTTTTTCCGGATCTCGTTGAGAGCCCTGTCCCCCAACTTCGCGATATCCGTGCCGTCCACCAGGACCTGGCCGCGGTCCGGCTTGAGGAGGCCGATGATATGCTTGAGCAGGACGCTTTTCCCTCCCCCGCTCCGCCCGATGATAACGGTGGTCTTGCCCGCCTCGATCTCGATATTGATGCCGTCGAGGACCTTCTGCTTGCCGAACGATTTGTGGATATCGACCAGTTTAATCATCGCCGCGCCCGCTTAAAACATGACCGCCGTCAGGAAGTAGTCGCTGATCAGGATCGTGATCGACGCCAGGACCACCGCCTCCGTCGTCGCCCGTCCAACCCCCTCGGCCCCGCCGCGCGCGTTGAACCCCTTGTAGCAGCCGATCAGGCTCAGGATCAGGCCGAAGCAGGCCGCCTTGACAAGTCCGTTGTAGATGTCCTCCAGATCCACGATCCGGGTGATGTTCTTGACGAAGACCCCCGAGTTGATCCCCAGAACGTGGACGCCGACAAAGTAGCCGCCCAGGATGCCCACGAAATCGGAGACAACGGTGAGCATAGGCACCATGAGCACCCCTGCTATCACCCTGGGGACGATCAGGTGCTTCACGGGGTTCGCCGCCATGACGTAGAGGGCGTCGATCTGCTCGGTTACGCGCATCGTGCCGAGCTCCGCCGCCATCGCGGAACCGGCCCGGGCAGTGACCATAAGCGACGTGAGGACCGGTCCCAGCTCCCTGGTCATGCCGAGGGCGACCGTGGCTCCCACGAGGCTCTCGGCGCTGAACATCCGAAAACCATAGTATCCCTGGAGGGCCATGACCATTCCCGTGAAGGTCCCCGTGAGAACGACGACGAAGATCGATTTGACCCCGACGAACTCCATCTGCTTGAAGATGTTGCGCAGCTTGAGGGGGGGCCTGAACATCCAGGCGAGGACCGAGATGAACAGCAGGAGGATCTTCCCCATCTCCTCGATGTTTTCCAGAACGGCCCTGCCCAGACGGTCGAAGACGCCGGAGACGCGGTTCATTTACAGGGGTCCTCTCTTGCCGGCGTGAACTGCCAGCGCGGACCGGATGATCCTGTCGATCAGGTCCGCCGGGGTGAGCCCGCAGGCCGCCGCCTGATGGAAGAGGACCGTCGAGGGGGTCATGCCGGGGAGCGTGTTGGGCTCCAGGACCGCCACCCGCCCGTCGGCCCTGACAAACATGTCGATTCGGGCATATCCCTTCAGATTGAGGGCGCGAAAGGTCCCGACCGCCGTCTCCCTGATCTTCTCGATCTGTTCGGCCGGCAGCCGGGCCGGCGTTTTGTTTTCCCCCTGGCCGTAGAGGAACTTGTCCTCCAGGGAGAGGACGTCGTCGGTGGGGATCGTCTCTGACGGGATCATCGCCTCTAATTCGTCCACGCCCAGGACGCCGCAAGTCACCTCCATCCCGGCGAGAAACTCCTCCACGAGGGCGACGTTGTCCCACAAAAAGGCATTCTCCACGGCGCCGGGGAGCCCCTCCGCCGCGACGACCTTCCGGACGCCGGTGCTGCACCCTTCCCGGCAGGGCTTGACGACACAGGGGAAACCGATCTCCCGGGCAATTATCTCCAATAGGGCTGCCTGCTCCTTCTCCCACTGCCGCCGCGTGACGGGGATCGTCCGCGGGACATCAATGCCGCCGATCTCCAGGATCTGCCGGCAGACGTATTTGTCCATCCCGATTGCGGAGGCGAGAACGCCGGAGCCGGTATAGGGGATGCCGAGGAGTTCGAGCAGCCCCTGCATGCAGCCGTCCTCACCGTACTTGCCGTGGAGGCCGAGAAAGGCCACGTCCACCCGATCCTTCAGGGTTTCGTAAGGGATCGGAGCGGCCTCCTCCCGCAGGTCCTCCTCGATGTCGCTCGTGCTGTTGCGCATCAGCAGCTTCAGCGGGATCTCCCAGAGGGCTGCCCGGCTGTCGAGGAAGATGGGCACGGGCTCATACCGGCGGCGGTCGATCTTGCTGAAGATGTTTCGGCCGCTCTCCAGGGAGACCTCCTTTTCGGAGGAGAGGCCCCCCATGATGATCCCGACCCTGGGCCTTTGCGTCGTAATTTCTCCCGTTTCTCCCATCTCAGTAGCTCACCGTCAGGGCTACGTAAGGTCCCGTAAAATCGGAATTAAAGAAGAGGTCCTTCTGGTCGATCCGCAGCCGGATTACCTTGTAGCCGGCATGGAGATCGAGAAAAGGGAAGGGAGTCCAGGAGATATCGGCCAGCGCCTCGTAAAGGTAATTGTCGGAATAGGCGATTCCCGTTACCTTTGCCCGCGCCTCGAGGATGTCGGCAAGAAGGCCGATATGGGCGCCGACTCCAACCATGGGGAGAGGGAACAGGATCGAGTCTTTTGCCTCTTTCCCGGCTGCGGTGAGCTTTGCCTCGCCGTCGATCAACTTGAGCTGGCCGATGGCGTCGAGCGAGAAGCCGGCCAGGATGTTTTCCACATCGAGAAAGGTATAACGGTACTCAAGATCAAGCATCCGCAGTTTCAGGTCGGTGTCGACACGGCCTGGTCCGAAGATCTGGCCGTTGAAATTGACGGGAGTGACAAGCGTTGCCGATCCTGAATAATTGACCGGGGTATAGGTAAGATTCAGGTGATGGTCGCCCCAGGCGCCGAAGGCCTCGAGCGAGGGGAAGGACTCGCTGCCGACCCCCAGGTTGTCCTTCAGGTTTAGATCGGTGCCGGGAAGACCGGCGCCATTCGACTTCATGTCCGTCTTGAATGCCGGGAACCAGTAATAGGCCCTGGCGCCGATCTCAAACGCGCCGACCGGCATCGCCCAAAAAAGAAATGGGACCAGTGTGCAAAAAAAGGCCTTCAACCGTAATCTTTTCATAATGACCTCCCTGAATCTCCCCGCGTCAATGAGGTTCCTGTTCTGTTTCTGTGCCGGCGGGTGCAGCCGGATCGGAACGGATTGACGTATACCACCAATAATCGTTATTTTCCAGAGGATCGTAGACCCTTATTTCGTTGCCGGTTCGGATCAGGGGGGAGTACCTGGCCTCGTTTGATTCGTGCTGGAGCCGGTCGAAGGTCATGACCGACCCGAGCAGGGCGCCGTGCTTACGAATCGCCAGCAGGGCGTAATTGGAGCAGGAGGGATAGTACGCGCAGCGGCGTCCCCAGTGGGCGCCGAGGAAACGCTGATAGAAGCGGACAGGTGCGGCGGCGATCTTTTCGCTGATTCCCTGTTTCCCGGCCGCCGGTTCCGCGGCTTGAGCGGTCGCCTGAACGAACTTCCGGGGCCCTCTGAGAAGATTCTCGTCGGCAAATACGGTCTGCGCAAAGAGGAGCGATGCAAGCAGGAGCGCCCCGCCGCAGATCGCCGTCTGCCGCGGGCATTTCGCCCTGTCAATGCGGGCCGCTTCGCCGCGCTCAGCGGAAACTCTGCGAACAGCTCCCGCCTGCCGACGATCCGGACAAGGATTGCCGCTCTGCCGCATCCCCCGCAACGATCCGAATGGCCGTCTTGAATCGTCCGTTTTTGCCTGCATTTTTCCGCCTCAAAAGGGGAAGGAGAACATTACCGAGACGCCGCCCGGGCGGCCGATCTCGCTTTCCCGGAGATTGAGCCTCGTCAGGCCGCTCCGGAAGTAGTCCTCTTCCATCTTCCGGTTGTGCTTGTGGGCGCCGCCAATCGCCCCGTAGATTCCGCCCGTGTACCAGCCGATCTCAAAGAGGGCGAGTGCGCCTCCGAGGCCGTAATTGTCCGAATCAAAGGCCTTGTAGGCGCCGAAGATGAACAGGGCGTTCAATAGAAAGGAGTAGACCCCGTCCTTGTACCGCTCGTTGTAGAACTGGCCGCTTCCCGGGAGGATCGCCGAAAGGACTCCGGCTGTTTCCGGAGATTTGTAACGGACGTTTTTCTTGTTCGCCAGGAGCTCTTCGAGAATGCCCGCCTCCGGTTCTATTTCCCGCCTGATCATCCGATCGCGGAGAAGCCTTTCCGCTTCCTCGAAACGGTTCTGGCGGATGAGCAGCAGGATCTCCCACCGGGCGGCGTCGCCCTTCCTCTCCGGGCCGGCGCCGCTCAGGATGAGATGGAAGAGGCGTTCGGCCTCCGCGGTATTCCCCTGCTTTACCAGGCAGATCGCCTTATTGAAGACCGCCGTGGCGGCCAGGGGCGACTCCGGATGGCGGGCGAGGAATTCGTCGTAGGCCGCGATCGCCTCGGCCCATTCGTGGGACATCAGATAGGCGTCGCCGATGAGTTTGGCCATCTCCCCGGCGTGCGGACCGGCCGGGAAG
>Ga0172370_10001643_pt1 | contig 33671 bp, 34 predicted proteins | sample LakKiv5m_FD_114538 | JGI IMG/M metagenome (GOLD analysis project Ga0172370, IMG submission 114538) | Freshwater microbial communities from Kabuno Bay, South-Kivu, Congo - kab_022012_11.5m | ecosystem: Environmental > Aquatic > Freshwater > Lake | place: Democratic Republic of the Congo...
GTCTTTGTCGGCGGGATTGGCGTCTTTGTCTTTGTCGGCGGAATCGGTGTCTTTGTCTTTGTCGGCGGAATCGGTGTCTTTGTCTTTGTCGGCGTTCTCGATGGTGTCCGCGTAATGGTTGGCGTAGGCGTCTTCGATGGCGTCAGGGTGATGGTGGGCGTGGGCGTCTTCGATGGCGTCAGCGTAATGGTAGGCGTTGGCGGAATCGGTGTGGGTGTCTTCGTCGGCTTCGGTGTGCCCGTTGGCGTGCGCGTCGGCGTACTGGATGGCGTCAGCGTATCGGTGGGCGTGTTTGTCGGCGTGATTGGCGTCGGTGTTTTTGTCGGCGTGATTGGCGTGGGTGTGAACGTCAGGGTGGGCAGAGGCGTGTTTGTTGGTACAGTAGGGATATTTAGCGCCAATGGTGTATTGATGGCGCGTGTCGCGCGGAATACCTCCACAACACCTTCCCGGTAAGAGGCCAGATGCAGCATCGGGTTGAAGCCGAAGACCGGCAGCACCAAAAAGGTAAAGTTATAGTCTGCCGCAACGACCACGCGCTGGCCTGGCGCACCGGCGTCTTCATTCGGGGTACCGGTCAGGGTACAGCTCGCATATACGGGTTGACCCATTTCCGGCGGAGTAAAGAGGCGGTTATCTTTTGCCGAGCAGACAGTGATATGCAGATAGTCCTGATCTGTATTAGTGAGTGACTGATCGTAATGCATGCCGATGATAATACGGCGCGTTTCATCCTTGATGGATGGGATGCGCGCGGCATCGATTTGGGTATCTGTGCTGCATGGAGATGGGCTGCAGTAGGTTGTGTCGTAATTACCGGTTGAAGCGTACCGAATGCCGAAGCGTGTGGAATTTTCAATGATGATCCAGGCATAGAAGAGACGCCCGAATTCGATTATGCCAAACACAAGCAGCAATAGGATTGGCAATACAAGGGCGAATTCCACCATCGCTTGCGCTTTTTTGCGGCCGGGCGATCTTTGCGATTTTTTTAAAAAGCCAGTTTTCATAGCAATGCCCTTGTGAAAAAAATGAGATTACCACGGACTGCATTATTGAGAAATTCTGGTCGTAATATTCTTATAGATGTCAAGGAAAATGGTGTCCAGGGTGCTTGTATCTGGAGCATAGTAATACTTGCCGTGGTTGGCACTCGTGCCACCGGCGGTCGAGGCCGCGTATTTCAGGAATTTTTCTGCTTCGGCAGGATCAGCAGTGCCGTTGTAAGTGGACGAGTTTTCAACACGATTGCCCAAGCCGATGGTGAATATGCTGGCACCCTGGCCGTTTACTGGGTCAGCAACATAATCTGCCATGTCACGCGCATAATCCAGGGATGTATAATTTGGACTTGGATTACCATTTGTGATGTAATGGCGAGTTGGATCACCTGTGAGGGTAGTCCAGTCCATGCTTGGCTGAATACAAAGCGGGCCTCCATTAGGGACTCCCCATAAACCTCCGTAATTAGGACAGTATCCGTTGGGATGCCCGGTATCGCCTGCCCAAGGGAAACTCGAATTTGGGGTGCCACTGAACAAAGCAATAACGGCCCAAAATGAATCCTTTCGAACCGATATCGACGAATCTGTGAATTCAGAGCCTGCCAGCAGGAGGCCTCCACCACCGTTTGTGGAGTTGCAGGTGGTCGGGTCGTTGGGATTAGTGTTGCGATACATTGGGCATTCCTGGCCAGCAAAATTTACACCATCCGGATAGTTTAAACAGGGCCCGGGGAGGTTATCGTTGGACAAAGGATTAGTGCAAGTCCGAGGTTGGAAAACTTTTAACCCGGCCAGGTGGCTGTCAACGTTTGCCTGGTCTGTGGGTCCGTCCCCAGTGGATTGAAGTTGCCAGACCATAATGGGGTCACGCGTTCCGTTGACGCTCTGACTGGTCAGGGCCACAATTGCCACGCGGTCATACGGGTAAAACAATTTTGCCGCAAATAAACGGGCAATGGATTTTACATTGGCAAGTGGTTGGCAGGTATTATTTAGATTACATTGGCTTGGATCATCGCCCGGATCAATAATATTTGGGTCGCCGGTAGTTCCAGCCGCCATGGAAATGGAAGTATCTATGACCAGGACCAAGTCAACGGAGGCGGCTTCACCGATGGATGTGGCGGTAATGTCTGTTGAGTTGATGCCGATTACTCTTAGGAATCCAAAGTTTACATGCCGTGAAGCGGTGACGCGCACCAATTTACGCAGCGGGGTTGTACATAAAACCGGATCACCAGGGTGGTTGAGACAGGTGTCGGTTTGAACATCGAAAACGTCGGACTGGTTGAGCTGCAGGAATTCCTGGGCGGCATTGTTAAGGTCGGCTTGTGTAAAATTTTTGCGGAATTGTTGCGCGGCGCCGATCGAGGCGGAGTCTATGCCGCGTTTCAAGCGCGCGTATTCGATCAGCAGCGTGCCGCCGTCAGTCAATAATCCGATGATGGCAATCAACCCCACCAGCATGACGGCAATCATGACTATAGCTTGTCCACGCTTTGCATTTTGGAAAAATTTCTGGATCATATCGCCTCCCTCCTCAGCAAACCGGTTCGGCCGCCTGCACTGGCATGACGGTGTAGGCGTGTAACAGGACAGGATTTGGAACGAACGGAGTTAACCAGGGCAGGGCCAAGACCTGATGATAGTTATAGGCCACTTCCACTACCAGGATGCCTGCACATGGAGCGCCAGCGACCAGTTGATTTTGCAGCGTTGCTGCCGTGAAGCTGGATGTCTGATTATTGAACATGTGATATGCGCCGGTAGTTGGATGGGTAACAACGTTATTTCCCGAGACGCTGTATACCGTAACAATCACATCATCTGCCGCGTGATCAAGCATGATCTTGCGGCTTGTATCATTCACAGTTCTCGGTTCCAATTGATCCTTGGCCATGGCGGCCGCGCCATCATAAAAACTCATGTTATCTGTGAGGTCGGCATTGAACGGGTCCAGGTTGCTATAAAAACGGGCGGCTTCGCGTGTGGCGTCTAATAATGTAAGGTAATAATTCAGCATAAAACCAAACTCCACCAACCCGGATAATAAAATAAGAAGAACCGGGAGTGCAAGGGTTAACTCCACCAAACTCTGCCCTTTGGATTTGTGTTTACCCTTCTTGGGGCGCGAGTCTGTCTTTGTTGATAATGAAAACACTTTTTGCAGCATTTCTTTCATAACTTACCTCATTTACCATTATAAGCGGTTTCAACGACGCAAGAACTGTGTAAACTGCCTGCAACCTTTACAAATTCGCAAGAATTTTCGTAAGAACCGGCCTTATTTTGAGACATAATGAGGTTGCTGGCTGAGAAGGACCTCAGGCATTTTATATGCATGATAGTTTTGGCCGGCATGATATCTGGTTATGGCGTTGCTTTGGCCATTTACATAAATCGTATAACCGAATTTGCTGGGTTAAATGAGCCATACAAAGCGCCTTCCTGGGCCGCGTCTCTCAACATTGAAAAGGAGAAGATCACCATACCAAAGTCAAATCTTATTTTGGTAATACAGCGATGATCCAATTTGGGACAAACATAATAAAAAATGCGCTGGCAATGAAAAAAGGCCCGTAAGGCATGAAGACCATGAAGGCTTCCTGGCCGTATTTTTTCGTGATCACCAGATATAGAACCAATACGATCCCAACGATGCCACCGAGTAAAATCCCAAGCAAGAGGCTGAACCAGATAAAAGGCCAACCTATGATTAAACCCAGCACTCCGGCGAGGATTACATCTCCTGCACCCAATGCTTCCTCACCGTCTGCTTCCTGGCCGGATGCTCGCATGCGTTTTCCTCTCAATTTCGAGAAGAGCGTTCCAAAGTAATATAGGACCAACATGATGACAAAACCGCCCAGTCCGCCTAACAGGGTAGATACAAACCCATGGAGCCAGGTGCCCAGCCCAAGTCCGAAAAGAGCGCCGAAGATGCTGGTGGGGTGCAGGATCAAGCGGTGTTGGATGTCTATGAAGAAGACCACGGCATAATACGTCAATAAAACCATGCCAAGCGCATACCCCATGCGATGTGGATTAATCCATGTGTAAAGGCTCACAGCCAGCATCATTATTTGAATGACCCATGGGCGCAATCCTCGACGGTGTCCGCAATACTTGCATGGCCAAAAACTTAAGTACGCGCCTAAAGGATATTCCTTAGCGCATCGTGCACAGGCTGGACGCGCAAAGCGGCGGGTGAGAGGTAGTGTGTCTGTTAAATAATTAACGACCCAACCGCTCAACCATCCGGTCAAGATGGGGAAAATAAGAATAAACGTCATCTTGATTTTATTATATTCTAAATGACTGCTATTTATGTTTGTATAAGCCAATTGTAATGTGCTTGGCGAATTGTTCAAACTGCCTTACAATCCTGTCAGATTTTCCAGGAGATGATGAAGATATGGAAGAATTTATTATAGAAGGTGGTGTGCCTTTACGCGGCGAAATCACACCCGCGGGAAACAAGAACGCTGCTTTGCCACTTCTGGCGGCTTGTTTGTTGACGGATGAGCCGGTTGTTTTGCGGAACGTGCCGCAGATCCGCGATGTGCTTGACATGCGCCTTTTGATCGAAAGTCTCGGCACCCAAGTTGAAAAATTGGATGTGAACACCTGGCGACTCACTTCCCCGACTTTGCGGCCGGGCGATCTTGACTCTGACCTTTGTCGTCGCATTCGGGCCTCCATCCTGCTGGCGGGTCCGGTCACGGCACGTGCTGGTGAATTGCATATCCCGCCCCCCGGCGGGGACGTGATCGGTCGTCGTCGTTTGGATACTCACATTCTGGCCTTGCGATCTCTGGGTGCAGAAGTAACGTATGATCGTGTGTTTGATTTCCATTCCAGCGGGCTAAAAGGTGCGGAGATGTTGCTGGATGAAGCCAGTGTGACAGCGACGGAAAATGTTGTGATGGCCGCTGTGACTGCAAAAGGTAAAACCGTGATCCATAATGCGGCCTCCGAGCCGCATATTCAGGAACTCTGCCACTTCTTAAATAGATTGGGTGCGCAGATTGAAGAAATTGGTTCGAACACTCTTCACATCCAAGGCGTGCCACACTTGCATGGCGGAGAATTTACTATCGGTCCCGACTATCTCGAAGTCCTCAGTTTTGTTGGCGCAGTGGCTGTGACGCGTGGCGAGGCCCGAATCCGTAATGCGGGCGTAAGCTATTTGCAGATGGTCGCACAAGTGTTTCGCCGGCTTGGTGTTCAATGGGAAGTGGAAGGTGACGATATTCTGGTGAAGTCTGGCCAGCCTTTGGCGATTGTACATGATTTGGATGGCGCAGTGCCTGAGATCAAGACCAATGTCTGGCCTGCATTTCCAACCGATCTGATCAGTATCGCCATCACTGTTGCAACCCAGGCTTCCGGTTCGATCCTGTTCCATGACTGGATGTATTCGGGCCGTATGTACTTTACCGATAAATTGGTTGGGATGGGTGCACGTATTATCTTGTGCGATCCATATCGCTGTCTGGTGCAAGGCCCCACTCAGCTGTTTGGAGAAAAATTAGAAAGTCCGGATATTCGAGCCGGGATGGCGCTTGTGCTGGCGGCGTTGGCGGCCAGAGGCTCATCCACGATACGCAATATCAGTCAGATTGATCGCGGCTATGAAAATGTTGAAGAAAAATTACGCATGTTAGGCGCCAAGATTGAGCGAAAATCTGAATAAGTGCAAATAAAAAAACAGAGAGGCTACAATAATTCGCCCCTCTGTTTTTTATTGTCTGTAAACTCTTTAGTGCTCTTCAGGGTGCGTGGTAAAAACCGCTGCCTGTAGCCGATAGGTTGTGTTGCGTTTTTATGGGCCGACCAAGGCGATTTGTTCTGCCATTACTTTGATCCACCAGCCGTGTGTGTAATCCATAATGCAGAAATTGCCCAACGACTTTGAATTAGCGCCTATAATGGCGGCGGCATGGTAGCAACCGACCTTTAAGTTGGTGCTATTTGTTTCCTGATTCGGACCGATATTGAAGCTGCGAAAACCGCATTCCGCAAAAGAGTTTTTGTTTAAATATAGTGAAAGTTTGATTGGCTCATTGTTTAGGTTGGAAATGCGCACATTCTTAATATCTGGTCCTCCATTACTTACCAGCGGACCAAGGCAGGGATCGCTTGTGCCGCTTGAGTTGGTTGCAACGGTCGGCGATGCCTGGGCTGATAAAGTTGGCAAGGGAATGGGGGTGGGAGAAGGTTCAAGGGTCGGACTGGGGACCGGCGTTGGTGGGATAGGCGTCGCAGTGGGGATTGCCGCCATTGTCATTGCGACCATGGTGTTGGCCGCGACGATCACGGAAGCCTGCGCTTGAACCGGGTCAATGGTTGGGGCAGCCTGTGGGCCGCAGGCGCTGAGCAGGAGAGCCAATGTTGCGGCAACGAACAAAATACGTTTCATTTTTTCTCAATTTCTTCTTTACGACTTGGTCTTAATAAACCGTAATGGTTATTGATCTCTGCAAAAAAGACGCTGCCAATTTAATTGGTTTGCTTACGCAAAGTGAATAATCAAAAAGACGAGCGATCATCGCTCGCCTTTTTGATTCAGTAAGAAATTGCCTAGGCCCCCCAGCTCATACTGTCGAGGTTGATATTAATATACCAAGTGCCAACAGTATTTAAGCAAAACGGACCACCGGATGACTTTCCCGGTTTGGAGCCAAGAACCCACACGTATGCCCAATAGCAGGCACCGCCACTCGACAGTGGCAAATTTAACGTGGTGCTATCTCCTGGTGCAAGAGACAAATAAATAGTGCCGCATTCGCCAAAGGCGTTCTTTTGGACCGTGTAAATTGAACCGTTTATTCGGCCACTGGTCTTGTTCCTAATGTTTATTGGTGTCGTAGGGCCTGCTGCTTTCATATCCATCGGGTGATTGCATGTACCTGTGCTTGAACTGGCCGCAACGGTTGGCGATGGCTGCACTGCCAAAGTTGGTAAAGGGATGGGGGTGGGAGGGAGTGCAAGGGTCGGACTGGGAACCGGCGTTGGGGGAATGGGCGTCGCAGTGGGGACCGCCGCCAGTGTCATTGCGACCATGGTGTTGGCGGCGGCAATTGCTGAAGCCTGAATCTGGACAGGGTCAATGGTTGGGGTAGCCTGCGGGCCGCAGGCGCTGAGCAAGAGGGCTAGTGTTGCAACAACGAACAGAATACGTTTCATTTTCTTTCTCCATTTCTTCTTTAGGAATATGCTGCCCGGTCTGCTATTAGGCTTGCGAAACGACCTCCATGAATTGTGAGATAACATCGCGCAACATGCGTTCTGGAAGCGCGCCCACCTGGCGGTGGATGATCTTGCCGCCCGAAACGAACAGCATGGTCGGAATGCCTTGGATGCCGTACTTGCTCATCCATTCTGAGTCTTCGTCCGTATTGACTTTGGCCACCACTAATTTTCCTGCGTATTCCTTGGCGATCTTGTCCAATACGGGAGCGACCATTTTGCACGGTGCGCACCAGGGAGCCCAAAAATCCACGATCACAGGAACGTTTGATTTGAGCACGCTCTGCTCGAACTCTGAGTCTTTTACGGGAACAGGTTCTTCGATCATAATTATTTCCTCATATACCTCAAATGTTACTTTTTCAGAAAGCGAACGCAGTATATCACAAAACCTGCATGATATAATCCCGCCTCATGGCAGAATTCTTTTCGCGCTGGCGCGCCGGACTTTCAAAGACGAGCAAGGGCGCTTTTGGCCGCCTCGCCGGATTACTTGGCGCAACCGAAATCAAACCAGAGACGTGGGATGAACTCGAATCTTTACTCATCCAGGCCGATCTGGGAATCGATACAAGCTCCGATGTGATTGCATCTCTTCAACGCCTTGTTCGGGACGAGGGCCTGACGCGCGCCAATGAGCTTGATTCTGCACTTCGGGCGGAACTTCGTTCGCGTCTGGAAACACCTCCCGTTATAAATTGGTCGTCGAAGCCGACAGTGATTCTCATGGTCGGCGTGAACGGCTCTGGGAAAACAACCACGATTGCAAAACTCGGTAGGCGCTTTGTAGATGAAGGCAAGTCTATTTTATTCGGCGCGGCAGATACCTTCCGGGCCGCGGCGGTGGATCAGCTTCAAGTTTGGGGCGACCGCCTCAAGGTCGAGGTGGTTGCGGGTGCTCCTGAAAGCGATCCAGGCGCGGTGGCGTTTAGTGCCGTCCAGTCGGGAATCGCCAGTAAAGTTGACATCATCCTGATCGATACAGCGGGGCGTTTACACACACGTTTCAATTTGATGGAAGAATTGAAGAAGGTGTATCGGGTGGTCGGCAAGGCGCTGGACGGTGCGCCTCATGCGACCTGGCTTGTGCTGGACGCGACCACGGGACAAAATGCCCTGCAACAGGCGAGCGCTTTTAAAGAGGCCGTGCAGGTGAGCGGCGTAATTTTGTCGAAGCTGGATTCATCAGCGCGCGGCGGCATGGCATTTGCCATCCAGCGTGAGCTTGGCCTGCCGATCTTGTTTGCCGGCCTGGGCGAGAAGCCTGAAGATTTACAGCCGTTCGACCCCGACGCTTTTGTCGATGGAATTTTACAAGGTACTGCGTTAAATAGCTAAACTAATATTTCGATTTTTGTCCATCTTCGCATATAAAAGTTTAGAATTTTATGCAAGAAGCAGTAGGAACATAATTTTTGGAGGACCTATGCAGGATTTGCTTGATCGTCTAACTCATGCGCGGGAATTGACCGCTCAACTTTTGGAGCGTCTTTGACTTTGCGGGGAAAGAAACAAAATTAGCCGAGCTTGAAAAAGAGATCGAAAACCCAAACCTTTGGAATGATTCTACGGCCGCCCAGCGGACAATGAAAACCGTCTCGAGTCTACGTGACGAAGTGGGGACGTGGCGTAAATTCAACGAGCATTTACACGACCTGATGGAACTAGCGCGGCTCGGTGATGAGTCATTGCGCAGTGATCTTGAAAAAGAAATTACCGCGTTGGAAGCGGATCTCGATAAACGTTTGTTCACTTCCATGCTTTCCGGTCGTTACGATGATGACGATGCTTTGCTTGCCATTCACGCGGGCGCAGGCGGCACGGATTCGCAGGATTGGGCGGCTGTGATCGAACGCATGTATTTGCGTTGGGCTGATGCGCGCGGATTTAAAACTGAAATCCTTGACCGAACCGACGGAGAGGAGGCCGGTTTGAAAAGCGTCACCATTGCCATAAATGGGAAATATGCGTACGGGTATTTACGCTCCGAAAAAGGCGTGCACCGCCTCGTGCGTCTTTCGCCGTTTGACGCGGCGCACCGCCGCCACACCTCATTTGCTTTAGTGGAAGTCCTGCCGCAAGTCACGATGGACGATGCTGAGGTGGAAATCAGTCCCAACGATGTGAAGATGGATGTATATCGCTCATCCGGTGCGGGCGGGCAGAATGTTCAAAAGAATGCGACCGCCGTGCGTTTGACGCATATCCCAACTGGCATCGTGGTCACTTGCCAGAACGAGCGCTCGCAATTGCAAAATCGTGAGAATGCCATGCGCGTTTTGCGGGCGCGTTTGCTCGAAATTCAGCACGCTGAAAAAGATCAGGAGAGAGCTGTTTTGCGCGGCGAGTACACCAAAGCCGAGTGGGGCAGCCAGATACGCTCTTATGTTTTGCATCCGTACCAGATGGTTAAAGATCATCGCACCGAACATGAGCGAGGTAATACCCAATTGGTCCTTGATGGCGACTTGGATTCATTTATGGAAGCTTACTTGCGGCAATCGGCGAAATAAACAGGAGACTCGAATGTGGAAAAAACTCTATCATGCGATCTTTAATCGGGAAAATTTTTTAGCTCTGATGCTGGCTTTGATACTCATTGCGCTCCTCATTTTCACCGCCGATACATCGCCGACCTGGATCTATCAGGGTTTTTAATGACTATTGTTCAAATTGCAGTTCTGGCAATTGTCGCTGTTGTAATCGGACGTTTACCTAGAGGGCGCGGACTCGCTTTGCTTACAGTCAGCACGTTCGTTGTCTTCTGGTTGCAGCCGGTCCAGCCTCTGGTCACACTTAGTTTTTGGTTGCCAGTTGCCACACTTGCGATCACGGTCCTGGCCTGGGTACTGACATCTGCTCCCGAGGCACGCGGCTGGAAACAAAATTGGCCTGCCGCGGTGGTGTTGGCGAGTGTCGCCCTGTTGGTGGATGCAAATCGCTACTTCAAGCTGGATCAAATATTCATTACAAGCACTCCTCGATTTCATCTTGTGCTCGTTGCTTTGGTCGGAATCTCTGCTGCATTTTTTGTTCTGGCTCGTTACCTCAAAAATAATCGTTTATTGCTGGTTATATTGTTCGCCGTTATTATTTTGATCTTTGTGTTTCTGAAATCTCCCCCATTAATGGAAACAAGTTTACTTTATTTTTCCAATGTTATCGGAAAAGACACCAGCCAGCCTGTGGCTTCGTTATCGTGGCTGGGTTTTTCTTATTTGGCTTTTCGCATCTTGCATACAATCCGTGATAGGCAGTCGGGGCGACTTCCATCTGTAACGCTGGGTGAATACGTTAATTATGCTATTTTCTTTCCATCCTTTACAGCAGGCCCGATTGACCGCATTGAACGATTTGTCAAGGAATTGCGGGGTCCGCTTTCTTTGGACAATGAAGCTTGGATTGACGCGGGTACGCGCTTCTTTGTCGGACTTTTCAAAAAATTTGTCCTTGCCGAGTTGCTGTCGGTTATTTCGTTAAGCGATATTCTTGTGTCACAGGTTAAAAGCTCTGGATGGATGTGGGTCTTCCTCTACGCCTATGCTTTTCGCATCTACTTCGACTTTAGCGGTTACACCGATATCGCAATTGGGGTGGGGCGGCTGACGGGAATCCGATTGCCGGAGAACTTTGCCACGCCCTATCTCAAACCTAACCTGACACAGTTCTGGAATTCCTGGCACATGACGTTGACGCAATGGTTCCGTTCTTATTTCTTCAATCCTGTAACTCGCTCGATCCGCTCTGCGAAACGTCCGTGGCCAATGTGGGTAATTATTTTGGTGACCCAGGTCAGCACGATGGTGTTGATCGGCATGTGGCATGGCATTACCTGGGGATTCGCATTGTGGGGTTTGTGGCACGGGTGTGGTCTTTTCATTCAAAACCGTTGGAGCAACTTTGTCAGTAATCGAATGCCAGCGTGGACACAGACACACAACGGACAGCTTGCATTGAACATTGTCGGCGTTTTTTTGACATTTAACTTTGTGGCCTTGGGATGGGTATTCTTCAATTTATCCACGCCTGAGATTGCATGGCAGGCCATGCGTAAACTTTTTGGCTTGGCTTGATGCAAAGCATTAACGGAATTTTCTTATGAATGACACAATGCTCTCTATGCTCGAACAATACATTGCCATCAAAATTCTAAAGCAACCCAACCGTAAAATCAAGCCGGATGAATCTTTGATCTCTGGCGGAGTGATAGATTCGTTCAGTCTCGTTGATCTGGCGCTCTTCGTCGAAGATATGTATGGCGTTCACATTGACGACTCTGAACTGAACGCGCAGACTTTTGACAGCCTGAATCAACTTGCAACTTTGATCCAGTCTCGACAGGCTAAATGACGACATTTTCCGAGCGATTGCAGCCGCTTCACACCCGGACTCCGGAGCGGGTTGCTGTTTACCTTCAACGTTCCGGCCAACCTGACCTGCCGATTGCGTATCGCCAGCTAATGCGCGGCGCTATAGCATATGCAAATACTTACGCCCGTGATGGACTCAAACCCGGTGAAGTTGTTATTCTCATCCTTCAACATGGCGAAGATTTGATCTATGCGTTCTGGGGTGCGATCCTGCACGGCGCAATTCCCGCGATCATGCCGTTTCTGACCGAGAAACTTTCGCCGGAACGTTATCGTGCCGACTTGTCTGCGCTGGTCTCTGTGACAAAGCCGGCTGCGATCGTAACGTATCCTGAATTTGAAGTTGAAGTACGCGATGCTCTGAAAGAGGGTGATTCTATACGGGCTGTAATCGTTACCGATAAGCTGGAGCCGCAAGCTGAGCCGGATTTTAATTCTTTATCCGGAATGAAGCGTTTGCCTGAAGATATTGTTCTCCTGCAACATTCCTCTGGCACTACCGGCCTGCAAAAAGGAGTTGCGCTTTCTCACCGTGCTGTTTTTAATCAGCTTGATGCTTATGGAAAGTCACTTAATTTGAATGAGCAGGATGTGATCGCTTCGTGGCTTCCCCTTTATCACGATATGGGCTTGATCGCAGGTTTTCTGATGCCGATTTTATTGGGAGTGCCTTTGGTTTTGAGTTCCCCATTCGATTGGGTGCGTGCGCCGTATCGCTTGATGCAATCGGTAACGCAGTACAAAGCGACCATCTCATGGCTTCCGAATTTTGCTTATAACTTTTGTACGCAAAAGATCCGTGACCGCTCTCTTGAAGGCGTGGATTTATCATCGTGGCGCGCAATCATCAACTGTTCCGAGCCTGTGCGCTGGGAAAGCCATCAGGCCTTTTATGAACGTTTTAAATCCTATGGCTTGAAGTTCGAAGCATTGCAAACTTCGTACGCGATGGCGGAAAATGTTTTCGGGGTGACACAGTCTGATCTGGCGCGCCCGCCTAAAGTCCATGAAATTGACCGTGAGTCATTCATGGTAGAACGGGTGGCGCGTCCGCCGGTGGATGATCGTCCGATTATGAAGATGATGTCGTCCGGCAGGCCTTTATCCAATACGCGCGTGCGAATTCTCGATAGACATGGAAAAGATGTTGAAGATGGCAGGATTGGCGAGATCGCTTTGCAGAGTGATTGCATGTTGACGGGCTATTACAATCGGCCTGATGCAACACAAAAAGCCTTTCTTGACGGCTGGTATTTGACCGGTGATTATGGCTATGTTTTGGATGGAGAAGTATTTGTTTCCGGCCGCAAGAAGGATATGATTATTGTCGGCGGCAAAAATGTATATCCACAGGATTTGGAATCTTTGACGTATGAAGTGCCAGGCGTTCACGCGGGGCGTTCGGTGGCGTTCGGTATATTTGATGAAGAGACCGGGACGGAAGATGTTGTCATCATCGCCGAAGTGGATTCGGAGGACCCAGCCGAGCAGGAACAAATCGCAAATGCCATCCGCCAGCATGTGACGAAGAATTCGGCTATTGCCTTAAGATATGTGAAAGTAGTCAGCCCGAAATGGATTGTGAAAACATCGAGCGGCAAGACGGCCCGCTCGGCCAACAAAGAAAAATTCTTGAAAGAGTTGGAAGTGGAATAAAGTTAAATAATAATCCCCTCGCACGAGGGAATTATTATTTGCTATGCACCAGTGGGGAGGCGTTTCTTAAGCGTGCGACTGAGAAGTTCTTCCTGTTCTGTAGAGGCAGATTTGATGCGCTTGGTCTTCCGATCTTTGTCGTGCTTAGCGCGATCCTGGGCCGTTTGCCAGGCGATTTGCATACCGGTTAGTTCCGGTTCAATGGACTTTTCTTCAACCGTCATTTCTACCGTCTCGACCTTTTTGCCCTTCTTGCCGCCGCGTTTGTTTTCGCGCGCTGGTTTTTCTTTTTCTTCTTTCACGATCTCAGGTTGAAGGGCTTTCATGCTCAATCGGATTTGGCGCTTCTTACGATCCACGTTGAGGATAGCAGCCTCGATCTCCTGCCCTTCCTTCACAACGTCGCCAGCGTTCTTGACATATCCTTGCGCCAATTCGCTGATGTGGATCATGCCCGGGCGTTCTGCGCCGATGTCTACGAAGGCACCGTATGTCTCGAGGCGGACGATTTTGCCTTTGACAACCATTTCAGGCTGTAAGTCTTTCCATTCGTACATTAATGGCTCGATCATAGTCAACTCAACGCGATCCTTGCGAACCTTCCGCACCCATACGTCAACGGTCTGACCTTCTTTGATGACATCTTCAACTTTGTTGACCGGATCTTTTTGGATCTGTGAAATATGTAATACACCGGGGATGGGTTGACCAACGTCGATTAGTGCGCCTGCAAGTGTAGTCTTTACAACCTTCCCAGAAAGTTTAGTTTTTGGGTTAAGCTCTGTGCTAGGTGATATTTCTGTGGTAACCATGGTTTGCTCCTGCAAATAGGGGATAATGCCGACTTGCGATTATACACGCCAGACATGTGAGCGTCAATGTGAAATCAGTTCGACTTTTGAGGTAATGAGCCAATCACATTGGGCGAGAATCGCTTGAAGTTTATTTCGGGGTGCCTAAAAACAGACACGCTCACGTTGTTGCGATGGCATTCTTTCCAATGGAACGAATTTTGCTGAATAACAACTTTTAGCGCGTACGCACAATTCTATGATGAGACATCTCTCCGAGTATAATTCATTCGATGTCCCACACACATTCCTTTCGGCAATTTCTTTATTCTGCTCTTATCCTCATGGCTATTGGTTGGGGAGGTCTCGCACTTTTGATCTTCGCTTTCAATGTTCCGCCGCTTGTTTGGGCACGTTGGAGCTTCTTCGTTCTTTGGTGTATGGCGCTGACAGGCACGACGCTTCCGATTTCTTATTTTCTTAACTTACGCTTTCCTTCCAATCCGCCGGCGGATTCGAATGCGATTATTCGCCAGGCCTTGTGGGTCGGCGTATATGGTGCAACTCTTGTTTGGTTGCAGCTTGGTCACCTCGTCACGCTCTGGGTTTGGATGGGGCTGGGCGGCGGGTTGATTGCTATCGAGTATCTTATCCGTCTGCGGGAACGTGCCCGCTGGCGTCCGCCAGTGAGCGATGATGAGTAATCTTCAAGCCATCCCTTCGGTTGACCAACTTTTACAAATCCAAACTGCGATGGATTTGATCGCGATATATGGCCGTCCGCTGACGTTGAACGCGTTGCACCTTGCATTGGATGAAGTCCGCACTCGCCTCAAGTCGGACCCTCAATCGGCCGCGCCCCAAAATAGTTTGATCTTGTCTGATGCCGAATCCCGTTTAATCGCGTGGACGAAGCCGACTCTGCAGCCTGTCATCAATGCTATGGGCGTCATCCTGCACACGAATCTTGGCCGCGCGCCTTTATCAAAAGCCACCATCGCATCCATGACCGAGGCCGCGCTCAATTATTCCAATCTTGAGTTTGACCTTGGGACAGGCAAACGCGGCTCGCGCTTGATTCATGCAGAATCTGTCTTGCAAAAATTATTGGATGTTGAAGCCGCACTGGTCGTTAACAACAATGCTTCAGCTGTATTGCTGGTTCTCTCGGCGCTCGCACCCAGAAAGCGTGTGATCATTGCCCGCTCGCAACTGGTCGAGATCGGTGGCGGGTTCCGTGTGCCGGATGTGATGAGGCAATCCGGCGCAAAGTTGGTCGAAGTGGGGACCACCAACAAAGTGCGTTTGTCAGACTATGAAGATGAATTCCCGGATGCTGCGCTCGTGATGCGTGCCCACCGTTCCAACTTTAAAATGATCGGCTTTACCGAAGAACCAGAATTGAAGGATATTGCAGCCGCGGCTCACAAAGCAGGCATTATTGTTGTGGATGACCTTGGCTCCGGTTCATTAATCGATACATCCAAATACGGCATTGCCCATGAACCGACCGTGCAGGAATCGCTCGCCGCGGACGTGGATGTGGTTTGTTTCTCTGGCGATAAATTGCTCGGCGGTCCGCAGGCGGGTATCATCATTGGCAAGGCAGAGTTGATCGCGAAGATCAAAAAACATCCGCTGGCGCGTGCTGTCAGAGCGGATAAAACTTGTCTAGCCGGAATCACCGCCACTCTTTTGCATTATCTTAAAGACGAGGCCGAGCGCGAAATCCCGATCTGGAAAATGATCTCGATGCCGCTTAACGAGGTCAAGGCTCGGGCTGAGAAATGGGCCGCTGAATTGGGAGCCGGTTCGATAGTGGAAAGCGAAGCGGCAGTTGGCGGCGGCAGTCTGCCTGGCGAATCGTTCCCGTCATACGTTCTTGAATTAAGTGCAAAGAGTCCGGATAAATATTTGAAGAAATTGCGCGGACAAAATCCACCTGTCATCGCACGGACCGAGAACGATAAAGTGCTACTCGACCCGCGTACTGTTTTACCTGAACAAGAGCATGCTTTACTCTCTACTCTCCATTCGCTATCATCGGAGTTGAAATGAAATCAGATCTCGATACTCTCATACGAGCCAGAAACCTGGATGCAATTCTAGTGCTTGGCAATGCAGAACATAATCCACCGATGTATTACTTCACCGGCGGCGGACATGTCAGCAGCGCGGTGCTGTTCAAGAAGCCCGGCGCAGAACCTATCCTATACTGCAATGCGATGGAACGCGCCGAAGCTGCCAAGAGCGGATTGCAGGTAATTCCTCTGCGAACAGGAGCGGTGGGCGAACTCGCGTCGCGCCCCAAAGAGATATTTGCAGAGCAGGGTATTGCTTCGGGCCGTGTTGGGTTGTATGGCACGCTGGATGTGGGTGAGCTTGTTAATTTGCATAATTCGATTCGCATTGCCTTGCCGGAAATTGAATTGGTCGGAGAACCTCAGGATGATTCGATTTTCCTGCGCGCCATGGAAACAAAAGACCCGGCGGAGGTCGAACGAATCCGCAAAATGGGCAAGATTACAACTGAGGTTGTCGGCATGGTTGCAAAGTATCTGATGGGTTGCGAAGTGCGTGACGATGAAATCCTGCTCAAAGAGGACGGCACGCCGCTGACGATTGCGGATGTCAAAGGAAAAATTTCCATGTGGCTGGCAGAGCGCGGTGCAGCGGATGTTGAAGGCACCATCTTTGCCATTGGCCGCGATGCGGGCGTTCCGCATTCGGTCGGCACGCCGGAAGATTTGATGCGCCTCGGTCAGACCATCGTCTTTGATATTTTCCCTGCCGAATCTGGCGGCGGATATTTTTACGATTTCACGCGCACCTGGACTCTGGGCTACGCCACGCCCGAGGCGCAGAAACTTTATGACGAAGTCAAAGGCGTTTATGAAAAGGTTATTGATAATCTCGATCTGAACGTGGCTTTTAAAGAATATCAGACTTTGGTTTGTGACGAGTTTAATAAAAATGGACACAAGACGCCGATACACACCGAAGGGGTTTTGGAGAATGGCTACGTTCATTCGCTCGGACATGGCCTTGGTCTCAATGTCCATGAGCGGCCGTGGAGTCGACACACTACGCCAGACGATAACATATTGAAATCTGGCGTGGTGATTACGATTGAGCCCGGCTTGTATTATCCTGAGAAAGGTATGGGCGTGCGCATCGAAGACTCATATTACGTTCGTCCGGATGGCAAGATGGAAATCCTGGCCGAGTATCCATACGATTTTGTCCTGCCGATGAAAAAGTGGAAGAAAAAATAAATTATGTACTGGAGTAGAACAGGCAGTATTTTTGATATCTTTACCTTCTTAATCCTGTCTCTGTGTTGGATAATCGGGGGTTGGCTTCTGGTCATTGGGAGCGGACGGTTTCGCAAACGTGAAAGTCTAACATTTGGCATTGATTCCGGTCTGTTGCTTTATATTCTCCTTGGTAATATTTTTGCTCATGTTTTTCCATCCTATGCATCTTTTATTTTGGCGGCAGCCTTCATTTTATTTCTTGGTTTGTGGGTTGTTCGAACAACGGGTATTCCCTGGCGCGACCTGATCAATCTGAAAATATTGTGGCAATTACTTTCCCTGTTTGCCCTGACAGGCTTTTTTACTTTGCTGATGCGCGGATTGGGCGTCGGGGACGATTATGCTCATCTCCCCTTGGTTTCAACAATGGCGACCGGAGATATTCCGCCTCATTATTCGCTCTTTCCAAGTGTGTATTTGCCGTATCACTATGCATTGGATTTGTTCGCGGCGGGAATGGTAAGAGTAGGAGGTTTCTTTCCATGGAGCTCATGGGATGTAAGTCGGGCGTTTGTTGTTTCGTTGACGATTGTCTGCGCCTGGCTTTGGCTGCGGCGCATGACTCGCAGCGTGAAGGCTGCCTGGCTGGGTACTATTTTGATTGCATTTGGTATGGGGGCGCGCTGGCTATTGACCCTGCTTCCCGCACCTTGGCTTAACTCTGTATCTTCTGAAATTACCCTCATTGGTTCTTCTGTCGCGACGGGGAAAACTTTGGCTGAGGCTCTATTCCGCTCCTGGGTTATTGATGGCGGTCCTCCAGTTCCATTTCCGTATGCTTTTGCCAATGGAATTCTGAATCCGTTAACCTTCGATTGGGCTGGGGCTTCATCTTTACCGCTTCTGGCGATTCTTCTGATATTTATGCTCGCTGGTCGGCGCAGTTTAAAGCCGGTTGGAATTCTATTGTTGGGAAGTGCTGTTTTGTCGCTGGCCTTAAGCGCGGAACATATTTTTGTCCTGCTTGAATTGGGCGTTGGAGTTGCGGCTCTAATGCTGATTCTTCGGCAGAAGCAATCTTTCCATCAAATCATCTTATCTTTTTCGGGACAATTCCTGGTGATTGTTATTGTCGCTGGTTCGCTTAGTCTCATGCAAGGCGGAGTAATTACAGAGATCGCGCGCAGTTTCTTTACTGGCCAACAAGGTGCTGGCGCAGCGGCTTCAGGTAGTTTTTCGTTACGTTGGCCGCCTGCTTTTTATGATAGTCACATGGGCAGTTTATCGCTATTGGATTGGAAGCAGCTTGTCGTCATATTGTTTGAGGTCGGCCCTATCTTTCTTTTATTTCCAGTTATTATTTTGCGAATGAGGAGCGACCATAGACATTTCAGAACCTTTGAGTTTGGTCTCGGTATCGCTTCATTTTTGGGAGTGATTATTCCTCTATTTTTGAATTACGTGGCAGCCAGAGACATTGTCCGATTAACAGCTTTCGGTTTGAACGCATGGCTGCTTCTTGCAATTCAACCTATCTGGGGAACCGTTAAACACGCATTGCTTTGGAAAAATATCGGTATCGGAATTGGCTATGCTGTTACGATCTTTGGCGGCATTGCGTTATTTGCGTTCCAAACCACGGCGATTTTCTTTCCACAAGTGTCAAGTTTTGTTACCAGCATGGACAGTCGTATAAGTCAGGCCTATTGGGATAGGCTTACCCCTCAGATTATGGTTTTCGATCCGATCGGTTTTCGCAGTCAGACCTTGTTCGGTCGTCTTTCTATTGACGCCATAGATGGTTTTCACAAGAGTCAGTTTGTTCCGTATGTAGCTGCCCCTGACCCAACTAAATTGCATAAGCTTGGATTTGATTACATCTACATTGACAAACGCTATTGGGATCATCTCTCGTCCGCCTATCAACAAGGCTTGTACTCATCCTGTACACAAGTAATGAAAAGACTTGAAAAATATAACGGCGCTACCGGGGAGCTTTCAGATTTTCGTGTCCTGATTGGTATTGCCAATTGTAAATAAGGATGAATTTCCTTTTTATGATCTTCCCAAATACTTGAAAATCAGACTGCTGGCTCAGATCATATGTATTACAATCTTATAAACTTAAAGTTTATTTCCATTAGACCATGAACCATCTCCTCTCTGCTCGTATCCTTGCCATCGAAACATCCTGCGACGAGACTGCATGCGCCGTTATTGAAAATGGACGCGCCCTGTTAGCTTCCACCGTTGCCTCGCAGATGGACATTCACGCGCGCTACGGCGGGGTCTTTCCCGAAGTGGCATCGCGCCAGCATGTGCTTTCCATCGTGCCGGTCGCTGAAGAGACTCTATCCAAAGCGCACCTCACATTAAGTGAAATTGATGCCATTGCGGTTACGTGCGGTCCGGGACTGGCTGGCTCACTGGTGGTCGGTGTCAACATGGCCAAGGGTCTATCCATCGGCGCCGGACTTCCACTGATCGGCGTCAATCATCTCGAGGGACATCTCTATTCGGCGTGGGTTTATAACGCGGGCGAATCGATTCCTGATGAACCGCAATTTCCGTTGATGGTCTTGCTTGTTTCCGGCGGACATTCTGAATTGAATTTGATGACGGATCATTTGGAATATCAACGCCTCGGTTCCACCCTCGACGATGCGGCGGGTGAGGCTTTCGATAAAGTTGCCCGTCTGCTGGGACTCCCGTACCCCGGCGGCCCTGCCATTCAGCACTCGGCAGAAGATGGCGACTCGACGCGCTTTCAGTTCCCGCGCGCCTGGCTCGAAGGGACATGGGACTTCTCCTTTAGTGGAGTCAAAACTGCTGTTTTGCGCGAAGCGAAAGGCTTTGAATCAAAAGGCAGGCCTTTGCCTGTGCCGGATATGTCAGCCTCTTTTCAAGCCGCAGTGGTGGATGTCCTGTTCAACAAAACGATGAAAGCTGCGCGCGAATTTGGTGCGAAAGAAATTCTTGCGGCGGGCGGTGTTTCTGCCAATCGTTTATTGCGCGAAACGTTTAGAAATCAAAAAGAATATAAGGTTCACATCCCGCCGCTTTCCCTTTGTACCGATAACGCGGCCATGATCGCCTCGGCAGGTTATTATCGTTTTGCGCTTGGTCATACTTCCGAGTTGAATATAGATATAATGCCAACTTGGCCGCTATCATAAAATAAATCCTGCGAAGGTTCCGAACCTTCGCAGGATTTTGCTTTTAAAAACCCAAACCGCGCTTGGGTCGGCCCTGACCCGTACGCGGTTTGTGAGGAGAATGCACTTATTATTATATTCTTTGTCCTGAATGCAGCCTGAATACGAACTAAGAATTGCATGAGAGAATTCTGGAGACCGGCCCGCAGAAAGATGCGGGGATTGTTTAATAATGAAAACCGCACTGAGACTTGCCCAAGCCCCGCGCGCGGTTTTCAGAGGAGAATGCAATAGTTATTATATTCACAATTCAAAGATTGGCTGAGATATGCTTAAAATGCAGATAAGAGTTCTTCCAGAGAAATTGGTCCTTCACGAAAAATGATCGGACGCGTGCTGGTGCAGTCTACTAATGTGGATGGAACTCCGCCCAGTGTGCGGCCTCCATCAATAATCAACGCGATGTGCCCGCCGAGTTGTGCAAAGACTTCGTCTGCCGTGGTTGGGTTTGATCGGCCCGAGATGTTGGCGGATGTGACCGCCATTGGCCCGGTAACGCGTAATAAAGTACGTGCTACTTCATGATTGGGCACGCGCACGGCGACCGTGTTTGTGGCTGAAATGCCATCGGGGAGAGTCGGCAACTTGGGGACAATTAGAGTCAAAGGTCCCGGCCAGAAGCGGCTGGCGAATTTTTTCGCCATGTCTGGCACACTCGAAGCGACTTTTGTCAAATCGTCCACGTCGCCGATTAAGATGGGAATAGCTTTTTCAACTGGTCGATCTTTCGCTGTGTAAATAGATTCAACAGCTTTGCCGTTGAATGCCAACGCTCCAACGCCGTAGACCGTGTCGGTTGGGAAGGCGACCAGTCCGCCTGCCTGCAAAATATTCAATGCCAGTTGGATTGTTTCAAGCGAATCAGCAGAGAGAATTTTTGTAATCATTCGCATCACACATTAGATAGTTGAATTTCGAGCAAGCGGTCTCTTCCGGTCAGGTCCTGATGTAGGTGAATCTCGGCCTCTGAAAACGAATCGTAGGCCATCGAGAGCGCGGGTGCGCCAAGCGTGGCTTCGATCTCAAGCAACATGCGTCCACCGGGGGCGAGCCATTTTGGTGCGAGAGCAAGCAATCGTCGAATGAGATCGAGGCCGTCCGCGCCGCCATCGAGGGCGAGGGTTGGTTCGCGTCCATAAAGGGTGAGGCTATGCAATGTCTTGGTGGGGATGTAAGGCAAGTTGGCGCAGATCAGGTCGAAGGATGAAGGTTGGAGATTGGTGGATGATAAAGGCAGCAAGTCGCATTCGACAAATTCAATTTGGTGTTCAACGTGAAATTTGCGTGCGTTGCGATAAGCAACTGCGAGGGCTTTTGGAGAAATATCGGTTGCCATGACTTGCAATTCGGGAACGTGGACGACGAGCGAAATGGCGATACAGCCCGACCCTGTTCCAATATCCGCAACGGATTGCGCTTCTGGAGTAGATTGCAGCCATGCGACCGCGCGTTCGACCAGCAGTTCGGTTTCAGGGCGTGGGATCAAGACATCCGGCGTCATGTCAAAGTTAAGACCGAAGAATTCCCAGTGGCCGATGACGTAGGGGAGCGGTTCACCTGCTTTCAGGCGAGAGATGGCTTGTTCAACGGAGTCCAGTTGAGGGGCGGTCAGACGCGTTTCGGGATGGGCTAATATCCATGTTCGTGGTTTATTTAATGCGTGGGCGATGATAAGCTGCGCGTCAAGATCGGGCCAGTCGCTTTTTAGGCGGGAGATGGTGGCGGTCAAGAGACTATCGATATTCATTGAAATTCAAGAGCGCAACGTGATTGTACCCTTGCGATTATGCGTCGTCTTCGTCTACGCCAGTGGTGGAGAGACGATCTGCTTCATCTCGTGTGGAGAGCTCGTCGATGAACTGGTCTATCGCGCCGTCCATCACGGCAGGCAGGTTGTAATTCGAAACGCCGATGCGATGATCAGTAACGCGGTTCTGCGGATAATTATAAGTGCGGATCTTTTCGGAGCGTTCGCCGGTCCCGACTTGTGAGCGGCGGTCCGCTTCGAGTTCGGCGCGGCGTCTCTGTTCTTCGATTTCGTACAGGCGGGCGCGCAGGATGCTCAACGCGCGTAATTTGTTTTGTAACTGCGAGCGTTCATCCTGGCAGGTGACAATCATGCCTGTGGGTTTGTGATAGATACGTACAGCGGTGGAGTTCTTCTGCACATTCTGTCCACCCGCGCCAGACGAGCGATAGACTTCGATCTCAATATCAGAGTCCGGAATCTCGATGTCAACATCATCCACTTCGGCTAAAACGACCACGGTGGCGGTAGATGTATGAATGCGTCCCTGCGCTTCAGTGGCAGGCACGCGTTGCACGCGATGCACGCCCGATTCATATTTCAGTTTTGAATATGCACCCTTGCCCTTAAGCTCGAAGATAACTTCTTTATATCCGCCGATGCCGATGGCGTTCTCTGAAAGGATTTCCGACTTCCAGTGTTTTTCTTCGGCATAACGCGAGTACATGCGGAACAAATCCGCGGCGAACAATGCGGCCTCGTCGCCACCGGTTCCAGCGCGAACTTCAACGATGACGCTTTTATCATCGCGCGGGTCTTTTGGAATCAGCAAAGTCTTGATCTCTTTTTCAAGGACTTCGATCTTTGGCGTCAGGTCCAGGATTTCAGCCTCGGCCATCGACTTTAATTCCGCGTCGTTCTCGACGCTTAGAATGGCTCTGGCTTCCTCCAGGCTTTTCATAGCCTGACGGTATTCGCGCGCCTTGACGACGATCGGTTCAAGGTCCACGCGCTCCTTGTTGATTTCCGCCGCGCGTTGATAGTTGGAGCCGACCTCGAGAAATTCATTTCCAAGATCTTCGTAATGTTTTTCAATTCCCTGCAATTTATCGAGCATGTCTTCTCTTTTCACCACGAAGGACACAAAGGACACGAAGCGAAAAACTTTGTGTTCCTTGGTGTCCTTCGTGTTTAAATTTCCTTAGCGCCCGCAATTATACCAGAGCGATTTACTTGTTCACTTCGCCGCCGCGATATACGCGGACTTGAACTTTTTCAGTGGTTGCCAGTATTCCGCGCTTGATCTGGCTTTCAGCGAAAGTTAGAAAGTCTTCTATCTTTTCCCGGCTGTCCACGATCTCGATCACGATGGGCAGATCTTCGGAAAGCCGTTCGATCTTGAAGGTGTGGATTATCTTCGTGTGTGCGCCAAACCCCATCAGTCCGCGCAGAACCGTTGCACCGGCCATGCCGCGTGACTTGGCTTGATTGACCAGCCATTCATAAAGCGGCCTGCCGTTTACCTTGTCGCTCTCGCCGACGAATATTCGCAGGAGATAGCCTTCTTCAGGTATCATATTATTTCCAAATCCAATACGCGATGGCGCGGCCCAGCCAGACTGCACCCAGACCGAGAATAATGTGTGCGCCCACGTTCAGGATGGCGGGAAAATTTTCACCGTCGCGCAGAAAGTTCATGGTCTCATTGCTGAACGTGGAAAAAGTTGTGAACCCGCCCAGCACGCCGACGAAGACCAGCGCACGTGTTTCGGCGGTGAATACACCGCGCGAGTCAGCCAACTGCGAGAGAAAACCAATCACGAGACAACCGACCAGATTCACGGAAAGCGTGCCGAATGGGAAAGCCACGCTCTGTGTCCACTGCTGGACATAGCCGCTGAATAAATAACGCAAAATCGAGCCGACGAATCCGCCGACCCCAACCAAAATTACTTTACCCATTCTTAAAACTTCGCGAATAGCGATAACACAACTGATAGCACTATGATCAGCGAGAAGATGAGCATGATAATTTGATTCGCGCTCAATCTATTCGATTTCTTGCCTTGCGTCTTACCTTTTGCCATTCTTTATTTAACCTTTCTGATGTTTACTAAAGGCCGCGTTCACGGCCTTCTCTAATTCTTCTATCGTGACCGGCTTCGAAACATAGCCATCCGCACCCAATTCCATGACCCGCTCTACAGTTACGTCTGCCGCTTCGGTTGAAAGCATAATGACAGGTAAATTTTTCCACTGAACCTGACGTCGTGCATACTCCAGTAAATCGAGCCTGCCGACTTCCGGCATGTTGGTGTCAAGGATGATCAAATCTGGACATTGGCCTGAAAGCAGGGCCTGTGCGGCGAAACGTGCGCCGAGGAACCCGGTCGCTTCACAGTCAAGCAATTTTAACACCAGCTTGACTGCGCGGAGTCATTTCTTCGTCATCATCAACGATCCAGACATGTTTCATTCCAAATGAGCCTTTATACTTTCCGCCGCTGATTTTGTCACGCCTTGGACGGCCGTCAATTCTTCAAGCGAAGCATCTCTAATCTTATCCACAGAACCGAAATGTTTCAAGAGGGCTGTTCTGCGCGTTGGGCCGATGCCAGGGATCGCATCCAACTGGGAAGCCATGCCCAGTTTTGAGCGTTTCTTGCGATGAGCTGTGATCCCGAACCGATGCGCTTCGTCGCGGATACGTTGCACAAGATACAAACCCTGGGAATGACGCGGCAACATCAGTGAATCTGACTTGTACGGGAAGAAAATTTCTTCCTGTTGTTTTGCCAATCCTACCACAGGCACTTTGCCAAGCAGGTCAAATTTTTCCAGGACGTCGACCGCGCGTCCAAGCTGACCCTTACCGCCGTCGATGATGATCAGGTCCGGCAGGAAGGAGAACGACGCATCCGGTTTGGACCCTGGGGCGGACTCTGTTTCCTGGCTCCCCTGCCATCTGCGAAAGCGCCGCGTTAACATCTCTTCCATCGACGCAAAATCGTCGGGCACACCGAGGCTTGTGCTATCTATGTTGAACTTGCGATAAAGATTTTTTGCTGGCACGCCCTGCTCGAAAACCACCATTGCGCCGACAGTGGCCACGCCCTGCGTATGCGACACATCATAACACTCGATGCGGTTGGGCGGCGCAGGCAGCTGCAACGCTGACTGTAAATCTGCCAGCGCCTGTTCCTGCTTGTGCGCGTCGGCTTGCCATTGAGCGCGCAGGGACGACAAAGTTTCGGTTGCGTTCTCCGCAGCCATTTGAACCAACTCGTGCGGCTGGCCTTCCTTCGGCACGAAGATTTCCACTTTTTCCCCGCCGCGTTTTGACCTCAACCACTGGCCGATAATTTTTGTCTCTTCGATTTCTTCGGGCAACATTACCTGTGAGGGAATGCTCGCGGCTTCGGTATAGAACTGCTTGACGAACTGACTCATCACTTCGGCGTCGGCGGAATCTTCGGTGCCCTCCAAAATAAAATATTCGCGGCCAATTAATTTTCCGCCGCGGATGAAGAATATTTGCACACAGGCTTCGCCATCCGAGCGCGCCATGGCGAGCACATCTGAATCCTTGTAGTCTGTGGCGAAGATAACTTTCTGCCGTTCGATAATGGATTGGATCGCTTTGAGCTGGTCGCGCAAGGCCGCGGCTTTTTCGAAGCGCATTTCTTCAGAAGCCTTTTCCATCTCGGTTTGCAAACGTGCGATGATGCCTTCGCTATGTCCGCTTAGGAAATCCATCAGGTCGGAGATCATTTGGCGGTACGAGGCCTGGGTCGCCGCGCCGATGCAGGGAGCGGTACACAGTTTGATGTCGTAGTAAAGACACGCCCGTTTATCCTGCCCGGTAATATCGCGGTCACAAGTCAAATAGGGGAAGATGCGGCGCAGGACATCCAGCGTTTGATAGACTGCCCAGGCTGAAGTGTACGGCCCGAAATAACGCGAGCCGTCTTCAGCCATCTGGCGCGTCACGGTGACTTTCGGGAATGGCTCATTCCAATGGACCTTGATATAGGGATAGCGCTTGTCATCCTTGAGGCGGATGTTGTATTTTGGGCGATGCTTCTTGATAAGATTCATCTCAAGGATCAGCGCCTCAAGCTCCGACCCGACCACGATCCACTCGATATTAGCGATTTCGCGCACCAGCCGCCGCGTCTTGCCGTCGTGCCTAGAATCGCCGTGGAAATAAGATCGCACGCGATTCTTCAGGCTGATGGCTTTGCCCACATAAATAATCGTCCCAGCCGCGTTATGATAAATGTAACAACCGGGTTTGGCGGGAAGCGTGGCAAGGATTCCCTTGAGATGCTCGGCAATTTCCATGCCGGTAATTTTACCCGCATCCGAGTTAAGAAATAGGTGTTCTGCACTATTGAAGTTAGGTATCGGCTATGCTATAAGTATGTAAATCCAAAAGGAGCCTCTTATGAATGACATGTCGAATACACCTTTTATGCCCGCAAGCCCCAAATCCTTTTTTCAGGTTTGGATGGATGCACTGACAAAGCCCAATGAATCTACTTTTGCTGCAATGGCAAGCTCGCCGAGCGCAAAAGCAGCCACGGCTTATCTGTGGATTTTCCTTGGTTATTTGATCCAATTTTTCTTGTCATCCCTTGTACAAGGCGCTGCCATGCGCCGCATTATGGAGCAATACGGCAGTAGCGGACAATTCGCCAGTGGGTTTGGCGGTGGATTGATCACCGCGCTCTGCGGCGCGCCGATTGTCGCTGTTATCGTCACTTTGTTCTTTGCGATCGGCACGGCAATCGTTCAGTGGATCGCGAAGATGTTCGGCGGCAAAGGCAATAACGGACAACTAGCTTATGCGCTGGCAGCCGTTCTGGCGCCGTTCTCTATTGTTACAGGTGTGCTAAGTTTATTGTCTGCCATTCCGTTTGTTGGGTTTTGTTTCAGTGCGATCATTGCCATTGCAGGCCTTTACGTCCTTGTGCTCGAGATCATGGCAATCAAGGGCGTGAACCAGTTCGGTTGGGGCGCGGCGATTGGCTCACTGTTTATCCCCGGGTTGGCAATTGGCTTCTTATGTGCCTGTTTGATTGGAGGTTCTCTTGCGCTTCTTGGCCCGGCCATTCGACAAATGTTCCAGCAAATTCAGCAAGGATTGGGAACCACTCCCGGTTATTAAATTGAACGAAATCAAAACTGAAACCTCCCGCATTCGCGGGAGGTTTTTTGCTTATAATGCTGGGCATGACAGAACTGGAAAACCAGATCGGTGATCTGCTGCGTGCATGCGGACTGAAACTGGCAACGGCTGAATCCTGTACCGGCGGGTTGATCGCCAGTCGCATCACGGACGTGGCTGGATCGTCCGACTATTTCGTGGGCGGAGTGGCCGCTTACGCGTATGAAGCCAAAGTCGCTTTGCTGGGTGTGTCATGGGATACGCTAAAAACACATGGCGCAGTCTCGCGCGAGACGGTGATCGAAATGGCACGCGGCGCACGCAAAACTCTCAATGCTGACATCGCTGTCTCGGTCAGCGGCATTGCCGGACCCGCTGGCGGGTTGCCCGATAAACCTGTTGGTACGGTTTGGGTTGGTCTCGTCGCACCGGATGGCGAATGGGCGCGCCTCTTTCACTTCGATGGCGACCGCACTCAAAATAAATCTTTGGCGGCGGATGCAGCATTGCAATTTCTAATGGATTATCTTACCGGGAATGTCAAATGAAAATTGTGGTCATCATCTCGGCCAATGCGGAATGGCGCGCGGTTAAAGAACTTTATCCGAATCTTGATCTTCAACATTCTCCCTTCGGCGAATTTGCCGACTTGACTCTTGACACCCGAAGCGTGACACTTTTTCACGGTGGCTGGGGAAAAATATCCTCGGCGGCCACGGCGCAATATGTGATTGACCATTTCAAACCGGATCTGCTCCTCAACCTCGGCACCTGCGGCGGATTTAAAGGCTGGATTGAACGCGGCACGATCATCCTGGTCGAGAAAACGATTGTCTACGACATCTTTGAACAGATGACCGACGGTTCAGAAGAAATTGCTTTTTATACAATCGAATTAAATTTATCCTGGTTACCGCGTATTCTGCCGAGTCCGGTCTTGCGCGGACTGCTCGTGTCTGGCGACCGCGACATTGTTGCCGGAGATATTCCGATGCTGGTCGAAAAATATGGCGCGGTCGCGGCGGATTGGGAATCAGGAGCGATTGCCTGGGTGGCGAAGCGGAACGATGTCAGATGCCTGATTCTGCGCGGGGTCAGCGACCTCGTTGGCGGGTTCGGTGGGGAAGCGTATGGAAATATAGGTTTATTCCATGCGCGGACAAAGTCCATGATGAAGACTCTCTTCGATCAATTGCCAAAGTGGCTCGACGTTATTGTGCAGGGTTGACCACGCGTCCGCTGAATAGAATTTGTCCGCTGACGGTATCGCGGATGAAAAAGATGAATGGGCGGTCAATCGTCAAATCAACATCAGGCATCAACGCACTGGTGGTTTGCATAATAACGGCCGTTGCCGCGGCGGCTTCGGTGCCTTTTTCATCCACTGCAACAAAAGCCTTGTGGATAACATCGCTGATATAAAGGTCGTGATTGCCTGTCATGCCTGAGAAATCAGCTTTGTTGGGGTCGAAGGCGTCTGGCATGCCCATGGATTTCAGCGTGCTGCTCAGACTGAAATTGTGAGTGAACGTAAATTTTGGGAGACCCAAAATAACAGTGGCAGGATGCAAGCCGCCGAGAATATCATTAAACTTTTGAGCATCCAGTGCGGACTCGAACAGGATGAAGTTGCCTGCGTCCGGGACGATCACATCCATGGCGGCGGTGCCGCCTTTATAAGTTAATTCGATGGCCTGAAAACCATCGCCTTTGAAGTAGGGCAGGCTGAAGCGTTGGCCATGCATCATCCTGACTTGCGACTCTGATCCATCGAGCAGATGGAACGGCGCGTCGGATGTGCTGTTCGGATCGAATTGTTCCTCCCAATCGGCCTTGAAATAAATGGCATTGACCAACACCATACGCGTGTCGGTGTTTAATGTGCCTTGCGCAAGCAAGTCGTTTATTTTTTTGTTCGTCTGGTCGCTGACCCAGCCATTGATCTCCTTGTGCACTGGTTCATACTGGCTGACAAAATCAGCGAGGTGGATGGCCGCCCCATAGTTGAGCGCGATCAGGTCGAGATAATTTTGCAGGAAGGGATAGGTCTGCTCGGCCCACACGGCATTGGCAATGTTCAATTGCAGAGGCTGATTCTGGGATTTGGCTTTGCCATTTTGTGCTAAAGACAAATCAAGTGCGTTGAATGCTGGATGCAATTGCGCCTGCGGCAAGTCAAAGTGCATGGCAGACGCCATTTGGGATTCTGTTTCGCTGCGCGCGCCGCCGAAGGTCATGGCCAGGGCGAGGGAAATGCTGTAAGGCGAATGGATCAGGTTTCCGTCGGTGGTGCGAAGCGCCTGGTAAAGATCGAGGGCGAAGGCGTTGTTGCCGTTTACCAGTTTGGCAACATCGTTTTTAGAGGCCGATGGATTTGCATCGCGCTGCAGGTTGGATTGGGCGAGGCTGGCTTGAAGCCGATTCCCGCCCGCCGCGAGCAGAATGTCAAGCGCGAGTACGAGAGAAATGATTTTGAGCATGGGCGATTTCATGACTCCTCCGGGTTGGTTGGATGCTTGAAAGACGCCGCGTTTCATTTTCTGTTCCCGTCACTGTCCCATTTGGGGCAGAGGAGGCATCTGATCTGAATAAAGCCAATCGTTGAAAAAACTTTTTAGATCCTGTCCGCTGACTTCCTGAGCGACAGCGATAAAGTCGCTGGAACTGGCGCTCTTGCCCGCGTAACGCGCATAATATTCGTGCAGGATCTTGAAGAACGTTTCGTCCCTGACCTTGAGGCGCAGCGCGTACAAAACCCATGCGCCGCGATAATAAACAGACTGGCTAAAGAGGTCGGCGACAGCAGGTTTGCCGGGCGCACTATCTGATTGAGCTTGATCGTAGAGACCGCGCATGTATTTGTCGCCTGCGGCTTTGCCATTTTTGTGTTCGGTCCATAAGGCTTCGGCGTAGGTTGCAAAGCCTTCGTTGAGCCAGATATCCTGCCATGATTTTAAACTGATGCTGTCGCCGAACCATTGGTGCGAGAGTTCATGCGCGACAGTGATCTCATCCAGCATATCCTGTCCGAAGACCGATAAGGTCTGATCTTCCAGTGCAAATCCCAGATCTTCTGGAATGACCACAATGCCATACGCCTCAAATGGATACGGGCCAAAGACCGTGCTGTAATAAGCTATCATGTCGCTGGTCCTGTTGGTTGCCTCGGTTACACCCGCCGAATCGGTTGGAGGAAAATAATTGCGGATCGGCAGGCCGTTTGGACCTTTTTGCATGACGATTTTGTAATCCCCGATCTCGAGGGTCGCAAGATAACTTGCCATCGGGACGCTTTCTTCCCAGAGATAGGTTTTGGTGTCGCCGTTGTCTGTTGTACTTTTCAAGAGTCCATTCGCGGCAACAACGTAAGGTTTGGGTGCGGTGATCTTGAAAGTATAAGTCGCTTTATCGGTTGGATGATTGTTGACCGGGTACCAGCCCATTGAGCCGTTGACTTCGCTGGCAACAAAAATTCCAGATGGGCCATCGAACCAGCCAACCGGATTATTTCCAAAGCTTGGGTCGTTAACGGCTTGCGGTGTTCCGCTGTACGCGACGACAACTGTGAATTGCTGGCCTTGGAATAAGGTTGAGGCGGGAGTGATGGTCAATTCATCGGCGGTCCGCTTGAAGTCCGCGAGTGAGGCGTTGACGGTCACGCTGCTGATGTCTAATCCATGAAAATCCAAATTGAATGAACTGAGAGTCTGCGTGGCTTGCGCGTCCATCGTGCTTGTCCCGTCGACGAAATTCTTTTGCACATCCACATTTAAATTAATCGTGTAATGGATCGCGTCGTATCCGCCGTTGCCCATTTTGGGATAGAGTGGATCGCCCAAATTGTCTGAGCCTTGATCTTGCGATGTTGTCGCGGTGGGCGGAACAACCGATGTGGGTGGGATGGGTGATGGCGTGGATGGAATTCGGGTGAGCGCTTTACAACTTATGAAGAGCAGGCTGAGAACAAGGATACTGGACAGGACGCGAATTTTCATGATGACTCCTTTTGTGAATAAGTATACCTGCGCATAAAAGTTTTATATAAAATCTTTTGCCCGCAAACCTTGATAAAATGATTTTGCCTTATAATCTGCAACTTCCCCGTTTTGGGGTAAGCAAAAATGAATCGGCCACATCCGTAAAAAACGATTGGAAATATTTAGAAAGGTAATTTTGATTTATGGCGACTGAGGTTACTACAGTGGAAAAGCCAGCAGGTTTGGAACGAAAATGGAAAGTACTGATCGCTGTGATGTTTGGGATATTCATGGTCATCTTGGACTCGACCATTGTGAATATTGCCTTCCCAACTTTGCGTCGCGAGTTTGGCGCCACCCTGACGGATGCTCAATGGGTAATAAGTATATATGTGCTGGCATTGGGAGTCACCACGCCGGTCTCCGGCTTTTTGGCGGACCGTTTTGGAATCAAAAAAATGTATCTTTTGGGGCTGGCCCTCTTTACCCTGGGATCATTCCTGTGCGGGATCGCTCCTTCGCTGGGAATGTTGATCGCGGCGCGCGCCCTGCAGGGATTTGGCGGCGGCATTGCCCAACCACTTGGGCCGGCGCAGATGTATCGCGTCTTTCCGCCCAAGGAGCAGGGAACTGCCTTCGGCATCTTCGGTATCGCCCTGGTTGTCGCCCCGGCCCTCGGTCCGATTTTAGGCGGCTGGCTGGTGGACATCAATCTCTGGCGCGCCATCTTTTTTGTCAATGTGCCGATCGGAATCCTTGGCGTGTTCCTTGGTTCGCGCTTCCTGTTGAATTATCAAGTTGAGAAGCGTCCCGTCTTCGATCCGGTTGGGCTGATCACCGCCGTTGCCGGTTTTGGACTGGTCCTGTATGCGGCTACAGAAGCCGAGACTTTTGGCTGGACTGGTTCTGCTACGTTGCTTCTTCTTGGCCTTGGTGTGGTTGTGCTGGCGATTCATGCCATGATTGAGTTGTATGTGGTGAAAGAACCGATGGTCAATCTTCGGCTTTTTGCCAACCCCGTTTTTCTTAATGCCAGCCTGGTGGGTTACGTCGCGACTGTAGCTTTATTCGGCGCGGAATTCCTGATGCCGGTCTACCTGCAATCTTTCCGCGGTCGGACTGCGCTGGAAGCGGGATTCATTTTATTGGGCGTGGCCGCCACCTCAGCCTTTGCAACTCCGATGGCCGGACGGCTGTACGATAAGATCGGCCCGCGCATGATCATGGTGGTCGGATTTATCATCCTGTGTGTCAACACCTGGCAGCTTTCTCAAATCCAAGCCCTGACGCCGATCAGCTATATTGTATTTTTGCTGGCCTTGCGCGGACTGGCTGTCGGCCTGACTTTGCAAACTTCCTATGTTACTGCGTTGAGCAGTATGCACCTTGATCTTTTGCCGCGCGGTTCTTCACTGTTGAACAGTACCCGTTTTGTTGTCCAGGCGGTTTCGGTGGCCGCGCTGGCAACTATTTTGGTTGGTTATCTTTCGTCGGATATCAAGGCTCAACAAGATCAATTGCAAAATTCATCGCTAACGAATTCCACTCCCTTCGGCGTGTGTGAGACGCCTGGCGTCGCGGCGCAGGATAATTTACCTCCGGGCACGTCGACTTCTCTGGCTTCATTGCCGATGCAAGCAGCGAACGTAGCCAAGTCCAAGATTGTCGCGAGTTTGAAATTGGCCTGCGACCAAACCTTGCAGGGTTTCGAGGCGGCTTATCGCATTACATTCTACGCTTCGATCGGGGCATTGATTCTGGCGGCTTTCCTGCCCGGATGGCCCGGCAAATGGGGCGGACGCGGCGCTCCGCAGACGCCGATGCCCGGCGGTCATTAGTTTGTTTTTTGCAGGGACGACTCATCGGGTCGTCCCTGCTTTTTTGTTTATTTTCAGAAAATATCATCCAACTGTTTAATGACGAGATCGAAAATCTTTCCGTAATTGGCGGTGGCTTCGGTTAAAAAGTCCGTGAAGGAAACGGTTGCGGAATGGTCTGCTTTGTCCGAGATGGCGCGGATGCAGAGGAAAGGAATATTATTTATTGAGCAGGTATGTGAAATGGCCGCGGCTTCCATGTCTGTGCATAAACCGTGAAATGTGTTCCAAAGCCCTTCGGCTTTATCGCGCCGATTGATGAATTGATCTCCGCTCAGGATTCTGCCTATATAAACTTTCGGCGCATAACCACTTAGCTTGGCCAGCTCGATTTGGTTGGCTGAGTCAAATGCCA
>Ga0172370_10001644_pt1 | contig 33626 bp, 24 predicted proteins | sample LakKiv5m_FD_114538 | JGI IMG/M metagenome (GOLD analysis project Ga0172370, IMG submission 114538) | Freshwater microbial communities from Kabuno Bay, South-Kivu, Congo - kab_022012_11.5m | ecosystem: Environmental > Aquatic > Freshwater > Lake | place: Democratic Republic of the Congo...
CACCCATAACGTATAGGGAATATAGATAGAGCACATGCAAGCCACCTTGTATGTAGTTCTTTGGTATGCTGCTACCTTTAATTGCTTTCCTATATTTAGTTTGATATGTCTGCATCGCTGTCGAATAATCTCCAGCTTCGATATAGTCACTGACGAGCTCCTGAATTGTCGGTGCAGAATATGGGCTGTGCCAATAAAGATCATAGACTTCCTGGTGATAGCGAACCGCTTCCTTCATAATTAATCTATCCCTGTCATTATTCTTTAACCAGTTGGCATAATACAGTGATTTGTAACAATACATCCTTCCTGATAACTCCTCGATTTGCTTATGCTTCTTTGTCGGTTTGAATGTTTCATCTTCATAGACTCTCATTCTTCCATCTTTATCTTGATCTTGCTTCATTCTGTAAAATAACCGTTCATAATCCCCGCACTCAAGGGCAAGATTCGCTGCATCAACTGCATGCTGCAATAACTGCTTGGCAAATGGTTCATTCTTCTCTGCCATTAATAGATTGAAAGCTTCCCATACGCACATCCAGGCGCAATGCTGTAATGATGAATAACGCCCCTTTTCTTCATCAAGGCTTGGTAGCCCATTCTCATAATAGCCCAGCACTGAATTTGAGACTCGATCCCAATATTCCTCATTCTCCATAAGGGAGTCCATTGTTGTATACCCCTTACGCCATATACGAACTTACCCCAGATCCTCGACCGTTTGCTTCACCCCCCACGCGATGTATTCCAGCTCCTCGTCCGTCGTCCTCGGGAAGACGGGCAGGCTGACCACCTGGTCGCAGATCTTCTCGGCGATGGGGCAGCCTTCGCCGGTATACCCGAGAGCCTGGAAGGCTTCCCAACTCCAGACGGGCGGGTAGTGCTTGGCGGTGCCAACTTTGTAGGTATTCTTCAGGTGGGCGACAAAGTCGGCGGTCGAGAAGGAGACGCTGTCGGTGTCCACGCGGATGACGTAGAGATGGCTGCCGTGGCCGTCGCCGTGGCGGGCGGGGAGGATGATGCCGGGAGCGCCGGCCAGCAAGGCGTTCAGCTTCACCATGCGCGCCTGGCGGTCGGCGATGACACGGTCCACCTTGCCAAGCTGGGTGACGCCCACCGCGCATTGCACCTTCGTCATCCGGTAATTGAAGCCGATGCTCGCTACGCGCACGGCCGGGCCGCCGTAGACGTAGCCGAAGGTCTTGAGCTGCCGCACCTTCTCGGCGAACTCCTCGTCATCGGAGGTGACCGCGCCGCCTTCGCCCAGGCAGGTCATGTTCTTGTTGCTCTGGAAACTGTAGCAGGAGCCTTTCCCCCGCCCGCCGATAGGCCGGCCCTTATATTTCGTGCCTACCGCATGCGCCGCGTCGTAAATGATCGGAATGCCGGTCTCCGCCGTGATGGCGTCGAAGCCGTCGATATCGCAGGCCAGCCCGGCGAAATGCACGGGGATGATGGCCTTCGTGCGCGGGGTGATTCGCTCGCGCACCTTCGCCGGGTCCAGGCACCAGGTGGTCGAGTCGATATCGGCGAACACCGCCTTCGCTCCCTGCGCTACCGCCGTACCCGCGGTGCAGACAAAGGTGAGCGGGGTGGTGATCACCTCGTCGCCTTCTCCAATACCCAGCGCCATCATGCAGCAATCGAGCGCGGTGCCGCAGGAGTTGACGGCAATAGCCTTGCGCGCGCCTTCGTGCGCCGCCAGCGCGCTCTGAAACTCGTTCTCCTCCGGCAACGGGAAGAACCCCGCCGGCGACTCCACCGCGTTCGAGATCACGCGGCTCGCCGCCTCAAGGTCATCCTGCTCGTAAACTCCCCCCATAGGAATGAACGGTATTTCACGCAGCTCAATTGCCATACCAGCCTCCCTTATTCATCTTAATCCGTTATTCTTTGAGATATTCGCAAATTAGGCAAGGTCAGTCCGGTGGTTGAGTAGGCACGTAAACTGATCGATTCTTTCCACAGTTCTTATGCCGTATCGAAACCACCGCGTGGCAAGCCTATTTGGTTGTGGTTATGCCGCGCCGTGCGGATTAACGAGAACTGGAACGCCACGGAGGGCGTTCCCTATAATAGGATACGGGTCCTGTCACTCTATCTCCAGGCAGAACTTGCTTTCTTATTGGGAAATTTTGCGGTAATCCGACGGCGTCACCCCCACCAGCGCCTTGAATGCCCGGTTGAACGCCGACAGGTCGTCAAAGCCCACCGCCATAGCTATCGCCGCGATTTTCATCTCCGTCTCCTCCAGCAGCACCTTCGCCTGCACGATGCGCCGGTGCAGCAGGTATTGCTTGAAGCCCATGCCGGCGTATTTCTTGAATTCGCGGCACAGTGCGTAAGTCGAGAGATTGAAGTGCTCCGCTACTGCCGGCAGCATCACCCGCCCCGGAAATCGCTCTTCCAGGTAATCGATGACCTGGCGGATCACCGGATTGCCCGGTGTTTCCGCCGGCGCCGGGGCATCGACCGCCCGCGAGAGGATGATGAGGAACTGCTCCAGGTTGTTCACCGCCGCCTCCTGCCAGTGCGCCTGCCCCCCACGGCACTCCTCCGCGATCTCGTTGAGCAGTAGCCGTGCGGTGGTGGCGGTCTTCTCCGAAAGCTGCAGCAGCCGGCGCGGCAGCAACTGCCACAGGATCTCCGCCGCCGCCGGCCGCTCGCGCGCCACCGCGGGCGAAAAGAGCAGGTTCACCCGCTCGATCATCGCGTCAGGGTGCGGCAAGTAGCTGTGAACTTCATTGCGGTGGATGATCAGCACCGAGTTACGCTGGAAGGAATAGACCTGGTTGTGGATGAAATACTGCCCCTGCCCGCGGCAGATCAATTGAAACTCGACCTCGCGGTGGTAATATGGCGTGGGCGCTGTCCCGCTCTTGCCCTGATACCATCCGGCGCGGAGGGGGAAGTCGCCCGCGGTGAATACCGTTTCATGATGGCCGCTTGATGTATGTGGCATGCCGTCCTTCACCATGCTGGAATTCGCCGGTCAACCGGCTTTCCCCTTTCCGATGATTGACGCCGTAATACGAAGCGTCTACCATACCTGAAACAGTCATCGCTGGGAGGTTACTGCCGTGAACGGTCACCGTCATACCCATCTTATCACCTGCCTGATATGCGGCAAGTCGTTTCGTCCGGCGGAAGTGGTTTCCGGGCAGTTGCTGCACGGCGGTCTGGTAGAAACCATCCGCGCGGCACAGCCGGAGTGGACGGAGGATAGCTATATCTGCCGGGAGGACCTTCACCGCTTCCGGCATCGATTTCTAGAAGCCAACCTGGCGACCGAGCAAGGCGAACTGAGCGAACTGCAGAAGGAGGTATTGCAAAGCATTCAGGAAAACGAGTCAGTGGTAAAGGATCTGAATGCCGAATTCGCCGGAAAGCTATCTTTCGGCGACCGCCTTGCCGATAAAGTCGCCACCTTCGGCGGGAGCTGGAAATTCATCATTATCTTCGGCGGCATACTGTTTTGCTGGATTATCCTCAACTCGATTGCGCTCCTTCGCCGCCCGTTCGATCCCTTCCCGTTCATCCTGCTCAACCTGGTGCTCTCTTGTGTGGCGTCGATTCAGGCGCCGGTGATCATGATGAGCCAGAACCGGCAGGAGGAGAAGGACCGCCTGCGCGCCGAGCAGGATTTCCGCACGAATTTGAAGGCCGAACTGGAAATTCGCACGCTCCATGCCAAGATCGATGAGCTCATCACCCATCAGTGGCAGCGCCTGCTCGAAATCCAGCAGCTCCAGATGGAAATGATGGAGGAGATTATCGGCCACCGCCAGGCCGATGAACCGGCAGCCGGCAAGTAACCCGCTTTCCGTATCGCCCGCGGGTCGCTATAATAATGGTAAAGGATTTCCCTGCCACTTGCGCGATTCCGATGGGAGGATCGACATGCGTTATGCTCGACTTCGCGCGCTCCTGCTGGGCGCTTTCCTGCTGGCCGCGCTGCGCGGCTTCGCCACCGAAGAAGAGATGCTCACCATAGCCCGCCAGGTACTGTTGCCCGACGGCAAACCGGCGGCCGGCGCGCGCGTCCTCATTCGCACGCAGGGCGATGATAGCTGCCTGCTGCAGGAAATCGAGACGAAAACAGGCCCCGACGGCATGGTGCGCGCCGTCGTGCGCTATCACCCGCCGGAGATGCCCTTCAGTCCCTTCGGTCCGGTATCGAACGGCTACCTGATGGTGGACGCGCCGGGCTGCGCGCTGGGCTTCGGAAAATTGTTCGGCGGCACCCCCGGTGGAGGCGCCATGCGTCCCGGCATGATGCCGCCTCCCCCCGCCATGTTTCCCGGCGGCGTCCCGCCCACCCGCGCGGGTGAACCGCCCGCAGTGGGCGGCGGCGCTCCACTGCAGTTGTCGCCGACTTACCAGAACACCGGCGTCGTGATCGATGGCGAGACAAAGCAGCCGGTGGCCGGCGCCACGGTATTTCCTGTGGCGCTGGTGAAGTCCGTCCCGGTCAACTTCCTGTGGGCCGGCTTCATGACCAAAGAGCTGGTGACCACTACCGGAGCGGATGGCAGCTTCATCTTGCGGGGAGTGACGGCGGAGTCGCTGGGCGGCATGGGGCCGCCGTATATGGCCGGCACCGTGCCGGCCGGCCTGGTGGCCTACGCGACCGTCGGCGAGCGCACGCTGGTCGGCGAAAACGACCGCTTCATTTACGCCCCGCAGCCGCGCGGCGGGCCGGTCGAAATCGCCCTGCAGCCGACGGTGACGATCGAAGGCCGGGTGATGAACGGCCAGACCAATAAACCCGTCTCCGGCATAAAGGTTCACCTGGAGGGCACCTCGACCTGGATCAATTGCCTGCCCGCCGTGCTCACCGATGCCGAAGGAGGCTACCGGTTCACCGCCGTGATTCCCGGCCCCCGCGTTTATGCCCTCGCGAAGGATGCCAGGTATACCACCGGCTGGGTGCTCGCCACGGAAAGACGACGGGACGGCGCCGCGGGTCCGGTCACCGCGCCGGCTATTGCCATCCGCCCGATGGGGCCGGCCATCACCATACAGGTGGTGGACGCCGTCACCGGCGAGCCGCCCACCTCGATTTTACAACTGGCCGCCGAGCTCGAAGAGGGCATGTTCGACGACGCTCTCGGCTGGATCGGCAGCCAGCGCATTACCGTGCCGGTGAAGCCGGACGGAACCGCATCGGTGACCATGCCCCTCGGGGAAACTGACGTCAATGTCTGGGGTGAAGGCTACCACGGTGGATCTACCGTCGAAGTGCCGGCGGCGGGTAACAAGGCGACCGTCCCGATAGAACGGACCCATGGCCTGCTCATGCGCTTCACCACCACGAATCCGCAAGGCGTCAACCGCTGCGTCGTCACGGTAAGGGACGGCAACGGCAACAAGCTGCCGATCGTTAACAGCAACGTCATTACCAATGCCGAAGGCTATTTTTTCTACGATCTGCATAAAGAACCGACCGGCCCCTTCCAGGTGCAGGTAACGCGCCCCGGCGGCCCGGAAGCCTGCCCATGGACGCCCGTCTCCCCGGACACCTGGCCCAACGTAATTCAAATTAATTAACAGACAGGCATGCCCCCGCTCGTAGTAGGTCCCGTAAGGGCCGGGGCTTATAATACTTTAATCTTCCCCTCCCTGCTCATATACCGCGTTTCCGGCTGGTAGTAGGGATAGACGGTCGAGGCGCGCACGGTGGCGGTTACCGGGAACAGCGCGCGCAGCCGGTAGCGGAAGGTTGCCGGTCCGTCCAGCTTCCTCAGGTAGAGGATGACCTGCGTGCCGGTTAGGTCGTAGCGGGCGATCTGGCCGGCGTCCTTCAGCGTGTCCAGGTCTTCGCGCAGCGGCAAGAAGCCGGGCGGCACGGACAGGTCCACCATCGCCATGTCGATGGGCCGCGGCACGGCGACCTTCACGGTGGCGATAGCGATGTCGCCGGTCTTCAATTGCGTTTTATCATAGGTGACGGTGACCGGATTCGCGCCGCGGGCCGGGGCCGGCGCGGTGGTGTAGTAGCTGGCGGCAAGCTGGCAGGATGGATTGCAGCCATTCGCCGCGCGCAGGCTGACGGTGTTCTCGCCCTGGCGCAGGTACTTGTTCAGCTTCAACGCCTTCACCGCGCCGTCGCCGGTCAGCTTCACGTCCGGCACGGATTCGCCGTTCACGGTGACCTTCACCGTGCCCCGCTGCGCGGCGGCGCTCGTCTCCAGCAGCGCGCGCAGCGCCTGCACGGTGTCTTGCGTGCCGGACCAGCCGCCGGAGGGGCTGCGCCGGGCGGTGAGGAAATCCACGCCCTTTGTCACCAGGTCGGCGCGGATACCGGCCTTCCCGAAGGCCTGCACCGCTAGCGCGGAGGTTTCCACGCTGTTGTTGCCCATCCAGCTTTCATAAGTCATCCGCGGCGCGGTGCTATCCCAACTGGCGCCCGGATCGCCGTTCTTCACCTTATTCGCCAGCGCGTTGGCCAGCACCGGCGCCAGCGCGTGCTTCATGCGCGCCGCCACGTTGGCCAGCACCGCCAGCTCATAGGTCGAAAGGCCGCTCTCCGTGCCGCGCTTGCCGATCCATGCGGCGGCCAGCTCTTTCTTCCCGGCCCGCCACAGCGGCAGCGCGGCGAAGGAGCGCTGCACCGGATCGGCCTCGTTCCAGTGGGCAGCCAGCCAGTTCGCCGTGCGCGCCAGCAGCTTCTCGTCCACCGCCTGCACCTCCGCCATGTCCTGGAACTCCGCCAGCCCCAACCCGGTGAGGGCGAACTCGGCGGGCGACTCGCCGAACAGCGAGAAGCCGCCGCCCTCCACCTCGAAGGTGAGCAGGCGCTGGTAACCGAGCATTACGAAGGTCTGCGCGCGCGCCAGCGTCTGCGCGTCTTTCGATCCGCTCTCCTTCAGGTAGCGCAAGATCATCAGGTTCGGGTAGGTGGTCGAAGTTGTCTGCTCGAAACAGCCGTAAGGCTGCTGCAGCATGCCGTCCAGCCCCGCCAGCGCTTGGCTCACCGGGCCGGGGAAGAAGCGCAATGCCAGGCTGCTCGTCGCCGGGTCCGCGCCGAAGGGCACGTTCACCTTCAGCACGGCGTCGCCGCGCAGGATGGCGTTCGCGGCCTCCTCCACCCGCCGGCCTTGCGGAACCACGTCGATGTGCCGCCGCACCGCGTCGGCCAGCTTGTCGCCCTTCGCCTTCACCGTGATCTGCCCGCGCCCCGCTGCCACCGCGTGGATGGGGAAGAGCGCCTTGCCCACCCCGTCCGGCTCCAACGTCAGCGAGGCGGTGGTCTTCTCCCCCACCTTCAGCCCCGCCCGCGCGTCCAGCGTCAGCGTGATGGTCTGCCGCTCCTTCGCGTAGTTGTGCACCGCCACCGGCAGCGAGAACGCATCGCCCACGGTGAGCTGCACCGGTACATCGGCGTCCACGAAGAAGTCCTGGAACACCTGGTAGGGGATGTCCGCGCTGCCCAGCCGCCCGTCCTTCGCGTTCGCCAGCAAGCTCAGCCGCCAGGTGGTGATGGAATCCGCCGCCGGCAGCGTGATATCCGCCTTGCCTTCCCCATCCGTCACGATCTCCGGCATCCACGCCAGCGTCTCCGGGAAGTATTCACGGACACGGACGGCGGCGGCGGGAGCGGTTGATTGCTCATCAACGGAAGATATTGTGGTGGGCTCTCTGGATGATCTGTAAACGCCGTCGATTGGCCCGCCATCAATGTCTTTTTCCATCAGCGTTTCCTGCTTTGGGATTGCTGTTGTGGATGCCGGCGAGTCGTTGAGATAACCGAGTGCTCTCAGATTGGCCACCTGTGGCGATGAAACGGAACGAGCCTTCTCGCGCGCTTTTGTGAACGGGAAGAAAACTGTGCCAATAATAGCAATGCTTGCAAGCGAGACAGTGAAGACTGTCCAACTGCTGCTGCCTGCAGGTATAATGCGATGTAGAGCTAACAGTCCCCAACCCATACATGAGAAGAAAATTACTCCATCTAGACTGCCATCGCCGTTAATATACGTAAGGAAGGCAAAGTATCCGAGAAATCCAAGGTATACCAAAAGACCGATTACTGTGCCGACCGGATACCCCCCGATCGCATACATCCTTCTCCGCCATGTTCCTAACACCGTGATGAGTATAAGCAGCCAGATCCCCACCAATAGCACAAATAAAGCGATATTGCCCTGGCGCTCCCGCGCCTCATAACGCCTGCCGTCGGCGGTCTGCTCGTTATACTCGCCCATGCTCAGTGTCGGCTGCATATCGTAAGCGGCCATTGCGACGCGGGCGGCGGTGGGCGCCTCCGGGATGGCCTGGTCCAGGCGGAAGTGGCCGGGCAGGTCGTCGAAGTGCGCCTCGATGCTCGGATCATCAAGCTCCTGCTGGAGCAGGAAGAACATGCGCGCCATGCCGGGGTACTGGTTCTCCAGCGCGAACACTGCTTCGTCTACGCCGGCCAACCCGACGGCGGCACTGACACCCTTGCCTTCCTTGTCGGTTACCTGCAGGGTGGCCTGCTGCTCCTCACCCGGGCGGGCGTCCTCCGGCGCTTCGAGCGTCACCTTCAATTCATCCGCCGGCCGCACCAGCACCGTGCGGCTGCCCCGCGCCACCAGCGTGAGCAGGCCGTTGTAAGGGTCGCCGTCGTCCATCGCCGCGCCCGGCAGGTAAGCGTTGATGGCAAGCAGTCCGCCCACGTCCCCGCCGAGGGGCATTTCGAACTGCGCCTTCCCCTTCTCGATGACGCCGGCCTGCGTCCCCACCGGCTGCTTGTCGCGGGTAACTTCCAGGTAGACGGCGCCCTGCTGTCCAGGCGCCAGCACCAGGATCCTCGCTACCTCGCCGGCCTTATAAACCGGCTTGTCGGTGCGGATGAGCACGTCCGGCGCGTGGTATATCTGCCGGCCGGTGTTGGGGTCGGTCTCAAATTTCCGGTTTTCCCCTACGGAGGAGAGCGCGCGGTAAAACGATCCGGCAGCGCCGCCGGCGCCCCGCGCGGTTAACTCCACCCACGTCCGCCCGGAGGCCGGCTTATACTTGAATGAACCGATGCCCTGGTTGTCGGTGGTAATGGTGGCCTGCACCGGCGCGGTTACGGTGACCTTCGCCGGCGCCGGGCTGCCGTCCGGGTAGGAGGTGATGACGTAGAATTCATTTTCCACTCCCACCACCGGCGCGCCGGACTCGGGCAGCACGGCCGTTAAAATTGCTTCATTCGAGACGGGATAATCGCGCGAGACGTCCTGCAGGTGGCCGCCGGCGTCGGTGACCACGGCGCTGACGGTGACCACGGCGCTGCCGCCGCCGGCGGAGCCGCCGGCCAGGTAGTCCGGCAGGCGCAGCTTGAAGGGCAGCTTGCCATCTCTGTCCGTCGTTCCGGAAATGATCGCGAAGGACTCGCCGCCGATGCCGGATTCCGTCGTGCCCTCGATCTTCGCCTCCGCGCCGGCGCATGGCTTGCCGAACAGGTAGCGCGCCTCCAGCGTGCCGGCGATGGTCTCGCCGGGTAGGAACCAGCTTTTATCCGTCTTCAGCGTTATCTTATACTTGGGCAGCGTGTAGCGGCTCACCGTTACCGTGCGGCCGGCGGTATCTTCGCCGGCCTTCGCCTCGATGGCGTAGTCGCCGGGCTCCACCTCGGTGTCCAGCGGGAAATCGGCGCTCGCCACGCCCCATTCCGAGGTCTTCAGCTCCTTCTTCCACAGCAGGTTGCCGCGGGGATCGTTGACGGTAAGGGTGATCGCCTTGCCCGCGATGGGCGTGGTGGCGATACGCTGCAGGCAGAGCAGGCGCAGGCGCACCGTCTGCCCCGGCTGGTAGAGCGGCTTGTCGGAAGAGAGATAGAGGGTTTGCGCGTCCTTCAACTGCGTGAAGAGGGCAATTTCATGCCTGCCGCTGCTGTTCTCCACCTCGACATTCAACCGCAAGTCATCTTCCGCCTTTTCCGGCAGGGTCAGCATCGCCCGGCACACGCCGTAGCGGTCTGTTTTCCCCCGGTACGCCGGCATGCCCGCGGCGGTGATGCGCACGCGGCTGTTGGGCACGGGCTGTCCTTGCCTGTCGGACACCAGCACCGGCACCGCGCATGGCGCGTTTGCCGACACCGCCGGTGGCAGCGCCGCTGTTACCTTGTTATCACCGATGCCATCCGGCCAGATCCAGACGAGCAAGGCGACCAGCAGCGCCAGCCCGGCCACCGACCAGGATAATTTACGAGAAAAGGACGGCCAGCGCGGGAACCACATCCGGTCCGCCAGCGGCCTGACCGCCTTCTCCAGGATGCGATCGGTGAATTCCGGGCCGGGATCTACCTCCAGCGGCACGTGCAGCGCCGCCAGCGGCTTTTTCACCTCCGCCAGCCGTTCCCGGCACTCAGCGCACTCGCGCAGGTGCAGGGCGATCTCGCGAAGTGCCAGATAGTCGGCGAGGCGCGACATCGGAATATGCTGCCAGGGTTTCCACTGCCTGGGAGAAAGATCAAGATTCCATTCTTTCGCGCCGATTGCGAACTCTTCCAATTCTTCCGTTGTGGGACATCCTATCATTTGGCCACCTCCTCTTTCGACAGCGACAGGTAATGGGTGCGGAACGCCGCGCGGGCGTGGGCGAGCCGCGAGCGTACGGTGCCGAGGGGGATGTGAAACAATTTCGCCAGCTCCTCGTAGCTCAATCCTACCACTTCATGCAGGATGAGCACCGCGCGGTGGGGTTGCGACAGCCGGCCTAGCACTTCCTGCACGAAAAGGTCGGTTTCGGTGTCCGGGCGATCCGGCGGCGGATCGGGGTCGGCATCGGCGAATTCGCGTTGCTTACGCAGGTTGTCCACGTGGATGCGGCCCAGGATGCGAAAGAGCCACGGGCGGAAGGGCTGCGCGTCATCGTAGAGGTGCAGGCGCGACAGCGCGCGCAGGAAGGCCTCCTGCGCCAGGTCTTCCGCCTGCTCGCGATTGCCGCACAGCCGCAGCGCCAGCCCGAAGGCGGCGGCGCGGTGGCGGTCCACCAGCGCGCGCAGCGCCTCGTTATTCCCCGCCCGCCATGCCTGCGCCAGCATGCCGTCCGATTGCTCGACCAGCGGCACGGCCATCGCCGCCTCCTTCCGCGCCGGAATAACGAATTCCCGCTCCAGGGCCAACGGACAGAACATCGCGCCCCCCCTTATTTAGTGGCGAGGGGCGAGTGAAAATATTGAAACACTCGCCACTCGCCACTTCTTCCTATACTACGGATGGCGCGGTGGAAAAGTTCACACTGTTTGAAATTTATGTTGTCTCCTTATTCTCGAAATACCCTCGTTATAAATGAGCCGCCGACTCCGTCGTCAACTGCCGCCAACGGTAGTGGTCGGCGCCGGTCCCGTCGATGCCGCGAGTCAGCGGGCGCGCGTGTGAGCCGTCAGCGTCGATAACCCACAACTCCGGCTGCATGCCGACGTCAGCCCGGCCCACGGCCAGGCGCGTGCCATCCGGCGACCAGGCCGGTCGGACATACCAGGTAGGCGGTTCGTCGTGGGTTATCGGCGTGATCTCGCCGGTTAGAGGATCGATCAGGCAAAGCTGCGTGCCGCCGCGCGCCAGCTCGGGATGATAATCGCGGTTGAAATGGTCGAGATCGGACTGCCCAACTCGGTATGGCCAGGCCGTCTGCGAACCGGGGAGCAGCAGCGTACAGGCGATGTGGCGGCCATCCGGCGACCAGGCTGGCGCGTTTGAACCGCTGCCGTGCCGCTCCGGCGTGCCCATGGCGGCGGCAAACCAGTGTGACTGCCCGGTGGTGAGCAGGCGGTGCTCCGAGCCATCCGCGCGGCTGAGGCACAGGTCGGACCGATCGTGCCCCGGGTCCTCGCGATGCGCGCAACGCTGGTAGAGCAGCCACTGCCCGTCCGGCGACCACGTGGGAGCGAAATAGAGCCAATCCGGGTCACCAGCGATCAGGGTACAGGTTCGATCGGCGATTGACAGCACGCGGATCGTGTAACTAGGCAGGTCCGGCGCCCCGACGATATGAAAAGCGACCCGGCGCCCATCCGGACTCAACGAGGCGCCGTAAGCGTAACCGGAGCTGGCATACAATGTCTCTGCTGCCCGACCCTCCAGCTCCGCGGCATACAGGGTTGCCACGTTGTCCGTATTCTCGATCACCAGCAAACGATCGCCGCCCGGCAGCAGGCCGGCGATGCCGGCATACGACGGCAGCGCGAGCTCTCGCATGTCACCCGTGCTGAAATCGTACCGCCAGAGATGCGTCTTCGCGAAGCCCAGCCCATTCGGATCGCTGAAGGCGGCCTGGGGGTTGCGCGGCGGCTCCTGACTCCACAGCACGGCCTGCCGACCATCAGGGAACAGGTAACCGAGCTGCCAATAAACCTGGTTGGGCGCGGTAAATTCGGGGTAGCATTCGCCGCTGCCGTCCGGGAGGATGGCGCCGATGCGGCGGTTCGAGATATAGAAGATCACATCCGTCATCGATAATCCCTTCGTCATGCCATTTCGCCATATTCGGCGCATTACCGACTGACTCGGTCTCCCAGCACTTTCGTTCTCCCCCATAAAATTCTCTGCTCGCCGGACGATATCCTGCAATGGACGTGGGCGGAAGCCTGTGCGGTGATGCGGCTTGGGCAGCAGGTAGGCGTATAATCAATACGGAAGACGACTGTTACGCCGATTCCGGCAGGTGCGACCTCGAGGATTCGCCCCCGTACCAGACTTTATAATGCCCGCCAGAGATACTGGCGGGCATTTCGTTTTAGTCATCGACGTTCAAAAACGCGTCTCCACTCTCCTGCTTTGGGTAGAGAACAATTACATAAGAACTTGGCATTGCGCGTGCCAATTCCCCATGCTACTATTCCACTGCAAGCGCTTGCGAATCCAAAACGAGGAGCGAATGATGAAGCAAACACGAGCCCTTGCGGATTGGGCTGTCCGCAAGATAGAAACCGAGTACCGGGACGATGTGTGCCTGTTGCTGGGTAGCTGGACGCGCCATTTTGACCGGGAGCAGGAGGAGCTCAGTTTCCATTACTACATTCCCGCAACCAGCCGTTCCAACGGCCTTGCGCGTACATTCATTATTGATGGCATCGGTTATGATCTGTTTCCGATGACCTGGGAACGGGTCGAGCGCATGGCGGAGGTCAGGGGAGATAACCCGGCATGTCTGGACAAAGCGGAAATACTGTATGCCAGAACTGATGACGACCGGCAGCGCTTCGCCAGTCTGCAGGCAAGGCTTCACGCAAACCTGCGGAACCCGCATTTCATGTATAACCGGGCCCTTGAAGAGATCGATACCGCTATACAGATCCATCGGGAAATGCTTTTCGAAGAAAATCTGGGGACGGTGCGGGAGAACGCCGGTTATATCTGTATGAACGCAGCCAACGCCGTGGCGTTCGCCAATCAGCAGTATCTAGACATGCCGGACCATAACAAAGCACTGCGGTCCATCAAGAACATCCCGGCAGGTTTTACCGACCTTTACGAACGCATCATCCGTGCCGAGACGGCTGGCGAGCAGAAGCGGCTGTGCCACGACATCATCGCCGTGACCAGGCAATTCCTCGCTGAACACGATAAGAACGCCGTGCGCTGGACCAGCGCGCCGGACTTTGCGGAGCTGGCGACCTGGTACCAGGAGCTGTCCTACACCTGGCGCCGGGTCTACTACTGGTGCGACAGAAAAGATCCGGTCAATGCCTACCTCTGGTGCTGCTTCCTGCAGAATGAGGTGGACAAGGTGGGCGCCGATTTCGGCATCGACGATCTGGATATGCTCGGCGCATTTGACGCCGACGACCTGCCGCCCTTCCGCCGGCGCGCCGAGTGCGTGGAGCAGCATATCATCGCCGAAATAGCGGCGCACGGCGCGGAAATCGAATCCTATCTGTCCGTCGAGGAGTTTCTGCGGCGGAACTGACGCACGGAGGAGTGGCAATATGCGATACAAAAACGCCGCTACCGTGCTGCCGGAAGAGCTGCTGCGGGAAGTGCAGAAATACGCCGCCGGCGAAACGCTGTACTTCCCGCGAGCCGCGGAGCGGAAGAAGTGGGGCGAAGAGTCGGGAGCGCGAAACTACTTCAAGGAGCGAAACGCCGAGATTCGGCAGAAGTACTTGGAGAAAGTCTCCATCGAACGGCTGGCCGATGAATACTGCCTGTCCGAGGAGACGGTACGGAAGATTGTTTTTAAGTAGGCATGGCATTGCGAAACTAATCGATTAAAGTACCGGTATTGACGGCGCCCGCCGGAAAACCCGGCTGGCGCCGTCAATCAGTTGTACTTTGGAACACTCAATTCGTCCGTTGCGGCCATTGTGTCCTGTCCTCCCGCACCAGCGACAGCCAGCCCGGCAGCAGGTCGGCGCTGACCGCCTCGGAACCGATGGGGAAGCGCGTGCCGGCGCGCAGGTTCGCGCGATGATCGTTGACAAAGGCCGTCCAGCGTGTCTTCAGCCGCCCCAGCTCCTCCGGTGGGTCCGTCACGCCTCCCCGGTAAGCCAGGCCGTGTGTTTCCATCGTGCTGGTAACGAGCAAATTCAGCACCCGCTGGGACACCGAGGGATCGTCAATGCGCGCGATGAGGATGTCCAGCATCCGATCCACAGGCACGCCGCATGCCGGCGCCGCATGTGAGGACCAGACGATGAGCCATTCCTCCCGCGCGGTAGCGAGCATCTCCCGCAGGGCGCCGGCGAACTCGGGCCGTGGCGCGTCTTTGGCGATCCGGCAAAACGCCGCGTCCGTCTCCGGCGCGCGCGCCTGCGTGAGGGCCAGTGCCGGCGCCACCAGTTGCGGATCGAGCGGCGCGGGCAGGTCATAGGCCGCGGAAAGGCGCACGTAGAGGAGGCGATGCTGCAATAATTCCGCTGCCACCTGCTGCCAGCCCGGTGGTCGATAACGCGCATTCCGGTGAACTTCATCGAGGAGCGCCAGCTTTGCCGCCAGGCTTTCTGCCGGGTCGGGGAGCTCGGCTCCGGTCTGCACCAGCACGCCCGCCGTCTCCTGCAGCGCGCGGCAGAGCTGCTGTCCGGGGGCGTCGAGCGGCTGCCCATCTTCGGGCAGCTCGGGCAGCAGTCGATCGATCATCCCCAGCACCAGCGGCAGGTTACCGGCATCACCCACGCGCTTGAGCAGTTTTGCCCCCCAGAGCCGCTCGTCGATATCTTCCTCCGTCAGCAACCGCAAAGCGAGATCATATACTGCCAGGCGTGTCGACTTTTCCCAGCTTCGTGCGATGATATCTCGCCAGATCGGCGCCGATTCGAACAGCGAGGCTTGCGTCGCCAGCAGAAGCCGCTGCGCGTCCTCATCCTGCACCTTCCGCACCAGCACCTCTGCGTTCGGAGGCCATATCGGGAAACAGGGACCGAACCGCAGAGCCGGCTCCGGGTCCCCCTGGTTCGGCAGGCGTTGCAGCAAATAATATCGCGCTCTCCAGGCTACTGGCCGCGTATCGGACACGGCGAGATGGAGCAGCGCCCGGGTCGCCTCCGGCGCGGCCATCGCCCCCAGCCCCGTCATCGCCCGCAGATCGCCTTCCGCGGCCAGTGGTTCGAGGATCGGCAGGTATACCGGATAACGCAGTGCGGTGAAGTCGGCGAAGGGCTTCTCCCGCGCATTGAGATCAGGCTTTTTCGGCAGTGCCCGCATCTCCCGCACGACACCAACAGCTTCCTCCGGGGTGGGCATCCGCAGCTCCAGCGTCCCTTCCGCCGCCGGGGTGGGCAGCACGCTCAGCGTGGTACGGCGTGAGGGCTCAGCAATGCCCCACTCCGCCGTGTGATACACGCGCACGGTGTAGACGCCGGGGCCGGGAAAATCGCAGTAGCGCATCAACGGCAGGGTATACTCAAATGTTTTTCCCGGCAGCAGGACACTCGGTCCCATAATAATGCCCCCGGTAAAGAACACGGTTTGCGGCGAGCAGGGGTCCGGCGCCTCGCGCCCCGCGGCATCCGTCGCCGTGACGATCCACCTCGGCGTCCGCCAGCCGGAACCCGCGTCATTGCCGAAGTAGAAGTCTCCTTGCCCATTCGTCATCCGGTAATGCGCCAGGATATTCTCACCGAGGAGATATTCCGGCTTGTCGAAAAGCAAGGTTGCCGTCACCTGGCCGATAACGGGCGATCCGGCCAGCCATATCACGAGCAGCGCTGCCCAGGCATATCTCAGCATATCATCCTCCCAGCGCCAGGCGAATATAGAAGAAGCAGAGGCATGTTTTATCATTAGACCGATTTTGTCGTGCAATTGTTCCCGCGGCAACTATTATACCGCTGTTTTCCCAAACCGTAGCAATATCGGTTCAACTTCATTGTCAATGCGGCAAGAAAGCGGCGGCAGGAACTGAAAAAGAAGTGAAGAAATTTTCGAATAATTCTCAATAGCGTGTAGTTCTCGTAATCGATCCTTTTCGAGAACGGGTGACCGGCGCCGGCATCTTTCTGGTATAATATCGGTATGTAGAGACCGACTCGCGAACAACTCGACGAGATCATCCAGCGTCTCGTGCCGACTTTACATCCGTAGAGGTAACGCGCGGTCGCTACTGGTTAAGGATTGTCCAGCAATCCCCGCAGCCGTTCGACGATGTCCTGACCGCTTTCCAGTTCCGGCGGCTCGGGCGGAACGGGTTCCGCTTCCCATTCTTCCTCGTCTTCTTCCTCTGCTTCCTCTTCCCAGCCGTATTCTTCCCAGACCGCATAGAGCGCCCGGTAGTCGCCGGCGATCAGTTGCCGCCGGATATCCGAGAGCAGTCGCAGCAGCGTTTCCGTGGGATCGCCCCCGCCGCGCCGGCGGCGGCCCGGTATCGAGGACAGGTCGTAGAGTGCGTTTGAATCGATAAAGGCAAGGATGGAGACAATCACGCGATCATCGACCGCGGATACATCCACCCCATGATCGCCGGGACCACGGAAAGCATACCGCATGACGGCATCGCGCTGCTCCGATGTCGCGTCGAAGGCAATGGCAAGGGTCCACCAGTCATAGCTTTCCGACACCATTACGTCATAATACTGCTTCATCAACGGTTCCCAGCCGCCGGGGAGATCATAGTTGTCCATCTGATAGAAGAAGGACACCTGACGATCCGTCGGTTCGGCGCGCCGGGAGAGTTTGCCGACTTCGGCGCGCGCTTCAGCGTCCAGCGGCCTGTCGATTGCCAGGAACTCGTAGGACGTGGAGCTGTGATCGGCGGTAAAGCCGTTACGAATACTGATAATCTTCATCATCGTCTCCTTCTACATGCGGAATCACGCATGCGGATTCACAAGTTGAACGCAACCATTCGGGATAATCACCGGCATTCCACTCATCCAACCAGGCCAGCACCTCCTCGCGCGTGACATAGGGAAATCCCGCGTTAGTGCAGCCGCACCCTGTCTGAATCCCGCGGATGAGCTCTTCGCGCTCTACCAGGAAATAATCCGGATTTTGCTTTTTCGGCAGATCGAACGGCGGCAGGACATACGGTGATTTACCCAGTTCCCGAAGGGCCGTCTTTCTGCCGACGCCATATCGCTGTATGTAATCGGAGACCCATAGCCGGTTGCATCCCTCAATAAACCGTGCGAGATCGACCTGCCGGCCTGCCGGGCCTAACTCCGTCAACGGCGGCAGCACCGGGTCCGGACAGGCCGGCTCCGCGCCATACACGTCGTGCGCAAAGACACGGCACCCGCCGCAGTGCGCTTTGGCGCGGCAGACACCGCAGGCCGACAGGCGGTAAGCGTGCTTCTCGCGAAAATAGCGAAAGCGTTTCAATAGCGGTGAGTCAGCCCAGAGGGCTGCCGGATCGTCCGCGAGGATGTCGCCGGCGCGGAAGCGGGGATGCGCCAGTTGCGAGCAGGGATACATGCCGCCGTCCGGCCCCAGCGCCAGGATACGGTCGGCGGCCACGCACCCGCGCACGCCCGCCGCCAGCGCGTCCGCCGGGGCAACGCGCCGTTGTAAAAAGCCCAGGGCGCAGTCGAGGCGCGCGGTCATCTCCGGCACGGTCGCCAAAAGCTCCGGCAGGCGCTGTTCGAATTCCTGCATCTCATACGGCAACAGCGTTTCCCGTCGCCAGCGCGCGACATCCGCCGGCGGTTTATAGCGCAGCAGCGTCACGCGCGGGAAACCGGCACGGCGGAGGGCGGCGAGCAGCGTTTCGAAGTTCTCGATCCCGGTGCGCGAAAGCATCAGGTTGGCGCCGAGATGCAGGCCCGCTTCCCGCGCGTGCTCGACTGTCTCCGCCAGCAGCTCGATTTCCGCTTCCGCATCCTCGAGCAGGCGCTCGATTTTGACGCCGATCTGCAGGGCGGTTACGCCGCGCGCGAGACGGGCCAGTTCGCGATAGGTCAGGTGATGATACCCGGTGGTCACGTGCACCACCAGCCCACGCTCGCGGGCACGGGCGGCGATCTCCGCCAGGTCCGGGCGCAGCAGCGGCTCGCCGCCGCCGATGGCCAGTTGCAGCACGCCCCACTCCGCCAGGCGCTCGACCAGGCGCACGGCGTCTGCGGTATCCAGCTCGGGTCCGGCGCCTTCCCGGCAGCGCCGCGCGTAACAGTCCGGGCAGCGCGCCGTGCAGTCATACGTGATGGCCCAGTGCACGGTCTCCGGTGCCGTCAGGTGGGGGCCGGTCGGCCAGGAGACCGGGGATATGCCAGGCAGGGGAGCCAGCGGCGACGTATCTGCCCGGGGCGCCACCGCGACCACGCCGAGGTTCAATAGCCGTGCCAACAGCCGGTTTTCCACCTCATCCGCGCCGACCGGACTGGCGCCGCCTTGCTGTGCCGTACAGAGCCAGGTAAACGCCGCGCAGTCCACGTCGAGGGTCAATCCGGTCCGCGTATCGAAGACGATGCCGCCGAAATGCTCCCGGCGCAGGCGCACGCCGGGCGACAGGCGAACGGCGCGCCTGTCGCCATTATCACATACCTGGAAAGCGGTCAGATGTTTCATCAGCCGGTTGGCATTTTACCATTTTTACCATAAAATAATAGGCCTCCGGCCTCCCGTTTCTGTAAAAATGCGACACAACAAATTCGGTGCAACTTTCATTGCCATATCGGCAGGAGATGCGGTTGGCGAGACTGAATCAAGCAAAAAGAATCTCCGTTTTTGAGTATTGACTCGACAACATCGAGATAACCCGGCGGTCGAGCGGCAGGCGGAAGACCGCACCCACCGCATCGGCCAGAAGCAGCCGGTGAACGTCTACCGCTACCTGATGGCCGACACCATCGAACAGCGCATCCATGAGTTGCTGCAGCGTAAAGCCGATCTCGCCGCCCGGATCGTCGGTACCGCCTCCCTCGACTTGTCGCGCCTGCTGACGAAAGACGACCTGTATGGCCTGCTTGAGCTGGAGATTCGAGCGGATGATAACAATTCGGAAACACCGACAATATGAGAACATGAAAGGAAGGTTTACCATGCACCTTTCTAACGATAACATCGAGCTTTTCTATAAGCTCTGGTTCGCCTTACTGGCGTATGCCAGCCGGCGCTTTCCGGACATACTGGCCGGGATCAAAACACCGGAAGAGATGCGACAAATACCATTGATCACATTGCAGCCGTTGCGCGATATGGCATACGAGCATCCCGAGATATTCGAAGCGTTCGCCGAACAAAATCCCTTTGACTTCACCCGAGAGGAGTTGGCGGTAGTGCGGGAATGGCGGCAGTTTGTGCGCGGGCAGTTCATCCTGTTTCGTCAGTTGAGAGCCCATGCCATTTTCTTGGATTTCGAAGAGCCGCCGAAAGCGTATGGCGCGCTGGCGCTGGTCTCGCCCTTCGAGGAAATAGTGCCGAATTTACCCATCATGGTCGATACCACACTACTGCCATTCAGGGGAAAGATCATTTTCGACGGCTTGATGGCCTATATGCCGATCTCTTTTGGCAGGGGGGCGCGCGATGGTTTCAATGAAACCTACCAGCGCGCGAAATCCATGTATGGCGTGATCACCTCGCTGCCTTTTACCCTACCCGTAGAAGAGCAGTCCGACGAAGAACTACTGCTCTTCTACCTGAAAAACGAACGTAACCGCGAGGAATACTGGGAAGATATCGACGAGTTGTTGCTGAAAAATCCCTCACTGCTTCCCATTTATCATCAAGAAACGGGGAAGAGGCATGCCCGCCACTACAAGCGACGATTCCGCGAAGAAGGCCTGGCCCCCGCTTGGTATGCTATTCTGGACGAGCTGCTGGTTGCCAGTGGAAAAACAAAAGACGAAGTGACCGAAATAATTGCCTGGCTGGTGCCCGCTGAAAAGCGCGGTTACGTGCATGTTTTTCAGTGGAAGTCATAACGAAGGGCGGGAGATTGTCCAGGAGCGCCTAAATGCGCTGGCGCGCACGCGGAGCGAGCAAGGCGCGCCATAATCAACCATGTGGTAGACCTAATAAAAGGCCGAGGGTATGATAAGGAAGACAAGTGTCGACAGGTGAATTGCCCTCAAATCGACAGGAGGCTTGCAATGACCGCCGAATATTCTTACGTTCAAAAGCTCCCGTTCCCTACCCGCCCGTTGCGCGTTGGCCATGATATGGTCGAAGAATTCATCATCCCTGATGAAATGCGGCAGGAAGTGCTGAACGCGTTATACCTGTTTTTCCCCATTCCCGATCTCGACGAGGAGATGTATGACCTGCACGAGGGGAAGCTATTCAGAGTGCGGGATTTTCGCGTCACCTGGGAACGCGGGCAAAACTGGCTGGTCAGCCCCTACTATCCGGAGAGTGGCGGAACGGTAATCGACTGGATGCCGGCGGACTTCGCGGATGAGCAGGAAGAGGAGGGGGAGGAGGACCCTTTCACGGTAATGTAGTGTCCCGAGGGTTGCCGTTGAGCGTAATATGTGAACCGGCGCCGTCGGCTTTCTGGTATAATAGCGATATGCGGCAACCGACTCGTGAACAACTCGAAGAAATCCTCCAGCGTCTCGTGCCGGCCTTGCAACCATTGCAGGTGATTTTGTTCGGTTCCGCGGCGCGTGGCGAGATGGGACCGGATAGCGATATTGACCTGATGGTCGTCATGCCGGAGGGCACGCATCGACGTCACACGATGGAAGAGGCGCATTGCCTGTTGACGGGCCTTCCCTTTCCAGTTGACGTGGTGGTCGCGACACCGAGTGATATAGAACGGCACGCGCATTCGCCTGCCTATATCTATGCGACAGTCCTGCGTGAAGGGAGAGAGTTATATGTCTCCTGATGACTTGCTGCGTGATGCATTAGAATGGTTGCGATATGCAAAGGCTGATCTTACGCTCGCTAGTATTCCATTGCCGGATGATGCTTTGTATGAGCAACTCTGCTTTCATGCTCAGCAAGCGGCCGAGAAAGCCATCAAGGCGGTGCTGATCTCACAGGGAATCGACTTTCCTAAAACACATAACATCGATTTTTTACTCACCCTGCTGCCTTCTCATTTGCAACGAGATAACTTCCCCGCGCAGGCGAATAAACTTACCAGCTACGCCACAATTTTCCGTTATCCCAGCGAGGAAGAGCCGGTATCGCCGGAAGAGTACCAGAACCTGCTGGCTATCTCCCGCGATGTTGTAACTTGGCAAAACAGACAATTGGTGTTATGTGAAATTATAGTTATGAGTTCCCTCATCAATCTTCTCCCAGGAGCTGCAGCATGGCATTTTACCGATCACTTCCATTGTCACATTATGATCTGATCGATCAATTCAACGTGCCGGAGGTGCAATCGCTGGCGCGCGTCATATCGTATACTTTTCCAGTGGAAATCGACTCGCGGGCGCTACCAAAGCACAAGGCGGATTGCATCCGGCTCATTATCTCCACGCTGGCATCCGAGGCCAATCTTGCGCGAGCGTTTGCCGCGCTCACGGAGAACGAGCAGCACACCATCAGCATCATCCTGGACGATCCGGAGCTCGTGCTGGACGCCAAGCGTTATGTCGCCATTTATGGAGTTCGACCGGCTACTCCCCGCACAGCTTATGGGTCGGGCAAAATGACCCTGCTCAATGCATTCATCTCGGCGGATCAGTCCATTCCGCCGGAGCTGGCGAAGCGGTTGCGCCCGCTCGCTCCAAAGCTGAAGGAACCGGGGGCCAGCTACCTGGCCGGCGACTTGCCGGTGAACGACGAATTATGGCTCCATGCCACCGAGCAGGCCGCCTGCCACGACATGCTGGCGGTATTGAACCTTATCGATCAGAAAGCCATCAAAGTTAGCGCAGCTACCGGAACAATCACCGATGCCGCCGCGGAAATCCTGCGGCCCGCGCTGCTGGCGGGCGATTACTATACAGAGGAAATCCCGGAGTGTAATGGAGATCTGGAAATCGGGAAGCGCGGCATAAAACCTTTCGCCTGGGCGTTGCTCGTGCAGGCGGCAGGTCTGGCCACACTCTCCGGCGGAAAACTGGCGCTGACCGCCGTGGGCATGAAGGCTCGCACGAAACCTTCGCAGGAAATCTTGCGAACCATCTGGAACCGGTGGCTGAAATATACCGACTTTCACGAGTTCAGCCGGCTCGAGGAAATAAAGGGACAGAAATCCGCCAAACGCCCATTATCCAAACCAAACGATGCACGCAATGCCATCGCTGACACGTTGGCGCAACTGGAAGTAAACCGCTGGATAGCTATCGACGACTTTTTCAAGTTCATGTTCGCGAACAGCAACGATTTTTATGTAGTGCGCAATGCCTGGGCGTTATACCATAGCCATGCGGAATATGGCTCTTTCGGCTATAGCCATATCACCTGGGAACACCTGAATGGCCGTTTTGCGATGGCTTTCCTGCTGGAATATTGCGCCACATTGGGCATCATCGATGTTGGCATCGGCCTTCCCTGGGGCGCGCGGAAAGATATGCGCGACCTGTGGGGGTGGGATGAACAGTCCTGCATAAGCCGCTACGACGGATTGCATTATCTTCGCCTGACGCCGCTAGGAGCGTGGATCCTCGGGGCCGCCGATGAATACCTGCCGCAGCGCATCAGCGCCCGGGCCTTGAAAATACTGCCGAATCTCGACGTGGTGCTCTGCCATACGGTCGAGCCGGCAGTGCTCATCCAGCTTGAGCGGATTGCCGAGAAAACTACTGAAAACGTGTATCACCTTGCCAGAGAGAAGATCCTCGACGCCTGTGAAGACGGGGTAGCGCTGGCCGACATACTTAACTTCCTCACTGACCAGATCGACCATGAGTTGCCGCATACTGCCGGCGCGCTTTTCCGGGAGGTCGAAGAAGGCCTGGCGAAATTTACGCTGAAAAGCTCCGGCTATCTGATCCAGTGCACCGATCTCGGGTTGATCGCCCAGGTGACCCACGATCCCGCCTTCAGCCGCTGGTGCCAGGCGGTGGACGACCGGCATTTCTACCTGCGGGAGGGTAATGAGAAGGCCTTCCGCGCGGCGCTGAAAAAGATGGGGTATCTCATCAGCGGACTGAAGCAATGATCTTGCAGAACGACCGATATCTCCTGGAGATCGATGCCGCCAACGGCGTCATCACCCGCCTTTATGACCGGATCGGCGGGCTGGAGATCATTACCGAGCCCCGACTTGGCCGCAATTTTCAACTGCTGATTCCGCTGCCGGAGTATGAAGCCAACTATATCGAAGGCACCGCTCAACAGCTCAGCTCCCTGGACCTTACCTCGAACGGGGCAATACTGCGCTGGGATGGCCCGCTAAGCAGCGCGCAGGGCTGCTTCGACGTGTCTGTCGAAGAAACGATTTCATTTGTCGATGACGCGGTGGAGTTCCACCTGCGGGTCACCAATCGCACGTCATATAAGATCGCCGAAGTCGTGCAGTCATACCTCGGCGGCATCCAGGGCATCGGCGAGCGGCGCGATACGGTCAGCGTATATGCCACGTCGCAGGGGGAATCACCGAATCTTTTCCGGCACTTCACGGAATCCATGGGAATCGGCTGCGGCGTCGGCGCGCCATATGGCGAATGCGTGCTGCCCTACCCGAACGGCGAGAACCTGCAGATGCCGTGGATCAGCTTCGGCAATTCCCGGCTAGACCGGAGCCTGTATTTCGGCTGCCACGACCTGGCGGCGCGCTCCGCGATGATGCGATTCGAGCTGCATCCCAATATCGCGCACAACCGGGAAGACGGGAACTGGCCGCTGCCGGAAGACCTGGAAGACGGCGCGCCGCTCGGATTGGTAATGAGCTGGGTAAATTTTCCCTATACGAAATCCGGCGAGACTTTCGAGAGCGGGCGCATCGTCTTTTGCGCGCACCAGGGTGACTGGCACGATGCGGCGATGATCTACCGGCGCTGGTTTGCCGGGCAATTCCCCATCGTCAGGCCGGAAGAAAACTGGATTCGCCGCGAGCAGGCCCTGCAGGATATCCTCTACCTGGTCGGGGAAGATACGCAATTCGGCAGCTTTCGCGATATTCCGCAACTGGCGAAGGACGGCCTGAAATACGGCATCACGACGGTGCTGATCAGCGGTTGGGACCTGCGCGGGCACGATGGCTGCTACCCTTATTACGAGCCGGATCCGCGGGTAGGCGCCTGGGAGGAGCTGGAGGCCGCGGTGCGCGAGTGTCACGCGCTGGGAGTGAAGGTCTGCATCTTCGCCAACATCAACCAGGCGCACGTAGATACGGCGTGGTTTCGCCGGGAGCTGCACCGCTACCAGCAGAAGCGGAGACACGGAGACGGTTATACGTATGGCTACGGCATGGGGACGATCAATGCCCGCTTCAATCGCAATGGGCGCCCGATGACCGACCTGAGCCCGTCGTTCCCGGAGTACCGGCGCATCATCGTGGAGAAGATGAAGCGGCTGGCACTGACGGGCGTGGACGGCATCCACCTCGATAAAATAGAGAGCGGCATTTCGCTGGACTACAATCCCGATCTTCCCGTCAGTCCTGACCGCTCGACGTTCGAGGGGATGCTGGCTGCCGTAAAGGAAATCACCGAGGCGTGCCAGGCGATCAATCCCGGGCTGGCCATCTCGACGGAATGCAATGCCTGGGACCGCGTGCTTTCCTACTCGCCGGTGACATGGAACTGGGGGTGGCAGAACGAGCACCGTCCCGTCGCCCGCTTCGCCTTCCCGGAATGGCTGCCAACCATCGCCATCGCCTCGCAATACGACTACGCCACGGTAAATCATGCCGTCCGCTACGGCTTCCAGATGCTTATCGCGGCGGAACGCTTCACGAAAAGCATCGATTATCCGCCTTACCGTACCTTCGCCCGGTATCTCGCCGAAGTACTCCGCCTTCGCGCCGAACTGGCGGACTTCCTGTTCTACGGTGAATTCCGCGATACGCTGGGCGCGCGGGTGGAAGGCGATCCCGGCATCCGTTATAGCGTATATCGCAACCGCGGGACGGAGAAGCGCGCGTGCGTGCTGGTGAACGTCGCCGGAACCCCCGGCCAATGCACAGTGACCTTCGAGGGAGATGCCGGCAAAGCGGTGCAACTATTCCGGCCTTTTCATGAGACAACGGCGGCGGAAACACCCCTGTCGCTCACCATAGAGGTTAATCGGTTGATGGTGGTGGTGGAGCAATAGCGCTCTATTGCCAACGAGCTCCGCGCTTGGATTAAGAGGTAAAGAAGGGACGCCTGCAAATCTTTAAAAGTGGCCTGATCAACGCACCGGAAGAGCTTCAGCAGGAAACAGTACTCTTGTATCCCAGGGTCTGTTTGCTCACTGCTGCTGGTCTGTTTTAAATTGGCAAGCAATGTCTCTGGCGCCTTCCGTAGATAACTTTTCGAGCAGAGCACGAACACGAGCATGAGCATGAGCGACAACAAATGGGCATTTAGCGTTGTGTGAGTGACAACAATCCCGCCTTGACAACCTTGGTTTTTATCTTGATAATAAGTGCGTACTCACTTATTAAGGAGGCTGCGGGTATCATGGTCACCTCCGAGGCGACGGGGAGTGGGGCGGGAGCGCCGAAGCGGAGACGGTTGCGGGCGGAGGAGCGGCGCGAGATGATCGCGCGGGCGGCGCTGAAGCTGTTCGCCGAGCGGGGGTACGAGCGCACCACCACGAAGGAGATCGCGCGCGCGGCGGGCATCTCAGAAGGCACCATTTTCAGGTATTTTCCCACCAAGCACGACCTGCTGCTCGCTTTCTTTTCCCGCGAAGTCTTCGCCCCGCTGTCGGAAATATTCAAGATCGAGGAGCCGATCGACGATTACCGCATATTGCGGGCGTTTGTTGCCGACCGCTTCCGCCTGTGGCAGCGTCACCGCAACCTGATGAAGGTTATCATCGGCGAGGCTATCTTCAACCCGGAAATGGTGGCGCACCTGAACCGGCTGACCGCGCCGGCGCAGGAGATCGTGGAGGAATACTTCCGGCGGCGCATCCGCGACGGCGCCTTCCGCGAGCTCGACGTCAACGTCGCCAGCCGCGCGCTGCTGAGTTATATGCTCACCTACTTCTTCCGCTGGGTGCTGCTCGACACCCATGAAGGCGACGAGTCGTCGCAGTCGAATGTTATCGATGAACTGACCGGGCTTTTCCTCAATGGAGTCATGCGATGAAACACCGATTGCGCATCATCATACCCGTCCTGATCGTGCTGGCCATCGTCATCATTTTACTTGCGCGCATGCGGCAGCCGGCGGCGCCTCCCGGCGTCATCCTCGGCAACGGCACTATCGAAGCGACCGAGGTGGACGTCAGCTCGAAGGTGGCGGGACGGGTGCTGTCGCTGCCGGTCGATGAAGGGGACGCCGTCACGCGCGGGCAGTTGATCGCCGTGCTGGACAGCGGCGAGCTGTCCGGCCAGGTGGAGAGCGCTCTCGGCAATCTGCGGGCGGCGGAGGCGGGGCAGGCGGAGCTGCGGGCGGGCACGCGCCCGGAGGATATCCGCCGGCTGAAGGCCCAATATACCGGCGCCGTGGAAGCGCGGGCACAGGCGCAGCAGCGGTTGAGCCTGATCAAGGCCGGCGCGCGCGGCGAGCTGATCAGGCAGCTCGAAGCGGCGTACCGGCTGGCGCTGCAGCAGCTCGACCTGGTGCGGGCCGGCGCTCGGCCCGAACAGATAGCGCAGGCGCGCGCCGCCTACCAGCAGGCGCAGGCCCGGCTCGCGCTGGTGCAGGAAGGCCCGCGCAAGGAACAGGTGGCGCAGTTGCGCGCCGCCTGGGAGCAGGCGCGGGCACAGTTGAGCCTGGTGGAGGCCGGCGCGCGACCGGAAACCATCGCCCAATTGGAAGCAAGCCTCGAGCAAACCCGGGTCAGCCTGGCCGATGCGGAGCGCGAGCTGGCGCGGGCACAGGCACTGTATGATGAAGGCGCCATCCCCAGGCGGCAGGTGGACCTGGCGACCACGCGGCGCGATGCCGCGCGCCAGCAGGTGGCGATCGCGCAAGAACGGCTGAACGAGGCGAAGGCCGGGGCGCGCCCGCAGGAAATCCAGGCCGCGCGAGAGGTGGTGGAAGCCGCGCGGCAGCGGCTGGCGGAAGCGGAGGCCGGCGCCCGCCCGCAGGAGATCAAGCAGGCGGAAGAGGCGGTCGAGATAGCCAGGCAGAAGCTGGCGGAAGTGGAAGCCGGCGCCCGCCCGCAGGAGATCGAGGCTGCCCGGCAGGCGGCGGAGTCCGCCCGCCAGCGCCTGCTGGAGGCGCAGGCCGGGCCGCGACCGCAGGAGATCGAACAGGCCGTCGCGCAGGTTAAGCAGGCCGCCGCGCAAGTGGCCGCCGCGCAAGCCGCCCTCGACCTGGCCGTTGCCGGCCCGCGCCGGGAGACGGTGGACGCCGCCCGCGCCCGCGTCGAGCAGGCGCGCGGCGCGCTGGCCACCGCGCAGTCGTCACAGGGGCAGACGAAGATTTTCGCCCCCGCCGGCGGACGCGTTACCCTGCGCAATGTCGAACCAGGCGAGCTGGTGATGCCGGGCATGCCCATCGTGCGGGTGGCAAAGCTGCACGACGTGTGGCTGCGCGTCTACGTGCCGGAGCCGCGGATTGGCCTGCTGCGCCTGGGCCAGCAGGCGAAGGTGACCACCGACTCGTCCGACCGCCGTTATCCGGGCCGGGTGGTGGAGATCGCCCAGGAAGCCGAATTTACCCCGAAGAACGTGCAGACCCGAAATGAGCGGGTAAAGCTGGTCTTCGGCGTAAAGATTGCGGTAGAAAATCCCGACGGCAGCCTGAAACCCGGCATGCCGGCGGATGCGGTGATCGAAGTAGGAAATTAAGCGATGAAATAGAGTTATTGAACCGATGCCCGGTCATGCTGCCAGTGCTATCAGTAAGACGAGCACTGTTTGGAAGGTTGGCGACAGCCCCGCCAGGCGACCAGGGTTAAAAGGCAGCCCTCTTCGAAAGGAACGGGCACTACACCGTAAACGAGCGCGCGGCTGTCGCCAGGCTTCCAAACAGTGCTGGGATTACAGCAGAGTTGAAACTCGAAAACCGATATGGTTCTACATCCAGAGATCATGATATGTTAAACAATGACTCGACAATCAAATTTGCCATTCGCGCGCGTAGCCTGCGGAAGACCTTTGGCGGGTTGGCGGCGGTGGATGGGCTGGAGCTGGCGGTGCGCGAGGGGGAGATATTCGGGCTGGTCGGGCCGGACGGCGCGGGGAAGACAACCACCATGCGCATGCTGTGCGGCATCCTCGACCCGGATAGCGGCGAGATGGAGGTGGCGGGGTATGACGTGCGGAAGCAGCCGGAGCAGGTGAAGCGGCACATCGGCTACATGTCGCAGCGGTTCAGCCTGTATGGCGACCTGACCGTAGCGGAGAACCTGTATTTCGCCGCGCGAATTTACGGCGTGCCGCATGCCGAACGTGTGAAGCGCGAGCGGGAGCTGCTGGGGTTCAGCCGGCTGGAACCGTTCCGCGACCGGCTGGCGCAGCACCTGTCCGGCGGCATGAAGCAGAAGCTGGCGCTGGCCTGCACGCTGATGCACACGCCGCCGGTGCTCTTCCTGGACGAGCCGACCACCGGCGTGGACCCGGTGTCGCGGCGCGATTTCTGGCGCATCCTGTACGAGCTGGTGCAGGACGGTATCACGCTCTTCGTCAGCACGCCGTATATGGACGAAGCGGAGCGCTGCAACCGGGTGGCGCTGATCGATAAAGGCCGCATTATCCTCTGCGACACGCCCGACGGGTTGAAGCGGCGTATGCGCGGCGAACTGCTGGAGGTGATCGCCGAGCCGCTGCGCGAAGCCAACGAGATCATCGCCGGGCTGCCGGGCGTGCTGGGCGTGCAGGTCTTCGGCGAGCGGCTGCACCTGTGGACGGAGGACGCGGCGAAGGGCGAGGAGAAGGTGCGCGCGGCGCTAACGGCGCGACGGATCGCTGTAACAAGCATCCGCCGCGCATCGCCGGGATTGGAGGACGTCTTCATTTCGGTGATCGCGGATCAATCGTTTTGAAACCGCAGATTTCGCAGATTACACAGATAAGATTGAGTTGGAACTGATAAGTCTGTCTCGCACTTTATCTATCTGTTTCGATAAATGAGTGGAGGTTGTCTGAATGAATCACAAGGGAACACAGCATATAGAAACAAAAAGACTTCTGCTTAGAAAATATGAAATGACAGATGCTGAGGCGATGCATCACAATTGGATTACAGATGCGGAAGTCAGTAGATTTTGGGGCTGGGAACCACATAAAAATATCGAAGAAACGAAAAGCTTACTACAAGGATGGATTAACAATTATACAAACCGAGAATATTACCATTGGGTAATCATTCTTAAGGAAATATCGGAGGCGATAGGATATATCTATCTAAATGAAATCAATAATAACGAGAACAGTGCATCGATACACTATCTTGTGAGTAGACAGTTTTGGAACCAAGGTATTATGACAGAAGCATGTAGAGCTGTTTTAGCTTTTTCATTTATGGAAATAGGTATTATCAAAATACATACTCACCATCATACAGACAATCTTGCAAGCGGAAAAGTGATGCAAAAATCAGGAATGCATTATATGGAAACCAAATATAGGGCAGTTCCAGATTGCGAGCAAATAAGTGGTGAATATTGCTATTATGAAATGACACTGGATGACTGGAAGCGTACAGTAATGAATCGCGAAGCGAAAAATCTGTAAAATCTGCGTAATCTGTGGTTTCATAAACCAAACAGGAGGCTGGATGGCGATGAACGGTGAGCCGGCGGTGGTGGTAGAAGAGCTGGTGAAGCGCTTTGGGAGCTTCACCGCGGTCGATCGCATCTCCTTTACCGTGCCGCGCGGGGAGATTTTCGGCTTCCTCGGTCCTAACGGCGCCGGCAAATCCACCACCATCCGCATGCTGTGCGGCATTCTCGTCCCCACTGCGGGGAGCGGGCGGGTGGCTGGCTTCGACATCATCAGCGAGTCGGAGCAGATCAAGGCGCGCATCGGCTACATGAGCCAGAAGTTCTCGCTCTACGAAGACCTGACCGTCGAGGAGAACATCGAGTTTTACGGCGACATTTACGGCGTGCCGCCCGCCCGGCTGCCTGAGCGCAAGGCGTGGATCCTGGAGATGGCCAACCTGCGGGACCGCCGCCGCAGCCTGACCCGCGAGCTGGCGATGGGCTGGAAGCAGCGGCTGGCGCTGGGCTGCGCGATGGTGCACGAACCGGAAATCCTCTTCCTGGATGAGCCCACCGCCGGCGTGGACCCCATCTCGCGCCGCCAGTTCTGGGAGCTGATCTTCACCGTTGCCGGGCAGGGGGTGACCGTCTTCGTCACTACCCATTACATGGACGAAGCGGAGCATTGCGAGCGCATCGCGCTGATCTACGGCGGCCGGTTGATCGCCCTGGGCAGCCCACGGGAGCTAAAAACGCAATACGCCTCCGGTACGCTGCTGGAGGTGGAGGCCGCCCCGTTGATGACCGCGCTGGCCGCGTTGGATGAGGAGCCGGCGGCGAAAGAGGCCGCCGTTTTCGGCATCACCCTGCACGTGGTGGCGGACGGTCCTGAGGCGGCGGCGACCATCCGCGCGGCGCTGGAACGGGCTGGCGCGGAGGTCCGGCGCCTCGAGCCGATCATCCCCTCGCTGGAGGACGTGTTCGTGGGGTTGATCGAGCAGGCGGACCGGGAGAGAGCGTAGGGGACTGTCCCGGCCCACCGTAAGCAAGCGCCGGTGACAGCAACAGACAAGCGATATAAATGAAATAGGAACTGTCCCCGTCGTGCAACGGGAACGGTTTGCATGGACGGGGACAGTCCCTGGGGTTTTCTATGTTTTTACGCATGCGCATGATCATGTGGAAGGAGTTTGTACAGATAGGCCGCGACCCGCGCCTGCTGGCGGTGGTGGTGGTCATCCCCATGCTCATGCTGCTGCTCTATGGGTATGCCATCAACCTGGACGTGCGGAACCTGCGGCTGGCGGTCTACGATCAGGACCGCGGCCCGGCTTCGCGCGCATTGATCGATGTGTTTGTCGGAAGCAATTATTTTTACATCACGCATTACCTGCGGAGTCATCACGAAGTGAACGGTGAGCTGGATGGCAACCGGACGCAGCTCGTGCTGATTATCCCGCCCGACTACAGCCGCGACCTGGCCGGCGGGCGCACGGCACGGGTGCAGGTGCTGGTCAACGGCTCGGACTCCACCACCGCCGGCACTGGCATCGGCTACGTCGCCGCCATCCTGCAGCAGCAGTCGGCGAAGGTGTCGCTGCAGGCGCTGGCGCGCGACGGGGTGAGCGTCACCCGCGTGGTGCTGCCGGTGGACAACCGTATCCGCTACTGGTACAACCCGGAGCTGCGCAGTACGAATTTCCTGGTGCCCGGGCTGGTGGCGATGATCCTGATGATGCTGGCGGCGCTGCTCACCTCGGTGACGGTGGTGCGCGAGCGCGAGCGCGGTACCATCGAGCAGCTCATCGTCTCGCCGGTACGACCGATCGAGCTGATGCTCGGTAAGCTCATCCCGTATGTGGTGATCGCCTTCTGTGACGTGCTGCTCATCCTGCTGGTGGGCGTCTACGTGTTCCAGGTGCCCTTCCGCGGCAGCCCGTGGCTGGTGCTCGGCATCTCCGGCATTTTCGTCACCGCGGCACTCGGTATCGGCCTGCTGGTCTCCACCGTCGCGCCCAACCAGCAGCTCGCCCTGCTGGCGGCGATGCTGACCACCCAATTGCCCAGCGTGCTGCTCTCCGGCTTCATGTTCCCGATCAGCAGCATGCCCGCCTTCCTGCAATGGTTCACGCTGATCATCCCGGCGCGGCACTTCATCAGGATCCTGCGCGGGGTCATCATGAAGGGCAATGGCCCGGCGGATATCTGGCCGCCGGCGCTGGGCTTGCTGATCTTTGCACTGGTCATGCTCGGTTTGAGCGCGGCGCGGTTCAAAAAGAAACTATAACTGGAGCGCGGACGTTTCGCCCGTGCTCCGGCAGGTAGAAACATGAATATCCGGCGCATCATCAGATTATTGAAGAAGGAACTACTGCAGATCGTCCGCGATCGGCGGATGATCGGTCTGCTGCTCTTCTCGCCGGTGCTGCAGCTTTTCCTGTTCGGCTACGCGGTAACCACCGATATCAACCACATCTCGACCGCAGTCTACGATGAGGACCGCACCGCCGCCAGCCGTGAGCTGATTGAGCGCTTCACCAGCTCCGGCTACTTCATTCCGAAATATTACCTGTCCTCTCCTCGCGAAATCGACGAGCTGCTCGACGGCGGGAGGGTGCAGATGGTGCTGCATATCCCACGGGGATTCGCCGGGAACATGGCGCGCGGTCGCGGGGCGGAGATGCAGACCGTACTTGACGGCTCGGACTCGATGAGCGCGCGCGTCATCGCCGGCTACGCGACGGCGGTGATCCAGGGGTATTCCGGTCGCATCATGTTGGAGCAGCTCGACCGCCTGCGCGGCACGGTATCGCGTGTGCCGTCCATCGAGGGGCGGCTGCGAGTGTGGTACAACCCGGAGCTGCGTAGCGCGCGCTTCATGGTGCCGGCGGTGCTCAGCATGATTCTGCTCACCGTCACCATCATGCTCACCTCCATGTCCATCGTGCGCGAGAAGGAGCTGGGCACGCTGGAACAACTGGTGGTGACGCCCCTCACGCCGGCGGAGCTGATGCTGGGCAAGACGCTGCCCGGCCTGCTGATCGGCATGCTGGACATGACCTTCGTGCTGCTGGTGGCGGTGTTCTGGTTCCGCGTGGAGATTGCCGGCAGCATCCCGCTGCTTTTCCTGCTCAGCATCCTCTTCCTGCTCACTACTCTCGGGCTGGGCATCTTCATCTCGACCATCTCGAAAACCCAGCACGAGGCGACGCTGACCAGCTTCTTCTTCATCCTGCCGTTCATCATCCTCTCCGGTTTCATGTTCCCCATCGAGAACATGCCGCGGATCATCCAATACGTCACCTACGCCATTCCAATGCGCTATTTCCTGGAAATAATCCGCGGCATCTTCCTGCGCGGCGTCGGCCTCAACTACCTCTGGCCGCAAACCCTCACCCTCGCCGCCTTCGGGATCGGCATCCTGACATTGAGCGCGGCGCGGTTCAGCAAAAGGCTGGGATAATTTGAAATTACCTATTACGCAAAAAATCAGTATAATCTGCGTAATAGGTAATAGTGACATTTGTCACCCCCCAAGCTCAATAACCAGGGCGGATGGCAATAAGTCGGGTTTATTGCTTTGGTGTTGTGTTGGAGAAAGATGCCGGGATGGGGTGGCCATCC
>Ga0172370_10001646_pt1 | contig 33612 bp, 20 predicted proteins | sample LakKiv5m_FD_114538 | JGI IMG/M metagenome (GOLD analysis project Ga0172370, IMG submission 114538) | Freshwater microbial communities from Kabuno Bay, South-Kivu, Congo - kab_022012_11.5m | ecosystem: Environmental > Aquatic > Freshwater > Lake | place: Democratic Republic of the Congo...
CGTTATCAAAGCCGGTCTGTACTCAAACACGAAAATTGTTATTCCCGATGACGGGGATTCCATCAATATTTCCATGGCAAAGCCCTGTCCGGGCGTACCGACGGTTACCGATATTGACGGGAACGTATATAATACAGTACTGATAGGAACCAAATGCTGGATGAGGGAAAATATGAACGCCACCCGTTATGCCGACGGCACTCCCCTGGTAGACGGGACGGGGGTTGGTGATATCACGATGGATTTTCATACCAAATACTGGTTCAATTACAATGACGATCCTTTCTACAGCCTCACTTACGGAAAGCTGTATACCGGTTCGGCGGTTATGAACGGAGTAGTCCCATACGGGGGTGATTCCCTCACTTACCAGGGCATATGCCCCGACGGATGGCACGTCACAAGCGACAGGGAATGGATGAGGATGGAGGCTCTGCTGGGGATGGGGGCAGATACCCTTCATTTCGGATGGAGGGGAGATTTTGAGGGTGCCGAGTTAAAAGAAGCCGACACCATCCACTGGCTTTTGAATTACGCCTCCACCAATGAAGCGGGATTCACTGCTTTGCCTTCGGGTAAGAGAATTTCAGATGGAACATTTAAAGATATAAATAAAACCGCGTCATGGTGGGTTGCTTACACTACAGGAGAACCTGATCTTATTTTTCGGGCGCTTTCAGGTTTTAACTATTCCGTTGCCAGAGAATTAGGAGGAACACATACTGGTAAGTCCTGCAGGTGTGTTAAAGATTAAAGTGCACAATGAGTGTAAAGCAGCGAAGGGTGCACATTAGTCGCGAATGCATCTCACCGCAAACGCATTCGCCTTGCTGCTTTCATAAAGTGAAACCCTCTGGTTGCGGCTGTTCACTCCCCGTGTGATGATCTGGTTGCTGGAACCGGGAGTGGAAGTCCAGAACATGGTTCCCGCCGGGAGATTCACATCAAACAGAGATTTGAAAATTGAGTCAGGTCTGAAAATGGAGTTTCTCCGGAATAGGATCAAACCGGTACCCCCGGCTTTGAAAATGATCAAGAAAGCGTGGCAGGGCAAATCTTACTTTTTCAATGGTTTTAAGGCTGTCGTGAAACACCACGATAGAGCCGGATCCTGTATTGTCAACGGCATAACGAAGACATTGCTCAGGCGTGGTATCACCTTTAAAATCCCAGGTCAATACCGACCAGAGTATAAAACGGAACTTCTTGTGCAACAAGAGGTATTGTGATAAAGTAAAACTTCCGTATGGTGGGCGGAAAAGTCCGGTTTCAAAATATTCCCTGCACCGGTTCACATTTTCCACAAATCCTCCGGGAGGCGTTTTCCATCCGTTAAGATGACTGAAGCTGTGATTTCCTATGGAATGACCTTCATTCATTATCATCTTAAAGATATCCGGGTGTTTCCTGACATTGTCGCCGACACAGAAAAAGGTAGCTTTTGCGTTATGATCGTGTAAAATTGATAATATCTCCGGAGTTGATCCGGGAGTGGGTCCGTCGTCAAAAGTCAGATAAATGGTCTTCTCTTTCCCGGGCATTTCACAGACCCAGTACTTCGGACTGAACAGTCGTATCAGATATGGCATTTTAACTGAATGCACGGGATCAGCGTTGATATACTTTTTCGATATAAAGGTTATAATACTTCTGCAGGTCAGCATCCGAATCTTTTGCCAGTTTCACCTGGTTCGCATTCTTCGTAATGACGGCGAGCCGCTGAAGCGTATATATCGATTGTTGTAATTCCAGGTCCATATCCTTCAGATCTTTATCGGGGAAAGAAAAATAATATCCGAGGTTAACGGTTGTGTATGAATAGAGTTTTTCTGCAATCCTGTTTGCTTTCTCAGTCTCGCCGATCTTATAATAACCTTCTATCATTGGCACAACAAATACATCATACTTTCCCGTTTCATCAGGCAACATTTCCATACACCGATCCATCACTCTCCGTGCAGAATCTATTTTTTTTTCGGCGATAAGGGCTGTGGCCAGGCGCCCATAAATAGTACGAAGGTTCATGATAAACCGTGAATTATTCATATCGACATAAATTCCCGGCCAGTTGATATTTCCGGATTTGAATTTATTCATGAGATTATCATACATGGCCCCGGTATTGACTTCACCTATCTGACCTTCACGGGTACGCGCCTTAACCGGAAGAAGCCGGTAAGCCAATCCTTCGAGCTGGAAGTATTTTTCAAGTCCGATATACGTTTCGGTACCTGTTGTCATAACAAAATAAACCGGCCTTTTCCAATTGTTATTTGCCAACAGATCAAGGATCAAAAGTTGATTCTTCTCGAGATATTGGCGGTTAACTTCCCACCTGAGTGTATCCAGACGGTTAAAGAATTTTTTTTGGATTGTGCCGCTGTTAACAATCGAAGCTGAATCATATGTTACCATGAATTTCCTGCAGGGAAAAAAATCTATGATACCCATCTGCGATGTATTCATCTTGAGCTTACTTTCATCTTTATTGATAATTTTAAAAAGAATACGTAAATCGATGAATTGGTTTTTCAGCCCTTCATCCTCTTCCAGGTAGGTAATATCATGATTGCCCTGACGGTATTTATCCTTTGTCATGGAAAAGGGCACAGGCTCGCCGTTATAAGCCTTACGCTTCATCTGGTCGATATACCAGTCGGTATTGAGCAGGCTCAGGTTAACCACACGAACATCGGTGCGGATACCCTCTACCTCCTGGGCATACCAGAGAGGAAAAGTATCATTATCACCATTTGCAAACAGTATTGCATTGGGTGCGCATGAGTTCAGGTAATCTTCCGCTATCGCCAGTCCGGTATATCTTCCCGACCTGTCATGATCATCCCAGCCCTGACCGGCCATGATACCCGGAACGGATACCAGGCAAATCACCGTCGCTGAAAGGGCAGATATTGCCGGTTTGAATATACGTGTCAGCCAGTCGGTCACCTGCATGACCCCTAATCCTATCCAGATGGCAAAGGCATAAAATGAACCGGCAAAAGAATAATCTCTTTCACGGGGCTGCGGAGCATATTGATTTATATATAAAACGATTGCTATTCCTGTCATGAAAAACAACAGAAAGATCACCCACGAACTTTTTTTATCCTTCCTTAAAGTGAAATAAATCCCTAAAAGTCCCAGCAGAAGGGGAAGGAAATAGAAACTGTTATCTGCCTTATTCTTCAGATTCTCAGGAATGTCCTGATTGCCAAGGCGAATTTTATCGATGAATTTAATTCCGCTTTTCCAGTTCCCGTCGATCTTATTTCCGAGACCCTGTATGTCGTTCTGCCTGCCGGTAAAATTCCACATGAAGTAACGCCAGTACATATGGATGAACTGATAATTCCAGAAATAACGCAGATTTTCCCCGAAGGTCGGAACATTCCTGGTCTCGGAACGGTCGCCATACTGAACTTCAAGCGGGATACCCTTAACCTCTCCCCACCGTTTATATTCGGTGGCATGCTGCTCTTCGATACCTGACCACATTCGTGGGAAGAGAGTGACAAACCTGGGATCATAAACCGGGATGACTTTCTCCCTCTTATCGGTTATGATATATTTCCCTGTAACAGAATCTTTTGTATAAACAGGATTCCCATCTTTACGGTCAATTACAGGGGCATTGTAGTACTGGCCTTTGAAAATCGGCCAGTCGCCATATTGCTCACGGTTAAGGTAAGCCAGCAAATACATGGCATTCTCAGGATTATTCTCATCGATCGGTGTATTCGAATTACTTCTGATGACAAGCATCAGAAATGAAGAGTATCCGATCACGATAAATGTAAATGCCAGGATGACGGCGTTCATCAGGGGTTTGGCTTTTCTGTGGGAATAACTCAAACCCAGGATGATCAAACCGATCATAACCACGAAATAAATAATTGTTCCCGAATTGAATGGCATTCCGGCCGTATTGATAAAGAACAGCTCGAAGAGTCCGGCAAGTTTCAACACCCAGGGGATAATGACATACATTACGAGAGCGAGTACAAGAAAAGAGAGGAGAGCCGTAACCAGGAATCCTTTCCAGTTGGTTGACGGATATTTTTTGAAATAATAGACGAAGGTAAGTGCGGGAAGCGCCAGCAGGTTCAGCAGGTGGACACCGATGGAAAGTCCGACAAGATAAAATATCAGGATCAGCCAACGGTATGCATGTTTTTCGCCGGCATGTTCTTCCCATTTAAAGATCGCCCACACCACGATGGCTGTAAAAAAGGAAGAGAGTGCATATACTTCTCCTTCAACAGCCGAAAACCAGAATGAATCCGTGAAGGTATAAGCTAATGCGCCTGTAAGTCCTGCACCGAAAATTGCAAACATCTTTTCGCGGGTTATTTCTCCGCTCTTTGAAACGATCTTTTTACCGATCATGGTAATAGTCCAGAACAGAAAAAGGATAGTAAAACCGCTTGCAAGCGCCGACATTGTATTGACCATCCTGGCAACATGGGTTTTATCGCCGAATGTAAACAGCGAAAAGAAACGTCCTAACAACTGAAAGAGTGGTGCTCCCGGCGGGTGACCGACTTCAAGCTTAAAGGCAGTCGCAATGTACTCACCGCAATCCCAGAAGCTCATGGTCGGTTCCGAGGTCAGGATATAAACGGTGGATGCAATAATGAAAACCATCCAGCCAAGTAAGGTGTTCAGGCGCTTGTATATCTTCATGGAGATTGGAATTGAAGGGCGACAAAGGTAGAAAAAATAGATACATTTTCGTACATTTGCACCTCATCCTCAAACTATTTAACTATGATACGGCTGGTATTGATCAGGCATGGTGAAAGTACCTGGAATAAGGAAAACCGGTTTACAGGCTGGACAGATGTTGATTTATCGGAAAGAGGAATTCAGGAGGCAATTGATGCAGGAAATTTTCTGAAAAAAGAGGGATTCAGGTTTAAGATTGCCTATACATCCTATCTTACAAGAGCGATCCGTACATTATGGCTGATCCGGGAACAGATGGATCTGTTATGGATACCGGTTTTCAAAACCTGGAGGTTGAATGAAAAGCATTATGGAGCACTTCAGGGACTTAATAAACTGGAGATGGCTGAAAAATACGGTGATCAGCAAGTCCTGATCTGGAGAAGGAGTTATGACATCCGTCCCCCGGCCCTCGGCAATGACGATCCGCGACATCCCAGATTCGATCCCCGCTATCACGATCTCGACCCAAAGGATATCCCGGGAACTGAAGCTCTCAAAGATACTGTTGAGCGTATAATCCCATACTGGCTCGAAGAGATGCAACCAAACCTCATGAAATACGGGGAAATAGTTGTCGCCGCCCACGGCAACAGCTTACGGGGTATCGTTAAATACCTGAAGAATATCTCCGATGAAGAGATCGTCGGCCTTAACCTTCCGACGGGTATACCATATGTGTTCGAGTTCGATCCCGGTATGAACCTGTTGAAGGATTATTTTCTTGGTGACCCGGAAGTCATCAAAAAATTAATGGAAGAGGTGGCCAACCAGGGTAAAAAAAGGTAAATTTACAAGCATTTTATCAATATTCATGCGGAAACGCTGGGTTATACCCGATGTACATGGCTGCCCAAAGACACTCAAATCTCTGGTAACCGATCTTATCAGGCCTACCCGCAATGATACCCTTTATTTTTTAGGGGATTATGTTGACCGCGGACCCGATTCAAAAGGCGTTATCGATTTTATCAGGTTTCTCGAAAAGGATGAGTACAATGTCACAGCATTAAAAGGGAACCATGAGGATTTTATGGTTGAACTGTACGAGGCTGAGATAAGATCGAAGAATGCCTGGTGGCACAATTTCGGCAACCGGAAACATAAAGCATGGATGGCCATTGGCGGAAAACCTACGCTCGAAAGCTTCGGAGTAAATCATGTGAAGGAAATTCCCGTCGAATACATCGATTGGATGAAGAACCTGACCTATTATGTTTCATTGGAGGATTTTGTACTGGTTCACGCAGGTCTGAATTTCAAAAATGAAGATCCGTTTGAGGATAAACGAGCCATGCTCTGGCTCCGGGATTATGAGATCAAACCCGAGAAGATCGGGAACCGCAGGATCATTCACGGTCATGTACCGGTAAGCATGGAACTGATAACTCTTGCCATCAAGAACCGTTTCTATAAATTCATCGATATCGATAACGGTCCGTATATATCCGGCAGGGAGGGATTCGGGAATATGGTCGCCCTCAACATCGACACGATGGAGATGGCGATACAATACAATATGGATCTTTGAAGATTAATGCAGGGACTAAGAATTAAGAATGCAGAGAAAGAGAGCTTAGTTTTTCTTCAATTCGTAGTGATGGGAAGGTGGATTCTGACTTTAATTTTTGCATCTGGCATGTTCTCACTTTTGAATGTCAGAAGCCAGGGAACCTGGGATCCGCCAGGCGTTAACCCCGGATTCCCAAGAACCCTGCTCGACAGCATTTCAGTACCCGGAATCAGAGAAACCCTTACTGAACCGGAGATGCTTTTCCTTTACGGATCGATATGGGGAGTGCCATAAGCGAAGTGCCGCCGGGCGACTCAACGGATGGTGACCGTTTCAGTCGCTCACTGATCGCAAGGGAAGCTGCCTTTGCTGTTCTTATGGAACGGAAATATGATCAGGGTGAGATCAGGCCGCTCCCGGAAGCTGAAAGAGACTCCCTGGCTTCCAAATCAATATGGCTGCTGGAAAACCTGAATTCCAACGTAGGATTTCAGGAGGGATGGGTGTTTTACCAGGAGTGGCAGCACCGGTCGAAGGAGCTGATCAATTACCTCATAGCCTACGATCTTCTAAGAGGATCCGGATATTCAGCACAGGAGCTGCAGGCAGCGAAAGATTCGCTCATCCGTTTTACCGCCAACCTGTATCACCGTGCAATGGATGTTTACACGGTGATGGTCTTCCAGTTGCGGTTTTTCACTTTTCAGTTCAACAACCACAGCATAATGACCGCTTCGGCCCTCGGGCTGGCAGCAATTGTATTCAATGATGCAGGTGACCCCGATCCTGATAAACAACCGCTCAACTGGATCAACGCAGGCCTCTGGAACCTCGACAATACCCTTTGGGTGGAAAACGGGCAGTATCCGAGAGTTTCCGAACCCGGTATAATCGCCGGGTATGCAGAGGGGCCGGGCTATTTCGACTATGCTTTTCAGAATGCCTTTCCCTTTATCCGGGCCATGGGAATATTTTTATCCGACGGAGAGTATCCTGTTACCTTTGGCGGGGTGACACGCCAGGTCAGGAATCCGTGGTATGATCCGAAGTACGAGAATCTTTACGAATGGATGAACAGGATCAGGATGCCCGACGGAAGCCTGCCGGCAATTCATGACAGTCCGATCGGCTTTGGCACAACCATCACTTCATTGTCGGGGGATTCAAAGTATAATATTCCGAATCCTCTAGTAACGCCTGATGATCCATTCATCCGGACCCAGTATATCGCTGAGAACGTGGCTCATGGAACCATCACCGACTCTCTGATCCAGTCCCTGCCGGAAGCCGGAAGCCTGGTCTTCCGCTCCTCATGGGATACGAACGCTGTTTATCTGCACCTGATCGGAAAGCATGGAATTGCACTGAAAGGTGCCAAGTCCCATCATCACGGCGACGCCGGAAGTTTTTCCCTGTTCGCATATGGAAAACTTCTTGCTCTTGATCCCGGGTATCCGGGCGCACCTCAACACCAGTTCGTCAACAAACCCACCAACCACAGCCTGATCCTCGTGAACGGGAACGGGCCAAATCCACCGATCGGTGAATTTGTGAATACCAACACCAACACCGCCTTCATTCAAAACTGTTTTACGACTCCCTTTTTGGATTATGGCGAGGTTGCCACATCTTATTATGGAGCGGAACTGACCCGGAAAGTGCTTTTTGTCAGGAAGAAATATTTCTTCATCACCGATTTCATTACATCACCTCTCGAAAATACATATACCTTCCAGCTTCACGGGAACGGGCTGGAAGGCGCCTCACCGTTTGATCCTGAAGGAAAATTCATACCGGCCTTTGCAAGCCATGAAGGTATATGGCAACGCGATTCGGTGAAATTGCACGCCCTTATCCTTCCGGCAGGAGGCAACGACACCATCACCACCGAAACAGACTCCATGGCTATAGGGTACGAAACTTACCGGCATTACAGCAAAATGATGGTGTCGAACAAAACACCGGTCGACAGCACTTTTTTTATCTCGGCGCTGTTTCCGGAAAAAAACAACAATCCGATAATCTCTTTAATCGCCTGGCCAGAATTCTCCGTGATATGGGTCCATGATGGCGGGTTTCATCACGGGTATTGCGAGTCGATCTTCTGCCAGCAGGAGAAGAAATGGATCAGTGTGCCCGTCTCGTACTCCGGTTTACCGGAAATAGCATCGGGAAACGGGAGGGTCAATTATCTTTCACTTGGGCCTGAAGATGAAATTGAAGCATCTTTCATCGAAAATGGCGACTCCCTGGTTTACGATGACCAGCCATATATTTCATGCAGTCACGACATGACGGTTGCCTTCGATAAAATCAGCGATACCCGGTATGCGGGATTTGTCTCAGACAGCGGGACGGTGGCTCTCCACAGCGATATTCCTTTAAAGTCAGTCCAGGGAAATATCTCGGAGATCACTTATGACCAGCCACGAAAAATGAATTTTATCGACTTTTTTGCACCGGGGAATTTCATACTTGAACCCGGGAATTCGATACCTGAATCAGGGAAAGAAAGTCTGGGAATCAGGCTTTATCCCAATCCCTCTGAAACAGGTATATTCAACCTCGACGTGGAAACAGGTTCCATTCAGACAATTTCAATAACAATATCAGACATTTCAGGAAAGGTACTTACAAAATTCCGGGAAAAGTTAATTCCCGGAAAATCGCTCCATCCCGTTGATCTTTCCACTTACCGTCCCGGGATTTATATCATGGAGGTTAATTCCGGAAGAGAAGCCATCCGCCTGAAGATGGTCCGGCTTTAAGACTTTTCTCTCTCTTCTTCAAGGGATTGAATGGACAGGAGCTGAAACACAAGTTCTCACCTGGGTTTATAAACGACCCCGAAATTCTTTTTCCCGTCGATCTCAATACGGATGGGATTTTCGAAACGGACATGACGGATGAATTCATCTTCAAAGAAAGCAGTTTGAGCTGAAAGGTAATCCAGATCGTAAAAACCATCTTTGATATAAGAGTTAATTGTGAAGTAACCAACCTGGAATGAAGTCAGGTTCTGAAAAAAGTGGGTTCCCTGGCTGGGATCGATACGATAGTTTTCCAGACCCGATTCTACAATAACCCTTGAAGCCGAGATCTGAGGCCAGCGTACCGGAATACCAAGCCATGGATCGCTCGAACCCCAGCGGCCCGGCCCGACAAGCACATAATTTTTCTTTTCGGTCAGGAACCTGTCATTAAGTAACTCCAGCCGGCGTGCTATCTCTGGACTTTTTGAAGCATTCCACACATCGGGTTTTACATATACAAAATCTTTAATTCCTTTGATCACACCATTTCCAAGAGCTAAATTTGAAATCAGGATGGAATCCTCCGGATTGACCAGTTTGGGATCAAGATTGATAGTCTGGTCGCGCCCTGCGATCGGACGGATCTGAAGCAGGCTGAAAACTTTCGGTTCACCCTTAGGCATATCGAGATTTACCGCGAATTCAATTTCAACCGGCTTACTCATTTCCCTCTGACCGATTTCAAGAACCAGCTTAAGAATCCCGGCAAGAGGGAAAGTGTGATGATTCAATAATTGTGAAAAAGTGATAAGACGTTTCCCTGACGATTGCGTTCCTTCTTTCAACTGGTGACTGTCGTAATCATATGTTGAACAAACATATTTCAATACAGGTTCATCTTCCTCATCCTTTATCTTCAACTTTAACAGATTAACTGTATCGTCAATATCCGGGGTAAAGCTTTCAGGTTTAAGGTCAAGAACATAGAAGGTTTTCTGGGTTTCACTCAGGGCCAGCTCCGGAGTGGAAAGCTGTAACGCCTTTTGAGGATATTTAGGGGAAAAACGTAGTCCAAGTCCTCCATCGACGATATATTTTCCCAGGCCGACGGCAACAGTGGCTATCCCGTCTTCAGGTTTTTCAGGGGTAATCGGATAAAAATTAATAGATCGTGCGACTCCGGATATCGCAGGATAGAAACGCTCGCCATACTGCCGTCCGGTGACTTCCTGAAGTACAATTCCCATCTTCTCTTCATCGATCATGTTGAGCGTGGCAGCCATGTATGATTTGCTATCCTTGAAATAAGCGGAAGCATAAACGCTCTTGATGGCCTGACTCAGTTTCTCGATCATGATCCTCTCATTGAATTTAATGTTTGGGATCATATAGGTGGAATAAATCCCGGCAAACGGCTGGTAGTGCGAATCCTCCAGAAGACTCGATGACCTTACTGCTATAGGATTGTTAATACAGGAGATGAATGCATAAAGGTCTTCATGTATCCTGAACGGCAGCCTTGCTTTTACGAACCTGGCCAGAATATCCTTATCGCTACGTTCGGAGAGGGCAATTTCATAGAGGTTATTTTCTTCCATGAATTCATCAAACACATCGGTTCCGAGAACGATGGTTCTGGGAATTGAAATCACCACGCCGTCGTATAAATCTGTCAGCCGGTTACGTTTGATCAGCGAATCAAGAAACGCCAGCCCTCTTGCCTTTCCCCCGATAGAGCCTTCTCCGATGCGTGCAAACTGGAGATATTCATCATATCTTTCGCGGTCAAAATCGGCTATCACTCCTTTTGCCTTATTGATCCTGAATGCCGTGATGGAATCAAAGAGATAACGCTTTGCTTCATCCATATCGTCGGCAAACTCCTTGACTGAAACTTCGCGGAACATTTCGGCAATCGGAAACAGTGCACGGGCATTCAGCCATTTTGAGAAATGGTTTCGCTGCATATGATACTTCAGCGAATCATCGGGTATCTCAAAAATCTTATCCTGAAGGGATTTGAGATCAACCGCCCGGGTGATCTCCCTTCCGTTATTCGGATCGATAAAGATAAAATCGCCGAATGAAAAATATTCATTTATATAGTTCCGGAGCTCTATCGACAGTGTTTTCGATAGTTTGTTCAGGAACCCGACCTTCATCTCTTTGGCTATGACCTCATTTGCAGTATCTGTGGACTGAAAAAGCACCGGCATGTATTCATCTTCCGCCCTGACCCTTTCAACAAACCTGATCCCGGCGTTTTTCTCGGTTTCTCCTCCCATTTTGAAGCTGACATCGGTGATGATCCCGAGAAGGTTGTTTTTATATTTTTCCCACATCCCGACTGCATCTTCATAACATGTTGCCAGAAGTATTTTGGTACGTCCGCGCATCCGGAGCATCTTCTGATGCTCGTTGAGGCCTTCTGTCATGAAAGTTTTCGACTGCTTGAGCAGGATCTTGTAAATGTTGGGAAGATAGCTTGAATAGAAGCGGATTGAATCCTCAACGAGGAGGATTGCCTGAACTCCCTGTTTAACGTCATTGTCGATATTCATCCTGTCTTCAATAAGTTTTATGATGGCAAGAAGAATATCGGCATTGCCCAGCCAACAGAAAACATAATCGATGGCACTGAGGTTTTTTTCAGAAATCTTCAGGTTTACTTCCCTGGAAAACGGCGTGAGAACGACGATCGGGATTTTCGGGTATTTGTTCTTGATGCGGATAGCCAGGTCAAAAGTGTCGGTCTGCTCAATATTAAGCATCGAAATGACAAGTTCGATATTCTTATCTTCTAGAGCGTCAAAAGCTTCTTCCTGGGATGTCGCTTTTATAAACTGAGGTGGATATCTGAGGTTAAGCGAAACATATTCCATGAATATGGTCTCATCGATCCTTCCGTCTTCCTCCAGCATGAAAGAGTCATATGTACTTGAAATAAGCAGGACATGATAAATCCTGCGCTTCATCAACAGGTTGAAAGAGGTGTCGATGAAGTAATACTTCTTCGGATTGAGCGGATTACGCGACTGAGGCATAATTCAGTTTTCCTTCAATATATACTCATCATATTCAAGCTCAAACCGCAGCTTATGTTTTGATTCCTCCTGAGCAAGTGCCTGGAATAAAGTCCTGATTTCCGGATTCGAAGCGCGTTCAGCAAGAGTAGTATACAGCTTAAATGCGGCTTTTTCCTTTTTCATCGCAAGGATCAGTGCTTCCTGGAAAGGCAGATCGGGCGTTGGTTTAATATCCACAAGATAATCTACTATTTTCAGATCCGTTACATTTGCGGTTCCAAGCTCAAAAGTGCCCTGATCTTTTACCCGGATAAGATTGGCTTTATGCTTCATCTCCTCTTCAGCGAATTCAAAGAAGATGCGCTTACTCTGTTCATTTTTTGATCTTGATGCAAGGGCCATATAAAACTCTATGGCAGCCTGTTCCTCTCCTATTGCGAAGTCAAGGATATCGTTGATATTATTGAATTCTTTCATATCAAAACAAATTTCATTTAACGGTTGAATGAAAGTTTGAATTCTTCATCAAAGCGTTTGACAAGGTTGTCGCATCCATAATCAAAGATACGACAATTATCGTCTTTATCAGTTATATTCATATGCAATTGTGTATGATCTTTATTCCCGGGGAACAGGGTGATGAATTCCAGAAACACCTCCTTGGCCGAACAATACCCGTTCATTCCGAATTCACTGAGAATTCCGCTGAGCTGGTCGATATTGGTCTTTCCGGTTAACGGCTTCATCAGGGTGTCATACTCCTGAATTACTTTCTGGGTGTTGGTAAAGGTTCCGCCTGTTTCGGCCGGGAATGAGGCAGGAAGGATCAGGTCGGCCGACAAGGCTGTCTCAGTCATGAACGCATCCTGAACAACCAGGAATTTCACTTTGCCAAGCCATTGTTCCACACGTTTTTTCGCGGTAGCACAGCCTAACGGATCTTCACCGAAAATGAACAGGTTTCTTAGTTTTCCTTTTTCGAGAGAATTCATTAAATCATCGTGTTTCCCTGAAGGTAAAACATCTGTTTCCCATGTTGCCCTAAGTTTCTGATCGTAAGCTTTATCATTGACCGGTTGTTCTCCGATACCTGTTTCCGGATCAATTCCCATGTCGAATAATCCCTGTGAATTGTTTTTCTCTTTCAGCGAGATCAGTCCGTTTGCCGTTTTCCCTAATTTCCCGGTGATCATGGCCATATTGAACAGTTCCAGGCTGGTATTTCCCGATATCTCTTTCTCCGAAAACATCAGAATTGCATTCATCTCCTCATTATACTTTTCAGCAAAAAGGATGATTTCTGTCTCCGGAAGTCCAGCCTTCTTAACAAGCTCTTCCCATTTTCCGGCCAACAAATTCTTTTTGTATTCTTCAAATCCTGCAACCCGGTCACGAATGAAAAGCCCGTTTTCAAGCCCTTTTGAAAGAAGCCAGTGGTTTACGGCACGGATAAAATAGTAATATGATCCGACCTTCAACTCCTGGTCGACTTTGTGTGACATGGTATTTCCGGATTTAGTCGTGACCAAGACCAAAGGAATGTTGCTTCTTATCCGGGCATTGTTAACCATGAAACCTGCAACGGCGTAATCCCGGTTGATCTCGGTTCCGATGAGATATATGCGGCTGGCATTCCTGATTTGTTCCAGAGGGACATTCATCTCCCAGTTCTGACGATACCCACGGCCTCTGCCCAGATAATGGAAACTGCCCAGATTGTTGGTCTTTGCAGCACCGCGGGCCAGCTTATGGATAAGGTAAAGTTCCTCGTTTGACAGCCTTGCACCGGCGAAGAAACCATTCTCATCCGGTCTGACCGATTTAATTTTTTCCCTGATCAATCCGAATGCCCTCTCAAATGTTATCGCATTGAATTTTCCGTTTTCTTTCAGTAACGGACGTGTGATGCGACTCCTGTCGTTCAGGTACTGATAACCGAATTTCGGATACCTGCATATGTTACCGTCAGGATTTACAATTCCATCATTGCCGGTAACTCCCATCACAAACCCGTTTTTGTGGCGAAGGTTTATGGCGCACCCCACCGAACAATAATTACAGATGGCAGGAACCTCTTCCGTTTTAACAGGGCCCGGCTTGAACAGGACATTCTCGGTGATTGCCCCGGTCGGGCAGGTGGAGATGCACATACCGCACGATTCGCAGTGTGTATCCTGCAATGCGTTGCCCATGCTGGGAGCCACATAGTTATCGAAACCCCGGTTGATCAACCCCAGTGCGTTTGCTCCGACTACTTCATGGCAGATCCTGACACAACGGGCACACAGGATACACTTATTATTATCTATTTCAATATAAGGATGGCGGAAGTCTGCCTGGTACTCCCTGAACTCACCCTCATACGCTTTTTGTTGCGCATTATATTCTGTAGAGAATCTCTGTAAGTCACAATTGAGAAATGCGGTGCAGCCACATTCCAGACAGCGCTGAACTTCGTGAATGGCAACTGTTTCATCCTTATAACCCAACTCAACTTCCTTAAAATTGAACCTCTCGCCAGCAGGCAGAGTCGGCATTTGCTCACGGTTTTGTTTTTCAAACTTCCCTGAGAAGTCCTCTTTCGATTGTCGCCTGAAATTATCCCGCCTGCTGGTAAAGGGCTTTTGCAGCGGCTTAACAGGCAATCCCATGACAAACTGATGTGCTGAATTTGAGGCGATCCTTGCCTGTGCAATCGCTTCAATTATTGTGGCCGGACCGGTAACCCCGTCGCCGGCAGCAAAAATTGACGGAATACCGGTCTGAAGGGTATTTTTATCGGCTTCGATATCACCCCATTTTGTCAGCTTAAGCTGTCCTCCGCCGGCAGAGGTATTTATATCGTTAATGAAATTCACGTCTGTCTTCTGCCCTATGGCTGCAAGTATGTAGTCGACCCTGATATCAAACTCGGACCCATCGACCGGAACAGGTCTGCGACGTCCGGAAGCATCAGGTTCACCAAGCTCCATCTCTATACATGTGATTGATTCAACCTCGCCGTTTTCATTTTTGTTGATCTTTTTCGGCAGGGTAAGGAACATATATTCCACGCCTTCCAACTTAGACTCATGGATCTCGATCGGGTTTGCCGGCATCTCCTTTTCAGTGCGCCGGTACAAGACATATACTTTATCGGCATTACACCTGACCGAGGTGCGGCAACAGTCCATTGCAGTGTTACCGCCACCAACAACAGCGACAGTCTTTCCCCTGAAATTGTAACGCTGACCTGTCATCTCCATATTCCGCAGAAAATCGATACCCGAAAAAACATTTCCCGCATCATCGCCTTCACAGCCTACCCCCGTACCCTTCTGCGAGCCTATGGTCAATACTATGGTATCATATTCCTTCTTCAGGTCGTTATAACTCAGGTTATCTCCCAATCTCCGATTGAAGAAGATATTCACTCCGAGATCCGTGATATTTTTAACCTCTTTATCAAGGATATCATTTGGCAGGCGGTATTCGGGGATTCCATAGCGAAGCCACCCGCCTGGTTTTGGTGCAGCTTCGTAAATATCAACCTGGTGTCCTTCGGTCTGCATGAAATGGCCGACAGATAACCCTCCGGGACCGGCGCCGATTACAGCGATCTTTTTCCCGGTTGAAGGTTTGACTTCCGGGATATATTTATCAGGCGATCCGAGGTCATAATCTGCAGCAAACCGTTTCAGGTAGTCGATTCCCACGGGAGCTCCTTCATCCAGAAGGTTTCTGCGGCATTCGTTTTCACATGGTCTGACACAGACTCTTCCGCAGATGGCCGGTAACGGATTGGTTTCTTTTATCAGGGCTACGGCATCATGGTAAAGTCCTTTCTCCATGAGTGAGATATAGCCCTGGACATCGACACCTGCAGGACAGGTTTGTTTACATGGTCCCAGACAATCGGCGTAATGGTTGGAAAGCATAAGCTCCAGCGCCATTTTTCTTGATTTCCTTATCCCTTCACTGTCGGTTATGATCTTCATCCCTTCGGCGAGTTTTGTTGAACAGGCAGGCTGGTGGCCGCGCATTCCCTCTACCTCTACAACACAAACATAGCAGGAGGTGAAAGGTTCAAGCCGGTCGTCATTACACAGAGTCGGTATTGTGATCCCGTTCCTTTTCGCAAGCTCAAGAATTGTTTCCCCGGGAATTCCTTTAACAATGTTTCCGTTCAGGATAATGTTTAAAGAGTTATCAGTCATTGAAGTTTTATTTTCTGTTTACGAGATATGGTGTTAGATCTTTATCACTATTTTTCATTCTGGCATGACAAGGCCACTCCAGAATTGATCAGGATAAAAGAATTGAATCGAACTTGCATTTAGAGAAACACATGCCACATTTGGTACAAATTGCCTGGTCGATGAAATGCACTTTTTTCCGTTCACCGGTGATTGCCTTTACCGGACAATTTTTCAGACAAACCATGCATCCGGTACATTTTCCGGCATCCACGGTATATGTCAGAAGCGGTCGACAAACTTTTGCAGGACATTTCCGGTGGTCGATATGTGCTTCATATTCATCACGGAAATATTTGATAGTCGTAAGAACCGGGTTGGGAGCCGTCTGTCCCAGACCGCAGAGAGAGTTATTTTTTATCTCATATGCCAGGGATTCCAACCGTTCAATATCATCAATTTTCCCGTTTCCATTGGTAATTCTGTCGAGAATTTCAAGCATGCGTTTGGTTCCCATGCGGCAGAAGGTACATTTGCCACAGGATTCTTTCCGGGTGAAATCGAGGAAAAATTTGGCCACATCCACCATACATGTCGTCTCGTCCATGACCACCATACCACCTGACCCCATGATTGCGCCGGTTGCATTTACCGAATCGTAATCGACTATTGTATCCGACAGATATTCCGGGATACATCCGCCGGACGGACCTCCGAGCTGAACGGCTTTGAACCGTTTGTTGTTCTTGATTCCCCCTCCCAGTTTAAAGATGACATCCTTGATGGTCATTCCCATCGGAACTTCAACCAGGCCTGAACGTCTAATCTTTCCTGCCAATGCAAAAACCTTTGTGCCTTTGCTTTTTTCGGTACCGTATTTCGCATAGGCTTCCCATCCATGGATAATAATCCAGGGAACATTGGCATAGGTCTCTACATTATTAATGTTGGTGGGCTTTTTCCAGAGACCGGAGACAGCAGGGAATGGCGGTCGTCTGCGCGGCATGCCGCGTTCTCCCTCCACAGAGGCAATTAATGCAGTTTCTTCCCCACATACGAATGCTCCGGCACCTTCTTTGATATAGATGTCGAAGTCGAAACCTTCAATTCCGAAGATATTTTTTCCAAGATAACCTTTCTCATGTGCCTGTTTAAGAGCAATGTTCAGTCGCTTGATGGCCAGGGGGTACTCCGCACGGCAATAGATAACCCCGCCGGTTGCTTCCACGGCATAAGCAGCGATCATCATTCCTTCCAGTACCGAATGCGGATCGCCTTCCAGCACAGAGCGGTCCATAAAAGCACCGGGATCGCCTTCATCGGCATTACAGATAACATACTTTTCAGCAGATTTATTCGCATTGGCAAACTTCCATTTCATACCCGTTGGGAATCCTCCGCCGCCGCGACCGCGTAAGCCCGAACGTAGTATTGTATTAATGACTTCCTCCGGCCTGATTTTTTCAGTGACGATTTTTTTTATGGCTTTATATCCGTTCCTTGCCTCATACTCATCAATGGATTCCGGATCCATATACCCGCAATTACGCAGTACAATTTTCACCTGTGAATCAAGAAAATCATTTTCCGGTGCGCTGAAGAGATCGGTTGAAACGATATAATCACGTATGGGATCCCGCTGGTTGATGTGCTTTTCAATTACTTCAACGGCACGTTCTTCATTGATGTCGCCATACAGATAGGTGCCCGTTTCATCAATGATCTCCACAAGAGGCTCACGGTAACACATGCCAATACAACTGGTCTTCTTTAAAATAAAACCGAGGTTTTCAACCTCCCTGAATGCTTTGATCTTCTCATAGGTCTTGCCTGCACCTGCAGCTATCCCGCAGCTTCCAAGGCCGACTGTGACAGTAGTGGTCATTTATGTAAATTTTAGTTTGTTCCTTTGTTGATCATCACGATCATCACGTTCTTAATTCTTTGCTGATAATCTGATGTTCTTAACTATTTTTGCTGCTTCCGTACCTGTCAGCTTTCCATAGGTCTGCTCGGAAATCATCATTACCGGAGCAAGTGAGCAGCATCCCAGACATGCAACCGATTCGAGGGTATAAAAACGGTCTTCGGTGGTTTCCCCGTCTTTAACATTCAGGGCCTCCTCCAATGATTCTGAGATTTCCTTTGCATTCTGAACATGACAGGCGGTACCGTGACAAACCTTGATGATGTTTTTCCCTACCGGGGTCAGACGGAACTGGGCATAGAAGGTAGCCACTCCAAACATATCGCTCAACGGTATCCCGGTTTCTTTCGATAACTTTTCAAACACCGCCCTGGGGATAAACCCGTACATCTCTTGTGCTCCCTGCAGAAGCGGGATGAGATTTCCTTTTTTCCCTCTGTATTTTGATATCAGCGGATCGATCAGACCAAGATCGACATCGTTTCCGGCAGTTTCATCTTTCGGAGGATTTATTCTGGCAATTCGCATAGTTCTAAAATTGAATTAATTATCAATTATCCATTGTGATTTTCAGTTATCAGATTTTATATCCTGATCCTTCCAGGTTATTATTGAGATCCTCTTTTTTCCATCCATTTTGACTGACAATGGATTTTCGAAATGGGCAATGGTAAAAAAGTTCGTTTTCCTGATATTTATTTGCTTCTTCAGAACATCAAAGCGGATAAAACTTTCCGACATTTCCGGTTGAACACTGAAATACCCGACATTCATAGAGGTGACATTATGGAAAAAATGTGAACCGGATGAAGCATCGAGCGGGAAGCCTTCAAGGCTGGTCTCAACGATCACCTGTGCATTTGAGATCTGCGGCCATACCACCGGTATACCGATCCAGCGGTCGCGCGTGCCCCACCTGCCGGGTCCGATCAGGATATATTTGGATTTCTGCCTCCCGAATTCAGCATTGATCTTCTCTATTTCAGCCGCCATTTCAAGCGTCCTGGTTTTATCGAAAGTTTCGGGGTCGACAAAAACCACGTCATGTATATATTCCAGCAATCCGTTGCCCATCTCCTTTTCCGAATAAAGCAGTATCTCATCACGGTCGATCTTATCCATGTCAAGTTCAAAATCGCCTGCATTCCCGATCATAGGTTTGATCTGTAAAAGATAAAATGACGCTTTATAATTTTCATCCTTGTTAAGGTCGACTGCAAATTCAATTTCGACAGGCGATCCCAGGGCTTCCTTGACAACGTCCAGAACTACCTCAATAGTCTTGGCAAGGGGAACATAATTATATTTCAGAATATCGGCAAAATTGACAACTCTGGGACCGGGATCACGTATGCCCGGAATAATGCGGTTGTTCTCAAGTGAAAACACCGAAGCGCAATGTTTAAGCGTTCCGTGTTTTTCGGCATCATAAATGTCGAGCCGGCGTAATCCTGCAGCCTCACCCTCCATAAGGTTAACATCTTTTTTGGTAAGGTCGACGGCATAGTAGTCAACCTGTGAGCCTTTGTACTGATCTTTAGCGGAATTGATCTCAAGATTCGGATAAAGCGGTGAGAAGCGGAAAGCTCTTTCACCTTCTACAACATAGCGGCCGAGACCAAGAGCGATCACAGCAAATCCCTCCTCGGGTTTCATGTGGGCAAAAGGGTAATAATTATATGATTGGGCAACGCCGCTGATATGAGGATAATAAACATCTTCGTACTGGTGACCAACCACCTCCTGAATCACAACCGCCATTTTTTCCTGTTCGATACGGTAGTTCACCGCTTCAATATAACCTTTGTCAATCGGGGAGTAGACCGAGGCATAAACGAGTTTGATCGCATTCATAAGCTGTTCAAGCCTGACTTTAGGGTCGGGATGATTATTCGGGATCAGGTATGTTTCAAAGATACCTGCAAAGGGCTGGTTAAGAGAGTCTTCAAACAAGCCGGAAGAGCGCACTGCAAGAGGTTTTGTTATATACCTGATGATTGATTTCAACTTCCGGATCAGTGTATCCGTCAGTTTGCCTTCAAGAAACCAGGTACGGATCAGCTCATAGTCGGATTCAAAAACCGCTTTCTCCCGCAGTTTGTTCCGGTCTAAAAAATATTCGAACTCATCGGTGCCGATGATGGAAGTCTTGGGTGTACGTATGTTTATGTTCGGGATATGCTGGGAGAAATCATAGTTATAAATAAGGGTATTGATAAAAGCAAGTCCCCTTCCCTTCCCGCCAAGTGCGCCTTCGGTGAGTGAAAGGATGTTCCGTTCGTCGGTAATCGCCATCTCCTCGAAAGGAATGACCTTTCCGACATTTTGTTCATTACGGAAATGCTGAATGACATTGATCAGGTATTCCCGCAGGCTGGCGGGATCTTTGAAGTCGGTGACCTTTGCAGGATTCAGTATCTTGGCAACCTGGATTTCACCCCTTGCCATGAGCCATAACGAAAAGTGATCTTTACGGGCATGGTAAAGCAATGACTCTTCCGGGATGGTTTTAAGTAGGTCTTCAAACTCCTTGAGCGATTTTGCAACTGCAATCTGTCCTCCTTCCTTATCGCGATAAATGAAGTGACCGAAGCCAAGATAATGGGTGATAAAACTCTTGAAGTCCTGAAGAAGCGTTTCCGAATTTTTATTGATGAAAGATGCTTTTAATTCATATGCTTTCTGAACATTTTCATCATCAGACGACTGAAGTACGGTGGGCAGGTCTTTAATATCTTTACGTACCTGTTTGACAAGGCTGAAACCTGCTGTATTGTTCAGCTTCCCGTCTTTTTTAAATTTCACATCCGAGATCAGGCATAGGATAAAATCCTTGTACCTGTTAAAGATGTATAAGGCCTCTTCGTATGTGGAAGCCAGCAGGATCTTGGGGCGGGCTTTTAACCTTAAAATCCGGTACAACTCATCCGTCGTAACATCTTCTATGATATTCTTGGTCTGTTCCAGGACTATATTATATAACATCGGAAGATAGAGGGAGTAATACTTTGATGAATCTTCCACCAGAAGGATAACCCTTACCATTCCTATCCTTGTATCGTTTTCCACATTGATCTTATCTTCAAGATAATTGATCATTGCAAAAAATATCTTGGAGTCGCCGTTCCAGACGAATATCCGGTCGATCCATGTCAGCTTCTCAGGTTCATCCTCAAATAAAACTATGTCGGTATTGCTGTTGAGGAGGAGGAATACGGGAATATATTGGAACTGGTCTTTAATTTTCCTGCTCAGCTCAACAGGGAAATGCTTTTCGGTGCCCATCATAATGATGATGAGGTCATAATGCTTTGAGTTAAGCTGTTCCATAACCTCATCGGTAGTCGAAACTCCTGTGATCCGGGGCATGGTACTCAAGCTGAGGGCATAAAATTCTCCCAGGACATGCTCCGAGAATCGTCCTTCCTTTTCAATGCTGTATGCATCGTACAGGTTTGCCACAAGCAGAATCTCCTTTACCTTGAAAGGCATCAGGTCGTGGTAAAGGTCGCGGTTGTAATTCGTACGGTTGAGAAATGTCTGAAGCAACTGCCTGCTGTATTTCCCCGTGATCTGCTCAGCGACTACCGGTTCCTCTGTTTCCCTTGTTACGGATTTTCTGAGAATTGCCTTCCCCTTGACACTATTGAGATATCCTGCAATAAGGTTCGCAAGGTTGATGATCAGGTGCCTCTCTTCTTCAAGGAATGGTCCTTCGTGGGAAGGCTGGAAAGCTTTCGTATAGAAAATCTCTATCGACCCTTCCTGGTTGTCGATTGTTTCGAAGATTTGTTTTTGCGACCATTGGGTCTCTTTGAACCCGGGGCTTTTGAGTTCTATTTTCCCGTATTTTATCCGGCACACGGTGAATTCCGGATATTGCCAGGCTTTAGGAAGGATAAGACAAATCTGGTGTAATGCTTCTTCGATCGGCTTTCCGGTGCGCAGGATACTCGTGGTCTGGTTTATTGCAGTCAGCTCCTTTAACCGCTCCCGTGTGATATACCTGCCTTCCCTTCCCTTTATTCCGTTCAGGTAACCTTCTATCAGGCTGGCAATATTAAGGATCAGATTTCTCTCCTCTTTCAAAAAGGGACCTTCATCTTTTTCAGGAAATTCCCGGAGATAAAAAATCTCGATAGTTCCGTAAAGGTTGTCGATGGTTTCAAAACCCTGTTCCTGCCTCCATTGTGTTTCAATAAAACCCGGACTCGTGAATTCCATCTCTTCGAAACGGATTCGGGCGACAGTATTTTCAGGGTATTGCCAGGCTAATGGAAGGATAAAACAGATTTCCTGGAAAGCATCGGTCATCGACCGCCCTTGTTTCAGGATAGCGGCTGTATCATTTATCGCTGCAAGTTCTTTGAGTCGTTCCCGGTTATCATAAACCAGCTTGTCTACGTTAACGGACCCGGGATCGGGAGCATCGGGGTTGGGTCGTTCTTGGTCAGTTTTCATGAGTTTTCCTGAGATATGGGTCTCAAAATTAGTATAAACTTTTTTCTTAAAAAAATTAAAAGAGCGGGCTTCGCTTTAACGTATAGTTCTCTGCGTGTTACACTTATTTTTTATAAGTAATTTTCTTATAAACCTGAAAATAAATCAATTATATTTAAAATAAAACATCTCTTTTACGTTAGGATAGGTAATTTTGTCGCTTGTCGTGAAAAGTTTAACATTCATTCACTAATTTAAAAATAACTCATATGAAAAATGACATTTTGAAAAAACTACTCGATGAATTCATGGCAAAGGTTATTGCCAAAAATCCTGGTGAAAAAGAATTCCATCAGGCAGTTATGGAAGTTGCCGAATCGCTTATCCCCTTCCTCGAAGAAAATCCGAAATATAAGGAGGCAAAAATCCTTGAACGGATTGCAGAACCCGAACGTGTAATCATGTTCCGTGTTCCATGGATGAACGATAAGGGGGAAGTTCAGATCAACAAAGGTTACCGTCTTGAAATGAATAGCGCCATAGGCCCGTATAAAGGGGGTCTGCGTTTCCATCCGACAGTTAACCTTGGTATTTTAAAATTCCTTGCTTTTGAGCAGGTTTTCAAAAACAGTCTTACTACCCTTCCGATGGGAGGAGGTAAAGGTGGAAGCGATTTCGATCCGAAAGGTAAATCCGAAAATGAAGTGATGCGTTTTTGTCAGAGTTTTATGACTGAGTTGCAGCGTCATATCGGTCCGGATACTGATGTTCCGGCCGGTGATATCGGTGTTGGTGGCCGCGAGATCGGTTATATGTTCGGACAATATAAACGTTTACGCAATGAATTTACCGGAGTTCTTACCGGTAAAGGTCTTGAGTGGGGCGGAAGTCTTGTCAGACCCGAAGCAACCGGTTATGGTCAGGTCTATTTTGCCCAGGAAATGCTGAAGACCCGCGGACTTGATTTCAAAGGAAAGATCTGTCTGGTTTCAGGTTCCGGTAACGTAGCCCAGTATGCCACTCAAAAAGCCACAGAGCTTGGCGGAAAGGTTGTTACATTATCCGATTCCGAAGGTTACATTTATGATCCCAAGGGTATCGACGCCGACAAACTTGCTTTTGTAAAGCATCTCAAGAATGTCAAGAGAGGTCGTATCAAGGAATATTGCGACAAATATGCCGAAGCTAAATATGTTCCGGGTAAACGTCCATGGGAGGTTAAATGCGATATCGCGCTTCCGTCGGCTACACAGAACGAGATCGATGGAAATGATGCAAAGACACTCGTAAATAACGGCTGTTTCTGCGTTTGTGAAGGAGCCAATATGCCTTCAACACCGGATGCAATTGAGATCTATCTCTCTAAGAAGATCCTCTATGGCCCCGGTAAAGCAGCAAATGCAGGCGGAGTTGCAACTTCCGGACTCGAAATGTCTCAGAATTCAATGCGTTTGTCATGGTCGAGGGAAGAAGTTGATGACAAACTTCACACCATTATGATCAACATCCATAAAAACTGTGTGAAATTCGGTACCGAACCCGATGGTTTCATCAACTATGTAAAAGGGGCTAATATCGGTGGTTTTGTTAAGGTAGCCGATGCAATGCTCGCTCAGGGACTCGTATAACTCCCTTTATGTTCATTTTAATCGTGAAAGGTCATCTGAAGGGATGGCCTTTCTTTTTGAGAACAGGAGTACATTGAAAAAAGCATAAAAGATCACCCCCGCCTGGTTCTCAAGCATTGATTCCACCATAATGTTGACAGCAAAGATGAGAAGAAAGACAAAGTAAAGATAGTACTTGTCGTGCAGCGCCGACCAGGCAGGAAGCATGATCATCGCAAACAAGGTCAGAAATCCTGCTATACCAAGGGCGATAAAGGTCTGCAGATATTGTTCATGAGCATTCCTGCGACCTTCATATCCGATCAGAAAATGATCAGTTTTATATTTATCCAGCAGAACATCTTTTACATCTCCTGTCCCGACACCATACAGCCAGTTCCTGCTTATTATCTGCCATGAATCCTCCCATATCTCCAGACGTGTCAGAATGCTGTTATCTTCCTGGATTTTTGATTCCTTCTGATTCGAAACATCTCCGATAGAGAGGCTTACTCTTCCGGCTGTATAGGAAAACAAAGTCAATCCCGCATAAAAGACCAGTACTGAAGCTGCTAATGCAATAAATCCCATCCAGGCCTTCATGCGGATAAAAATCAGGAATACTACCAGCAACAAAGCAAGTATGGCTAAAACTATCAGACCCGATTTGGATCCTAGTAAAAAGATCAGGACGATAAAGTAAAGGATGAGGATTACTAAAGCTATCCTGCCCAAAAGACTGTATCCCTGCTTTGAATTCAGCAGTTCAATCGCGACTGCAGTAATGGCAAAATTGAAATACATGGAAATGTAACTTGGATGGAATATCCACCCCAGGGTTTTGTAATAAAAAGCACCACGATCATCGAGGTAAAGGAAACTTGATGCTGCATGCATCAGAAGGATCAATGATCCAATGAGACATCCTGCTATAAAAGAAGCAATTATCTGCTTTCTCACAGAAAAGGACGGAAAGAGAAGATCAGAAAAAATGAACAGAATTCCGAAGAGCATTATCCACGTCAGCACTCCGAAAAATAAAATTCCGTAATCAGGTTGTTGAAGCCATGTAGTAATGAAGAGAAGTATGCAATAGACTACGGCGGCAATCCGTTTCTCACCCAACGTCCCTTTCACGAAGTCAAGGTCGGAGGTGGCAAACAGGACCGGGAAAACAATCAGCGATAATTTTACTTCCAGGTCAAATCTGGCATATGCCATATTCACCGTATGCAACAGGCCGATAAGGTACAGGAGGTAAAGGGATGCAAACGAAAAAATCAATAACCGCCGGCGTTCTTTGAATATCAAGGGGATCTTTTTTATGAACCTGCCGTCAATCATCCAGTTCAGTACCATAATCAGTATAATAGGCGGAAGGACCTTCGGATGGATGGCCATAAAAAAAGCCAGCGCTGAACACCCGAAAATAAAGATCTGGTTATGGATACCAACACGTGTTAATTTCATCAGGTGATGGATTTCAGGTATACTAATAAAAGTAAAGTTAACTATTATTTTTTTCCGCTGATCCGTAAATCAGTCTGAAAAAAGAATTTCGGCCTCAAAACCTTATCAAAGGTAAAAAACTGAATAAGCACAAAGTCGTTCCCGTCATTCACAAGTGCGTATAAACGGTCGGGATCATAAGGCAGGGGATTGTTTTCCGTATCGGTAACCCCATCAGAATTCCCTTTATGATATACCCTGATCGATTTACTGGTTCCGTTTGTATCGGTCACTGTGATGATAATAAACGGAGGAGAGTTAAGGATCGAGTCTTTGCGGACGGATTCCATATCGTTTAGAAGCGCCTCAAAATTTAAATTCCGGAATCCCGACAGGAATGTCAGTATTTTCAGGGTATCGAAATCTGAAACTTGCCGGTTATCACCAAGGGAGATCAGCTCCAACCGTCCTGGTCCTCCATTTTTTACTTCATATGAATCTTCCTGATTCGAAGGAAATTCCATTCTGACAGAAGCAATCTCCGTAAGGGATTTTTTGAAAACTGTAAAATCCCTCCAGTATTTTTCAATAGGTGAATAGCGCGGTGAGACAAATCCCCTCAATCCGGGCAAATAAACTACAAACGGGATTGTGGAATTTTCCATAAGCATGTATGAACCACGGTTGTTAGGAGTAGCGTCGCCGACATAATAAACCTTTGCTAATTTTTCATACGGGAAAATCTTAATCCAGCCAAAAATATTTACCCTGAAGGCCAACTGGTATATTTCCACCTTTACCGAATTCACTGCCATTCTCCTGATCACTGTGTTGTGAGCTGCTTTTGCGACAGGTTCTTTAACTTCAAGCCCGTTTAGGGTTGTCAGGAACATATCGATCATCTGCTGCTGTGCAGGATATTTATCATTAACCGTCCATTTACCCGGTTCCATCCGGTTTAATTTCAACGAATTGTTATTCTTATCCGACATGAATATTTTTGTGACAAGGGATGTGTCACTGAAGGCAAAGTCGCTTTCTGCCCGCCGGAATGTCGTCTCCGACCGGGTAAGGAACAATACTACTACTACCAGTGCGAGAACAACGACCGAAATGAGAATAAATTTGTTTTTCTTCATAGGTGCCCAGATTATTTTTGTCTTATGCTCCGTGAATAACGCATCCTGCGAATTCTGAATTTGATAAATCCAAATAAGAGAACAAGTCCTACCGGAACAACTATATTCAGGAGTTGCCAGAAAAGACGTCGCGAAGATACTTTAGAAGAGTCGAGCAGACGTAGTTTCAATTCCCTCGCCCTGACTGTGATCAATCCGGAATCATCACACAAGTAATTAATGGCATTCATAATGAAATCCTTATTGCCAAACGATTGACGTGTCCACTGGTCATATCCGAGCGGCAGCGGATATCCTTGTGAAACCTCAAACTGGTTCTTTACAACATCTCCGTCGGCAATGACGATCATCTTGGTGGGTTTGCTTTTATTCCGGTAAGCAAGATCCTTATTCTGCTCAAGTTCCGGCGGAATGCGAAACAGATACGCAGAGGTAAAAATTCCTTCGAGAAGAACTGCAACCGGCTGAGGCCCGATGTTATACATCGCCGGATCAGGTTCCTTTTTTAATATTTCAAGATCGATGTAAACCGGTGCATTGACTATACGGGAATAAGGTGATGTTGAAAGTAAATAAGTGGATTTAACACCCGGAACAGGTACTGTATCAAGAGTACTGACAAATTCTGTCCTGACAAGGTTAAGCCCGTTGACAATCGGGTGCCGCTGATATGGAACAAGAAGAGGAAAATAGTAAAATGGGAAATAATCAAGCTGGGGCTGGTTGCCGATCTGACCGGTTTTTATCACGATCTGAATTGCATTCAGGTCAAGAACAAGGTTATTATTTAACCGTACGCCATAATTGTAAAGCTGGTCGGTAAGGTTTGTCTCATTTACAATTCCCATTGTAGAACTGTATTTGCCAAGACTGTCCATACTTGCAAACACCGGATCAATCACCCATAGAACCCTCCCTCCGCGCATAATAAACTGGTCAATCAAAAATTTGTCTTTCTCATCAAAGGGTTTTGTAGGTTTCGCAATTATAATAGTCTGGAATTTATTTATGAGCTGGTCATTTACCGAATCGGTTTTCATGCGTAATGCCAGACTGTTTATCTTCTGGTTTATTTTAATACGCTCTACATTGTAATATTCCGAAAGAGTATTTTGAAGGTCTAAAGTCTCCAGAGCTGATAATTCACCCTCTCCTTCAATAAATGCAACACGTGGCCGGATTGTGGTCGTCAGTTTTTGAATGGCACTGGCAAGATTATATTCCAGTGTTTGTATGGAATTGTTGAGCACTTTATTCGGATCCTGTCCAAGCTGTGTCATCAAAAGCTGAACAGGCACTTCACGTCCTTTATAGGTGACGATCGTGCCGGGAAAGATAATCAGTTGTGATGACTGACCTTTTTTAGTGGTCCGCAGATCGGTTGGTAGCAATCCTCTCTCTGCAAGCAGGCGGTAGGTATCATTCCTTTCTTTAGTATTCGGATTCGCTGACGGATCGACAAATTCATACTGGATATTATCGCTATAAGCCCTGAATTCATTAAGCATTTCACGTGTTTCGTTGCTCAATCTTCTGAATCCCGGCGGAAGATCACCTTCAAGATAAACTTTAAAGAAAACAATATCATCGAGTTTTTTCAGGATATGTTTGGTAGCATTGGAAAGGGTGTAACGTCTTTCGGCTGTGAGGTCAAACCTCGTAAAAACAAAAGATGAAATTATATTGATCAGGATAATCAGGATAATGGCCAATCCAAGCTGAACAATATTCCTTTTCCTTATATTTTTCTTCCTGTCTTTCACTTAATCATATCTGTTCCGGTTCAGTTACCATTTCCTGCTTTCCAGAGATAATTTTGTCAGTAGGATGAAAAGTGTGGTTACACTGAAAAAATAGATAACATCTCTTGTATCAATTACTCCCCTGCTCATGGAGGTATAGTGGGCATTAATACCTAATGACTCGATGATCAGGCCTGCAGTTCCCGATAATATGAAGGTATAGATCAGCTCAAAGCCCATATACATAAAAAAGCAGAGGGTGACGGCAACGATGAATGATACAATCTGGTTATCTGTTACCGAGGAGGAGAAAATTCCTATTGAAACGAAAGCTATCCCTAAAAAAAGGAGACCTGTGTATGATCCCCAGATTGCTCCGGTATCCAGGTTCCCTGCCGGTAAACCCAGCCTGTAAACCGATATAAAAAATATCAAAGTTGGTATCAGGGAAAAGATCACAAGCGCGCCCCCGGCAAAAAACTTTGCCAGTACAACCTGTATATCTGTCAAAGGTTGTGTCATCAGCAGTTCCAGGGTACCGCTTTTTTTCTCATCGGCAAATGAGCGCATTGTGATTGCAGGGATCAGGAAAAGAAAAACAAACGGGGCAAGCATGAACAACCCGTCGAGATTGGCAAATCCGAAATCGAGTATGTTGAACTGTACCGGGAATACCCACAGGAATAATCCTGTCATAAGTAAAAACACGATCACGACAATATACCCGATGAGAGAATCTAAAAAACCGTTGATTTCTTTTTTAAACAGCGTGAACATGCACCGGCAGGCTTAAAGGGTGCAAAAATAGTAATTTTTCAAAGACGGGCAGCATCCCTGGTCAGGTAATACCCATGAGGGATCAGAAAATACTCCTTGAAATATAAACTGAATAATCGACCAGCTGAGGATCATATTTTTCCTTCAGCAGATGGGAAGATATCATAAAATCGGCGGTAGACCTGTTACAGGCAGTCGGGATATTATATACAACGGTAATCCTCAGAAGCGCCTTCACATCCACATCATGCGGCTGGGGTTGCATCGGATCCCAGAAAAAGATAAGCAGGTCGATCTTTCCTTCCGAGATCAAAGCCCCTAACTGCTGGTCGCCGCCCAGGGGACCCGATTTCAGCTTGATGATCCTGTTTTCCATTTCTTCATGTTTTTCCAGCTTCCGGAGTATGGTTTCTTCGATCAGTCTGCCTGTTGTACCCGTACAGATCAGATGATGCGCCAGCAAAGTCTTGTAATTGAATTCAACCCATTCCACAAGGTCTTTTTTCCGGTTGTCATGTGCAACCAGGGCGATATTCTTCGATTTTTCCATCAGCCTTTCTTGCGTTTTTTAGCGTGATATTATCAGTTTTTTTACTCCTGTACCATCTCTGGTTGTTAGAACAATAAAATAAATCCCAGTGGTGAGATTATCAACAGGTATCTCTGTAAAATCTTCATGAATGTTTTGTTTCTCCTTCATGAGAATTCCAAACATGTCATACAACTTAATTTGTTCGATAGATACACCGCATTTCACCCCGACATAATCCGATGCAGGATTCGGGTATAAAGAGAACGGAGTCTTATTATTGTCAGATAGACTCGAGTAACAATCCCCTTCCATATGTATCGAATGATAATTGCTTAAATCATATTCACAATTTTCGTAAACTGCAGTGACCGCATAGGTCGATATCCAGGATGTCAGCCAGTCGTAAAAGGTAGTGTCGGTAACAAGTGTCTGATTGATTTTCGTAAAATTACTTTGTCCCTGATCTTTTTTAAAGACGTTGTATCCTAGCAGGATCGTTGAATCACCAGTAGTCAGCACTATCTTTTTACCCGAAATTTCAGCCGTTACCCTCATCAGACAAATGATGCTATCCGCATAATGTCCAACATAAGTTGAGGTAAGTTGCCAGGTATCATGATCCTTGATCCATGACAGATTTTGTTTATAAAATTGTCCTTTATCTACTGCCAGGAATGTTCCATCTCCATGAATAAACTTCAACATTACGTAAAAGGGGCCAGTAAACTGAATTGGCGAAACCGGAATGGTATCCCAATAGGTATTCTGACAAGAAAACTTCTGAGAAGATCCGAGCAGTACTCTGTTTTCATCGAAAACATCAATTTTTAAAGTATCGCTCATGATGGAAGTAATATACAACTTAAAATCCAGTATTGTGCCGGAGTACACACTGTATTGATTGATGGGAAAATAATTTCCCAGCCAGATCTCATCTGAAACCCCACCGTACTGAGTGTCCGGACATCCATTATCGAAAATAAATTCAATCAAGTCAGGATTTGTACAATCCGGGGGACTCCAAGTCATCACTACGCGACATTGGTTCTGTTCCGGTTCTCCCCATGCATAAAAGTCATTTGGTCTCCTGCATTTCTTTGAAATTGAAAAATTGTCTATCATCCAGGATGAGAGATTGGTAGAGAATTCACCATATGCAACTATTTGGACCCTGAAAATTCTTCCATGAACCTTTGGAAGAAGAATTTGATAGTTTTTCCACGGGAGATTCCTTATATTTTTAGACAAAAATACACTATTATTAACAGTATCATATTCCAGAAAGATTGACAGCTTCTCATTCCCGGTGTTATTTGTACCCACTAGTTTTAAATCGAAGCTGATGTAAATGCTGTCGCATATCAGTCCTGTGGCGTCGAACCACGGAGATTGCAGGGTATAAGTGTAATTTGATTTGGAAGGTAATCCCGTGAATGCCGCACAGGGGGCGGAATCGCCTTCATTGATCAGGATCGTCCAGTTTCCCTGGGAATTGGGGAAGGACCAGTTATTGGTGTCAAAGGTTTGTGAATCCCAGTTTTCGGTAAATGGAATCGATTTGATCGTGTCGGATAACAATGATGCATAAGATTGTGATAAACACTGGGACAGGGAAACCAATAGAACCGTTGTTAAAAGGTATATGTTGTTCATAATGATAAAGATTGGAACCCTAAATATACAACAAAAAAACCGGATTCCGCCAGCGTTGTAATATTTTTGTTTGGGAAGTTCTAAACCTTTATGAAATTTCAATTGTGACTGACTGGTCCATCTTCAATCCCAGCAGGCTGCTTGCCTTACCTTTGTTTATAGCGATCTCGAGGTAACCACTGGCGCTGAATATGGCCAACATCTCTCCTTCGCTTACATCCTGGTACGATTTGCTGATCGACGTGATGCGGTATGAGGGCGAGCGGAAGGTGATGGCGAATTTACGGTTTTTAACCGCAGATTTGAAAAGCGGTTCGGTGATATTCGTAAAAGCATTTTCGTAATTATCCACATAGATGACTTTTCCCTTGATGACATCACCCTGGATGACAGGCTGAAAGGCCATTTTTTGCATGATCTTTGTCTTGATCCTTCCCAATTCCTCAACAGGCTTTCCGGCAGCTATATGACAGGCGACCTTGGCGAATACATCCCTTGAGGGAAAGGTAAAATAATCGGAATCCTGTATCACATCAAGTTCAATGATCATTTCAGGTTGCTCATCAAAGATCAGGGAAAAAATGCCGTTATCGGCCCCGATGAAGTAATGGCCTTTGTGTTTTATAAGTGTGTGAGGTGTTTCGAATCCCGCTTCGGTATTGACACCGATGATGTGGATCGTCCCGCCGGGAAAGTCGCGGAAAAAATTCCGGATTATAAAGGCCGCCTGGTTCAGGTCAAAGGCAGGAATGGCGTGTGAAATATCGACAATATTTGCATCCGGTAACTGACGCATAATAGCGCCCTTTACCGCTCCGGTATAATGATCCTTCAATCCCCAGTCGCTGGTCAGGGTAATAATGGCCATCGAATTATTTGTACTTTTACGTACTCAAAGGTACAAATTTTAATGAGCGAGAAAATTATCAGCATTGAATCCTATCATCCGCTCGAGATTTTCGGAGCCAACGACCAGAACATAGAACTTGTACGTGATCTTTTTCCGAAACTTAAGATCGTTTCCCGTGATAATTTTGTAAAAGCCTTTGGTGAGGAGAAGGATCTGCTTGATTTTGAAGAAAAATTCACCTCCCTCCTTCTGCATTTCGAGAAATTCGGTAAGCTGACAAGGCATGATGTTTCCATGCTGCTTGATCCGTCTGTGCCGGATTTCAAACCTGCAGGGGAGTCGGGTAAACCTGAAACACATTCGGAAGTGCTGGTTCATGGCCGCAGCGGTATGCTGATCCGCGCCCGCACAACAAACCAGAGGAAGCTTGTTGACAGCAGCAGAAAGCATGATCTTGTCTTTGCGATCGGCCCTGCCGGTACTGGAAAAACCTATACCGCCGTTGCCTTGGCTGTAAGAGCTCTTAAAAATAAAGAAGTTCAGAGGATCATTCTGACGCGTCCGGCCGTTGAAGCAGGTGAAAATCTCGGCTTCCTGCCCGGCGACCTGAAAGAAAAGCTTGATCCATACCTCCAGCCGCTATATGATGCTCTTAAGGATATGCTGCCCGGTCAGAAGCTGCTTACGCTCATCGAAGAGGGTATCATTGAGATCGCACCGCTTGCTTTTATGCGCGGACGGACACTCAATAATGCGTTCGCCATTCTCGACGAAGCCCAGAACACTACCCCTGCCCAGCTTAAAATGTTCCTGACGAGGATGGGGGCCTCCGCCAAATTTATCGTCACAGGTGATATTACCCAGATCGACCTTCCGAAAAACCAGGTCTCAGGCCTGATACACGCACAAACCATTCTGAATGATATTACCGGTATCGACTTCATCTATCTCGACAACTCCGACATCATCCGTCATAAGCTTGTCAGCAGGATCATTGACGCATACGCGGAGAAGCCATAGTGCCGTGGTGCAGTGGTGCCATGGTGCGATGGTGCGGTGGTGCGGTGGTGCGGTGGTGCAGTGGTGCGGTGGTGCGGTGGTGCGGTGGTGCCGTGGTGCGGTGGTGCGGTGGTGCGGTGGTGCGGTGGTGCGGTGGTGCCGTGGTGCGGTGGTGCGGTGGTGCGGTGGTGCGGTGGTGCGGTGGTGCCGTGGTGCAGTGGTGCGGTGGTGCGGTGGTGCGGTGGTGCCGTGGTGCAGTGGTGCGGTGGTGCGGTGGCAACCCGGGACTGAGATATATGATA
>Ga0172370_10001648_pt1 | contig 33594 bp, 27 predicted proteins | sample LakKiv5m_FD_114538 | JGI IMG/M metagenome (GOLD analysis project Ga0172370, IMG submission 114538) | Freshwater microbial communities from Kabuno Bay, South-Kivu, Congo - kab_022012_11.5m | ecosystem: Environmental > Aquatic > Freshwater > Lake | place: Democratic Republic of the Congo...
GACGAAAACAAGCCCGCCCTGTCGCTTTGCGTCATGGACCCCGCCCTCCCTCCCGATGCCGTAGGGGGACGGATGTTTGAGGGCATGACCGTTGCCAAGGGGGGCGACTATTTCTGCTATTTAGGCTATGTGCATATCGGCATGGACAGCCTCCTCAAGGCGCACGCTCGGGAATTCATCGATCGTCTGGCCGCCATTGGGTCCCGGGAGATCGTGTTTCTCCACGCGGACTGCCATGCCATGCTGAACAAAATGCCTGAATACGGCATCGAGGTTCCTTTCAGGGCTACGCATCTCATCGAGTACATGAGAGACTATGTCGCGGCCCATCCCGATCAGGTGTCTCCTCTGAATCGAAAGATCGTCTACCAGCGTCCCTGCGCCTCCAGGTATTCTCCCGAGATCGAGCCGGTCCTGGATGATCTGTTTCGGCGCATCGGTGTGGAACGGGTGGAAAGGACATATGATCGAGAATCCGCCCTGTGCTGCGGGGGTCTGTTCTCACGAATCTACCCGGATCGGATCAAGCCCCTCATGGCGGCCAATCTGAACGATGCAGCGGAGCATCAGGCAAAGGCCATGGTCTTCCTTTGCCCCCTCTGCATGATGACCCTCGGAAAAGCGGCCAGTGAACACGGCCTGAAACCGATGTTTATCACTCAGCTCGTACGAATGGCCCTTGGCGAACTGCCGTTTCCGGAGTGACAACCGGGGGATGGGAGCAGGGAGCGGGGAGCATGGAGAGGGGGCAGCGCGCATAGGGAATGGAGTCAAGCATCCACTATGAGCCATGAGCTATTAGCCCATCCCGCGCGCCGCGGGATCTACGCTTCGCTCCCTGCCCCTTGCTCCCCGCCCCCTGCCCCTATCTGAAGATACCATACCTCAGGATGACGTAAACGGCCTTGACGCCATCTTTCCATCCGATCTTCTTCCCTTCCCCATACGACCGCCCATGATAGGAGATCCCAACCTCATAGATGCGGCAGTTCGCCTTAGCCACCTTGGCCGTGATCTCCGGCTCGATGCCGAACCGGTTCTGTTGAATGGTGAGCCCCTTGATGACATCCGTCCTGAAGACTTTGTAGCAGGTCTCCATGTCGGTAAGATTCAGGTTGGTGAACATGTTGGAGAGGAGGGTGAGGATTCGGTTCCCCGCATAATGCCAGAAGAGGTGGACCCGATGGGGATCGCCGCCCATGAAACGGGACCCGAAGACCACATCCGCCCTCCCCTCGACTATGGGGGCTATGAGCTTTGGATATTCCGTGGGGTCATATTCCAGATCAGCGTCCTGAATAATAACGATATCGCCGGTCACGCAATCGAGCCCCGACCGTATGGCCGCCCCCTTCCCCATATTCTTCGAGTGATAGATGACCCTGTCCACGGTCGTCTCGATCCGGGTTCTGATGAGATCGGTGGTTCCGTCCGTGGAACAGTCATCCACGAGGATGATCTCCTTCTCGTCCACCGGGGAGCTTATCACGCGCGAGATCAACTCGGGAAGATGCTCCTTTTCATCGTAGCACGGGATAACGATCGATAGTTTCATGGCTGGGTCTCTTCAAAAGAGTGATGCAGGAGGCAGATCCACATCCGTGGACGAATCAACGACCATCGTATGATTCAGATCCGGTAAGGTTTCAGATACAGGCTCTCTTGTCAACAATTAAAACGGTCCGCCCTGTCTCCTTTTCGGGATGATCGCCGGTTATGGCACTAAAACCCTCTGGTCTGGCTTTTGATCTTGACGATTGTCCCTTTTCGTTCAATAATGGAAATCCATTTTTTGCATGAGGTCGGGTCCCGGTCAGGGCCGGCTGCAATGGAGGATGACATCACCGTTTGGAGGGATCTTCATGACGCAAGCGACGAAAATGGATCCGGACGTTTTATCCATGGTCTTTGATACCATCGACAAGCTCGAGAGAGAGAAACTCCCCTTAGAGAGAAAACTGGAAATGGACAGGGCAGGCGAGTTCCCGTCCGAGTTGATCCGGTTCATGCTGGGGCCGGATATTGCCCTTCACCTGATCTTTATTCCGGCGGCGTACGGGGGCCTGGGGGCGGGCGCCACGGAGATCGCCCGGGTATCTGAACGGATGGCCAAGATGGACCTGGCCATTGCCACCTCGTTTCTGGCCATATGCCTCGGAATGGACCCGATCCGCGTAGGCGGAACGGACGCGCAGAAGGAGAAATATATCACACGGATTGCAGAAGAGGGTCTGATTGTGGCCTACGGCGTCACCGAACCTGAGGCCGGTTCCAATGTCCAGTCCCTCAAGACCCGGGCCGATCGGGTCCTGGACGATCAGGGTCGGATCAAGGGATACCGGCTCAACGGCCAGAAGCAGTTTATTACCAATGGGGGCGTGGCCCAGCTTTACACGATCCTTGCGGATACCCCGGAAGGGCCTTCGTTCTTTATCGTCGAGGCCGGGGCCCAAGGCCTCATCCCTGGAAAACATGAGGATAAGCACGGCATCAGGGCCTCGGACACCTGCGCCCTGACCCTGGAAGACCTCTATGTTCCTGCAGAGGATCTGGTAGGCGGCATGGAGGGCCAGGGCCTGAAACAGGCCAACCAGGTCTTCGGATATACCCGGCTCATGGTGGCCACATTCGGCCTGGGCGGCGGCATGGCATCCCTCGAAAGGGCTGTTCGGTATTCCAAGGAACGGGTTCAGTTTGGCACCACTCTGGCCTCCAAGCAGGGATACACCCACAGGCTCCTGGTCCCCCACGCCGTCCAGTTGGAGGCGGCCCGTGCATATATCGAGGAGGTGGCCCGCAGGCTGGATACGGATGAAGAAGACCTCCAGGTGGAGGGCTCCATAGCCAAATATTTCGCCACCGAGGCGGGCGATGCCATGGCTAACGATGGGATCCAGGCCTTTGGCGGGTACGGCTACATGCGGGAGTATGAGGTAGAGAAGATCAAGCGGGACGTCAAGATCCTCCCCATCTATGAAGGCACCAGCGAGATCCAGCGCAACATTATCTCCATGTTCCGCCTCAGGAGCACGGTGCGCTCCAAGGGCGGTTTTTACCGGGACATGGCAGGACGGCTGAGCGGACTGTCGCAAGAGACCGGGGGGCCCATGTTGGCCAGGGCCATGGACGCCATGAATGAGGTCATCCTTTCTGCCAGGAAAGAGAAGCTCACGAAATCCCAGCATGTGATGTTCCTGCTGGCCGATATGTTGGTCTGGACCGAAATCGGAAACGCCCTCTGCCACAAGGCCGCAGTCTATGAAGGGGGGCAGACCCGCACCCCATCGTTCATGAAGGCCGCGGCGAGGATCTTTGCAAGGGAGGCGGTGGAGAAAGTCTATATCAACAGTCTGCGAATCACCCAGGGCTGCGAACCCAAAATGGATGGGATGGAAGGAACTCTCGAGTCCATCCATCTGGCGACAGCCCTGTGGGGGAACCTTGAGGACATGGATGCGCTGGCTGCAGAACTCGTGGCGTGAAGGCCTGGATGCTGGTTTCACCAAGTTTGAAGTTGCGAGTTTAAAGTGCCTAAAGTTAAAAAAGGAAAATTCCGATTTGAACTTTTAACTCCACACTTCGCATTTCGCATTTGGAGAGTGGATGCTGGTCGGAGCGAAGCGTAGGTCCCGCAGGATGAGGGCGGGGCGACTGGCTCCATGCCCTTTGCGCCACGCGCTATGCTCTTTGCGCCTTGCGCCCAACGCCTCCTTAAAGACCCAATAAACCCAATGGACCCAAGTAACTCAACAAACCCAATGAACCTCGATCCGCCCCGTGTGGCCCTGTGGCCTTGAAAAAACGGTATTACAGACCCAAACGCCCCGTTGCAGGGAAGAGACATCGCGAGAAGGGCGAGGCCGATTACTCAAGGCCCAAGGCAGATCCTGGCCTGAAGGCCTCATTCCAGAAGATCGGGGTCCCGAAAGGTCAATCCTTCACGCCCGATCCCTTTCAGGTAGAGGCGGTGGACCTGATCAGGGATTGCGATGTGCTGGTCAGCGCCCCCACCGGTTCCGGAAAGACCTGGATCGCCTCAGAGGTAATCCGTTCCTATCTCGCAGAAGACCGCCGGGTCTGGTATGCCTCCCCCCTCAAGGCCCTCTCCAACTCCATTTACCTCCAGTTCTGCCACGAATTCGGATCACCCTACTGCGGCATCCTGACCGGAGACCGGAAAGAAAATGCCGATGCCCCTATCATCGTCGGCACCACGGAGATCCTCAGAAACCAGCTCTATGATGCCATGCACAAGGGTTTCAGCATCCAATCTGACCTGGTCGTCTTGGATGAGGCCCACTATCTGAGCGATCCGGATCGGGGAGTGGTGTGGGAGGAGGTCCTCATCTATTTGCCGCCGCGGGTCAGGCTCCTCCTCCTCTCTGCCACCATATCCAACCCGGAGGAGGTCTGCGGCTGGCTGCGGTCGATCCGAAACGTCCCCAACAGGGTGGTGCGATCGAAGGATCGTCCGGTCCCCCTGGAGATGCTATTTCTCTTCCCTGACGGGCTCATCGCCCCATTGGGCACCCGGAAGGGATTGAGCCCCAAGGTGAAGGGGTTCCTCGGTTCACGGAAGAAGTCGGGTCGGGGGCGGCACGAGAAGATCGATTATGGAAAGATTATCCGCTGTCTGAGGGATCTGGATCTCCTGCCGGCCATTTTTTTCCTCAAGTCAAGGGCGGATTGCGACCAAGCCCTTCGGACCTGCACGGAGGTGGATAAACCGGATGCAGTGGCAAGACGGCTGAAAGGGGCCTTGCGGGAATTCTTGAGAGATTACCCCCACCTGGAGGGACACCGCCAGATAGGGCCCCTTTTACAGGCCATGGTGGGATCGCACCATGGCGGTCAGCTTCCGTACTGGAAGGTGCTTGTCGAGGGAATGATGAACAAGGGTCTGTTAGAGGCCATTTTTTCCACATCCACGGTGGCGGCTGGCGTCAATTTCCCTGCCAGGACCGTGGTCCTCCTCCAGAGCGACCGCTACAACGGCCATGAGTTTGCCGACCTGACCGCCACAGATCTCCATCAGATGATCGGACGGGCAGGCCGTAGGGGAAAGGACAACATCGGATTCGCCCTGGTCATTCCGGGAAGGTACCAGGACCCGCAACTCATCTATGAGTTGCAGGATTCTTCGCCCGACCCCATTCAGAGCCAGATACGGATCAATTTTTCCATGACCCTGAACCTCCTCCTCTCCCATGCCCCCATCGAGGTCAAGGACCTGCTGGATCGTTCCCTTGCCGCCTATCAGGACAAGCAGTCCGGAGACAGCCGTAGGGAACAGAGGGAGGAGATGCTGTCAGAACTGGCCAACATTCTTCCAGAGGCCCGATGCGACCTATCCGATCCGTTTGGAATTATGGAAAACATTCGGACGCGATCCGACCTGGAGAAGACCCTCAGAAAGTCGGCTAAAACCCAGGCCTATGACGGGTTGGTCCAGGCCCACAGGGACCTGTTGACGCCGGGAAGGCTGTTTCTCCACAAAAATGGGAATATCTACGTGGTATTCAAAACCTATTTAGACGAGGGGAGGTTTATCTGCGCCTCTCATAATATTCGGCGCCAGGATTCCGATGGGAAACGACAGCTCAAGCTGCGGCGGGTGGATCTGAGTCAGATCGAGGCGGTGTACAATGATGTGGTGGATCTGCCTGAAGGGTATTCACGGGAAGCGTTGGATGTCGTGTTGGAGGGTATCTCTCAGGAGGCGTTAACCACCGTAGACATCCAGGATACAGGAGGGGGAGATTCGGGCGAGACGGTCCCGAAGACGCGGGAAAGAATGGCCTTGATGCCGTGTGAGGAATGTGCGCACTTCAGGCTCTGCCACCGAATGAGGAAGGGACGTCTTCACCGCCTGTTGGACCACCTCCGCACCGCTATGGATCAGCCGGAGACATCCTGGGGCGGTTTGTGGCTCAGCTTCAAGCGACATCTTCGGTTCCTCAAAGAGACCGGTTTTGTGGATGAGACCGACCGCTTGGCCTCAGATGGTCGATGGGCCTGCAACCTGAGGCTGGACCAGCCGCTCCTGATTGCCGAGGCGATTCGGAAGGGGGCATTTGGGGATATCTCGCCTGCGGAACTGGCTGGCGGGCTGGCGCCGTTTGTGTGGGACCGGGGCCAGGAGATGGAGTTGAAGGTAGAGTGCATCCTGGATCTGAGCGGGATCGAAGCGGTCTTTTACCGATTGCTGGCCCACATCGAAGAGATGCGGATCTTGAAGGAAAAGCGGGGGTTCCAGAGTCCTCCCCTCATGTTCTGGCCCGCGGCCGCCCTCTTCATGTGGGCAAGGGGGGTCCCGTGGGATGAACTCCTCCACTTCGTGGCTGCGGATGAGGGGGATATGGCGTCTCTCATCATGAGGACCGCAGACCATCTCCGGCAGGTGGCGGATCTGCGTGAGACCCATCCCCGCCTGGCATCCGTGGCGGCCGAGGCCATTGACCTGATACAGAGGGAGCCGGTGTATATCCTGTGACCCGCGCTTCCTGCCGCGCAGCCGCAATCCATAGGACGGTCCCCTAATCCGTCAATCTTATGTAATGCCTGTGCCCTTACATTCTTTTGGATGGTGTGCTCTTTTCAGACCAGGAACAAGCGATACCCCTCTCCCCCTTACCCGAGATACGCCTTTTGAATCTGCGGGTTGGCGGCCAGATCACTGGCGTTGCTCGCCATCACGATTCGGCCGGCCTCCATCAGATAGGCCCGATGGGCGTATTTCAGGGCGATATGGGCGTTCTGCTCCACCACAAAGAGGGTCATGCCGGCCCTGTTGAGTTCCATCAGAACCTTGAAAAGCCCCTGCATCAACAGGGGCGACAATCCCATGCTGGGTTCATCCAGCAGAATGAATTCCGCTCCGCCCATAAAGGCCCGGCCGGTGGCCAGCATCTGCTGCTCGCCGCCGCTGAGGGTGTCCACCCGCTGCTTCTTCCGATCCGAAAGCCTGGGAAAGAGAGAAAACACCCGCTCGTAATCCCGGTCAATCTGATCAGAATCCTTTCTGGCATAGGTGGCCAGTTGCAGGTTTTCCAGCACGGTCAGATTGCCGAAGACCCGCCTCCCCTCGGGAACCAGTCCGATCTTATGCCGTGCCACAACCTGGTGGGTCGGGATCGGAAGGAGATCGATGCCGTTGTATGCAATGCGGCCCCGGGTCACTCGGGGCGCCTCGGGCGGGGGGAGCCGCATGATGCTCATGAGGGTGGTGGATTTTCCGGCGCCGTTAGCGCCCAGAAGCGCCACCATCTCGCCGGATTTGACATGGAGGGATATGCCATGCAGGGCCTCGATATTGCCGTATTGTACATGGAGATCTTCAATCTCAAGCATCGGACATCCCCTCATCCCCTAAATACGCCTTGATCACTCGGGGGTTGTTGCGGATATCATCCGGTCGGCCTTCTGCGATGATCTCGCCAAAATCCAGAACCGTGATTGATTCACAGACCGACATGACCACCTTCATCTGGTGCTCGATCAGCCACAGGGTCAGTTTGAACTGATCCCGGATCCATCGAATCAGCTCGATCAGTTTGTCGACGTCCGAAGGGTTCATGCCGGCAGCCGGTTCATCTAACAGCAGAAGCCTGGGTTTAATGGCCAGGGCCCGGCCGATTTCAACCCGGCGCTGAAGTCCGTAGGGGAGGTTTTTGGGGTATTCCCCGGCAACTTCACGTAAATCGAGCATCTCCAGCAGTTCCACAGCGCTCGTTCGAATCCGGTTTTCATTTTCGACAAACCGCCGGGTACCAAGAAGGGTATCCAGCAGGCCATATCCCAGATTGAAGTGCTGGGAAATACAGAGGTTTTCCAGCACGGTCATGGAATTCCACATGCGGATGTTCTGAAAGGTGCGGGCCATCCCTAAGGCCGTCACCTGATGGGGCCGAAGGCCTGCAATGGGTTTTCCCTCAAACAGAATATCCCCTTCGGTCGGTCTGAAAAAACCAGAAACCAGATTGAAAATGGTCGTTTTTCCGGCCCCGTTGGGTCCAATCAGACCCCGCAGTTCCCCTTCCTCAATATTCAGGTTGAAACTGCGCACCGCATGAAGTCCGCCAAAAAAATGGTTGATTGCTTGCAGTTGCAGTACCTGCATCTCACGCCTCCCGCGATGGAAACAGCCGGCGCAGCCTCGGAAACACATCGGTCAGTTCCCGATGTCCCATGATCCCCTCCGGCCGAAACATCATCATCACAATCAGAAGAAACGGGATCAGGACCCATTTGAAGAGCTGAAGCGGTCGTAGAAATTCCATCAAGACGGTAAACAGGATGGCGCTCATGACCGATCCGCCAAGGGAGCCCATGCCGCCCAGATAGACCATGACCATGATCTCGGTCGATTTCATGATGGTGAATGATCCCGGATTGATGTAGCCCAGGACATGGGCGAACAGACCACCGGCAATTCCCGCCAGGCCGCTGGACACCATGAAAGCGATCAATTTCATCCTCTGGGTGTTGACGCTCATGATTTCCGCGGCGATCTCATCATCCCGAATCGCCACGAGGCCCTTGCCGAAGGTGGAGGACACGAACCGGTTGAGCACTGCCACGGTCAACCCCGTAAACACCAGGATCCAGATCATCACCCAGGGGAGCGGAACGGTTTCAACCATGGCGTTGACCACCTTGCGCATGCCCATGAATCCTCTGGCGCCGCCGATGATCTGAATATTTTCGATCGCGCTCTTGATGATGTAATTGACCGCCAGGGTGATGATAGCCAGATAGTCGCCCCGGGTTTTGAAACTGGGGATGGCCACCAGAAGCCCGACCAGGGCCGCGGCCATGCCGCCGATCAGGAGGGTCACGGGAAACAACATAACGGACAGGGACGGGCTGAACAGCGCATTTCCAAAAAGGTTGCCATCGGTAAAGAACCACATGCTTAGAATCGATGTCGCGTAGGCGCCAACGGCCATAAAACCGGCATGGCCGCAGGAAAATTCCCCCATGTATCCGTTCACCAGGTTCAGGGATGTGCTCAGCATGATGTTGATGCCGATGAACATCATGACGATTTGAATATAGGCGTTGATCCATTCTGCCTTGACCAGGAAGAGGATCAGACCAGATATGCCGATATAAAGCAGGAGGGCCAAATGGCGCTGCATCATGGGTTCCCTGAAAAAAATCAGATCTTTTGGGCCCGGGCCACGCCAAAGATGCCCGTTGGCTTGAAGGTTAAAAAAAGAAGGAGAATACCGAATGCAATCAGATCTCGAAATGTGGATGGGAAAACCGCTGCCACAAATATCTCGATGAATCCCAAAAAAAAGCCGCCGATGAACGCGCCCCGAATCTCACCAATGCCGCCCACAACTGCCGCAATAAAGGCCTTCCACCCGATCATGGCCCCCATATAGGGTTCCAGAACCGGATAGGCGGACACAAAAAGCACGCCGGCCAGGGCCGCCATGCTGGATCCGAGGATGAAGGTAAACACGATCACGGTATCGATAGGTATGCCCATCAAGGGAACCGCGACCCGGTCGTAGGAGATGGCCCGCATGGCCATGCCGATTTTGGTTTTTCGCACAATAGCTTCCAGCAAAACAAAAACGCCCAGGGCCGCGAGAATGACCATAATCTTGACATTGGTAAAGGTGACGCCCCAAACTGTATAGACCGCCTTTTCGATCAGATCCGGAAAGGCCCGCCGGCTGGCGCCCAAGAGGGCCAGATTGCCGTTTTCCAGAATCAGGCCGGCCATCAGCGCGGTGATGACAATATAGAGCCTACCCGCGCCCTTCCGTCTCAGGGGCCGGTAGGCCACCCGCTCCAACGTCACGCCGACGCCTGCGGTCAGGATCATGGTGATCAACAGGGTTAGGATAAACACGACATGGGGCGGAAGGACTGTCGGCAGATGAAAGGCATAACTACCCAACAGAAATGTGGCCACAAAAAAGCCGATATAGGCGCCGACCATAAAGATGTCGCCATGGGCGAAATTGATCAGGAGCAAAACGCCATAGACCAGGGTGTATCCCAGGGCGATAAGGGCATAAAAGCTTCCCCACTGCATGGCATTGATCAAATTCTGAAAAAAGGATTGGATATCCACCGACGCCTCCTACCAAACGCTCATGACGAAGGGTTCGTCACCCCCGTACATGAAAATCCCCTACCCTGTGTGAGCGGCGTCCTCGCCGCGAGGGTCGAGGCTGAAAGCCTCTCTAACAGAACAAGGAACCCCCTGCCTATGTTCGCAGTTCAGGGGTATTTTCACGGTAAAAAATATGCAAAGACGGAAAGGTGCGATCCGGTCTTTGCACATGATTACGGACACGGTTAACACTGGAAGATTACGGACAGACAGACTGATAAAACTCAAACTCGCCCTTCGGGTTGATCTTGACCACCACCGCGCATTTGCTGGGGTCGCCTTCGGGGGTGAAGGTCATTTTTCCGGTAATGCCGTCAAAATCTCTGATCTTGGTCAGTTGATCCTTGATCGCATCCCGGTCCTTGTCGATGTTTCCGGTCAGCCCGCCGGTGTTCTGAATGGCCTTCAGCATCAGCCAGATGGAATCCCAGGTCAATGCCGCCACATCATCCGGCACATAACGGAATTTCTGTTTGTATTTGTCGATAAACTCCTTGGTCGCGCCTTTGGCCCCGGCCGCGGCATAGTGGGTTGTGAAAAACAGTCCCTTGCAGTCATCTCCGCACAGGTTCATCAATTCGGCCGACCCCCAACTGTCACTTCCCATGATCGGTTTTTTCCAGCCCAGTTCATGTGCCTGTTTGACGATCAGGGGGACTTCGTCATAATACTGGGGCGTAAACAGAAAATCCGCGTCGGTTCTGTTTATTTTGGTCAACTGGGCGCTGAAATCCCGGTCCTTGGTGGTGAAGGTTTCAAATGCGACCACCGAACCAGGGCCATGCAGCTTTTCAAATGCCTTTTTAAAGAATTCAGCCAGGCCTTTGGGATAATCGCTGGCGATGTCATACAGCACGGCGGCCTTTTTGGCCTTGAATTCCTGGGTGGCAAAATTGGCGACAACCGGTCCCTGAAAGGCATCCAGAAAGCATCCGCGAAATACATAGGGACGATCCTGCGTGGTTTGAGGATTGGTGGACCAGGGAGAAATCATGGGCGTTCTATAGGAGTTGTTGATTTCCCCGGCCGGGATGGCCTGTTTGCTGGACTGGGGTCCGATGATGCCCAGTACCATATCCTGGGTGATCAGCTTGATGGCGGTTGCGGTTGCGGACTCGGCCTTGGATTCGTTGTCTTCGTATATAAATTCCACGTCATAGGTCTTGGAGCCGACCTTGATGCCGCCCTGTGCCTTCACCTGTTCTTTGACCATTTCCGCGGCATATTTCGAGCCTTCACCCACCTTGGGGATGTCGCCGGTCAAGGGAATGTTCAGACCAATTTTGATGGATTCGGTTTTGGCCCAGACACACGGGGTCAGCATCAAACCAAGCGCCAGACAAAGCCCACGGATCACCATTCGTTTTCGCATTTTTTCATCCTTTTTTAACATGTTGATTTATCATCATTTCCATTTGCCTCAACCCGCCTATCAATGTCATTGACTTAAAAGCTCATCTTCTCACGCACAACCATCTCCTTAGGCCTTGCGAATCTCCACCTTGAAGGCTGTTTCACCAAAGCTCTCAAAAACGTTGACTTTCAGCTTGTAGTTCACGCCGCCAATGTCAATCTTGTTCATTTTCCGGCGATGCATCCAGAGTTCATCTCGCAGGGCGATGGCCTCTTTGCTGTCCGAGGGAAGCGCTCCAATTCCTATCCCCATGCTCCCTTTGATCGCACAAATCTCCTCATGGCGGTCTTTGTATTCAACCTCAAATGCATCGGCGCCGAGTTCCATTGCTTTTGAGGCCAACGTCGCCAGAATGTCGGTTGATTCTGAGTTCATGATGTCCCTCCCCTTGGCTTGATGGAACCTATTAAACTCCCTTTCCGGGATAAACGCCGGTACGGCTCATCCCGCTGAAGAGCGGGAGCGTTTTTGGAGTTCACGTGCAAACCTTTAACATAGAACCGCGTCTTCGCGTGAGACATTTTTTGGTTGCGGCCATTCCGCATCAGGTGAATGCAGAACGATTTTATACTTGTGTTTTGGTTTCATTTGTGCTAAAGTTAATTGTATCGATATCGAATACACGTGTGAACAGGCATTCATGGCATGGTTGCTGTCCGGTAAGGGGCGGATGGTTTTTTTGGGATTGGCGCTGATTCGACCGGTACAAGGATATGGAACAGGTCTTGCTTCTGAACATCACCTACGAACCTCTGAAGATCATCAACTGGAAAAAGGCGATCACCCTCTCCATGCTGGGGAAGGTAGAGGTGCTCGAGGAATATGGGAGGGAGATCCACTCCGTGAGCTTTACCATCAGGCTGCCGTCCGTCGTTCGGCTCCTCCGGATGGTCAAGAAGCCGAAAGACGGCGTAAAATTTTCCCGGCAGAACATCTACGCCAGAGACAAGTACCAGTGTCAGTACTGCGGCCACAGACTCCCGGTGGAAGAGCTGAGCTACGATCATGTGATCCCCAAGTCCCGGGGGGGGAAGACCCTCTGGACCAATATCGTCACTTCCTGCATGTCATGTAATCGGAAAAAGGGGGGACGACTGCCCAAGGAAGCCAACATGACCCTGATCCGCCAGCCCGCAAAGCCCACCTGGCTCCCTGCCCTCAGGATCACGATCGGGTTCAAAGAGGTCCCCACATCGTGGCGTGACTATCTCTACTGGAACGTGGAACTGATTGAATAGCCGTCGCCGTTCACCGGTTCAGGCGAACCCTGAGCCCGTGAACGGCATGACCTACCTCATGGCCGCTGTGATCTTCTCTGCGGTCGCTTTGATCGCAGATATATCCCCCTTCTTGAGTTCCCAGTTGGCCACAGGGAGTTCTGGGCCTCCACTAACCCGCGGAATCAGATGAAGATGGTAATGGAGGACCACCTGATTCGCACCCGGGCCGTTGAGCTGAAGGCAGGCTACCCCTATCGGATTCAGGGCATTGGCGATGCCCTGAGTAATCTTTTTCGAGGCCAGGTGTACGGCCGTCAGATCCTCCTCAGCAATCTCCCACAGGTCCTTGGCGTGGTTTCTGGGGATGACAAGGGTGTGACCGAGCGAGATCGGGTTGATGTCCTCAAAGGCCAGGACCTTCTCGTCTTCATAGACCTTGAAGCTGGGGATCTCGCCCCTGACGATTTTACAAAATATGCACGATTCCATTGGGTTCCCTCCTCTGGTACCTTCCGCGGTTCAGCCTTGTGGGTGAACCCGGAGTCAATTCATCACACTTGACCCCGTGGGCCCTGCCCGGTGCGCTCATGGATGAGCCCCTGGAGGAAGGCCCTTTTTTGTTCGGGGACATCAGGGGCCTTTCTGATGTTCATGGCCCTCATGACATCATAGGTCCCATCCTCAAAGAGGACAGGGACCTGTATGACATAGTCCGGATGATGACAGCATCCGGGTGCGAAAAAACGCCCCGGCCGCTTTCCCTCTCGCGTTCGGGTCCGGATCGCCGAAAGGGCCGGCTCGGGTATCACGATTCCCGCCTCTCCCGTGAATGTGGTTACTGTTTCGCCCGCGTCGAACAGCCGTTTTGCACGCATCAATCGCCTCCCCTTGTGTCATTTCGCCCATACATGAAATACCCTACCTGCTTCCTCCGGCGATGTCGAGAATTTTTTTGTGGGACAGGAGCCCGGCTGCCAGGTCCCTGAGCCGCGATATTTCGCGATCAGGAACCCCATGGAGCAGACGGTGAAGGGTACGGACAGCATCAGGTATATACGCCTCGAAATAGGTCTTGTGCATCGCCTGCGTCAGATGGGAAAAGGCGCCCAGGATCTGGAGATTTCGCTGTATGGCCAGATAGGGATAGTATCTTTCAAACGCCCCGGCCCATGCGGGGTCGTGGCCCTTGACCCGATCCAGATAACGCTCGTAGATCGTTTTCTGCTGCACCGTGGAAAGCCGGGTGTAGGGATCGATGGTCAGGGAGGCCACATCGTAGCCCAGGGGACCCAACCGTCCGCCCTGCCAGTCCACAAACCCGATACGCCCTTGGGAAACCATGATGTTTCGCGACTGGAAATCGCGGTGAAGAAAGAAGCCGCTGTCTGCCTCAGAGGCGGTCTCCGCCAGATGGCGAAATGCGGGATCGAGGTCCACCCCGTCTACCGGGAGGCCCAGATAACGTCCCAGAAAGGCATCCCTGAAGTAGTCTGCCTCATATCGCAGCATCACGGTCCGGTCATATCGGCCGGTCTGCCAACACCACAAAGGGTCAAATCCGGCCGCCCCCTCAATCTGGAGACGGAAAAGTTGCGCCAGCACCTTCTCATACATGGGGAGCAGATCATCTCCCGAAGCGGCCGCATCGTGAAGGGTCATATGGCCCAGGTCTTCCATGATGAACCATCCGGATGTGAGATCGTATCGGTGAATTTCCGGGACAGGGATACCTCTGCGGTAGAGGTGCGTGCCGATCTTGAGGTAGGCGTGGTTCTCACGCCTGACAGCAGGGGTATCAGGGGGATTGGACATGGCGATGAAGGAGTGCCCTGGTGCCCGAGTGACGATCCGCCAGAAGACGCGCCTGGACCCGTCGCCGGGAAGACGCTGAACGTCGGCCTCATCCAGGGAATGTCCCATCTCCTTCAAAAACCTCAGGACGGCTGTCTTTAACACGGGGTTCATGGGCGCGGCTGTAACGGAGAATGCCCGACGTTTGGAGCGCCTAACATTGTAGCGCGCCTTCGGCGATGCAATTTGATCAGAACCAGTGGCCGCAGTCTCACAGGGTTTCTCCGATAAGATCCTCCTTGACCGTTTTGAATGACGTTACGACGCTGTCCATCACCTGGACCCCCTTTTCGACGGTCACATCTTCCCAGAGGACAGACCGGCCCACCTCCGCATCCGCTTCGATGACCGTCCTGTTGCCCATGACGGCCCAGTCCCTTATCACGGCAGAGGGGTGGACCCGACAGCCCTCTCCAGACCACTGCCGATCCCCGTGCAAGGCCTCCTGGTTGGCGAGGAGATAACTGCGAAGGGTCCCCACATCCCGCCAGTAATGCCCTCTGGAGACATAGGCGCTGATGGGATGCCCCCCCCTGATCAGCCTCAGATAACAATCGATAATGCTGGAGAACTCCCCCGCGGGGATATGGGAGAGGAGGTCCGGCTCCATGATATGAATTCCCGTAAAGGCCAGCCTGCCGGGGCCGGGCTCGCTGCCGATATCCATGATCTCAAGATCGTCGTTAATCAGAACCTGGTTGAAGGGTTCGCAATCATGAAGGACGAGGGTGACCAGATTGCTGGCGTCCCGATGCGCCTGGAGAGCGCTGCCCAGGTCGATGTCGGTGAGGACGTCGCTGTTCATGACGATAAAGGAGGCGTTGTCCCAGAACCCTTCGGTGTTCTTGACGCCCCCGCCTGTTCCCAGGATGCGGGGTTCCACCGTGACCTGGATCTTAAGCCCGAAAGGTCGACCTCCGTCCAGGTGGGACACGACCTGCCCTTGATGGTGATGGGCATTGACGATCAGATCGTCCACACCGTATCGCCTGAGGTAGTGGATGACCCGGTCAATCATGGGCTGGTTGCTCACCGGCATCAGGGCCTTGGGTCTGTTCAACGTCAGGGGCCGAAGCCTCGTCCCAAGGCCGGCCGCCAGGATCATTGCCTTCATGACATTTTTTCCGTTGCATTTATGTTGAACTGATTATACACCATAACTAACCGTGTCAATGAATATTCCTGAAAAAATCGGAGGAAGACCGATAGATGCATTCCACCCTGGACCTGTCTGAGCTGGATAGCTGGATTGGCAGATTGTTCATGGCCGGCATCCCAGGGCCCCAGATGGACCGAGAGACCGAGGCCCTGATTCGGGATCACGCCCTGGGGGGCGTTATCCTGTTTGCAAGAAACATCCAAAATCCCGTCCAGGTAGCCACCCTTTCCAGCCGTCTTCAGGCCGCGGCCATGGACAGTCAGGGGATTCCCCTCTTTCTATCCGTAGATCAGGAGGGGGGGCGGGTTGCCCGATTGCAGGAGCCATTCACCCTCTTTCCCGGCAACACCGTCATTGGAGACGACCCGAATGGAGCAGAAATGGCCCTGGAATTCGGAAAGACGACCGCAAGAGAGATGAAGCTGGTAGGCCTCAATATGGATATGGCCCCGGTCGTCGATGTCCGTGTCGGAGCGCCCGAACGGCATTTGGACGGCAGGATATTCAGCGACGACCCTCTGAAGGTCGCCATGCTCGGCCAGTGCGTGGTAAAGGGCCTCCAGGAAAATGGAGTGATGGCAGTGGCCAAGCATTTCCCCGGTCTGGGCAGGGCGACGCGCGATCCCCACCATGACCTGCCGACCATTGAGGCGGATATGGAAGAGATAGAGGGATTCCATCTTCCCCCGTTCAGGGCGGCCATGAGCCAGGGCGTTTCGGCTGTGATGACCTCCCATGCCCTCTATCCTGCCCTTGACCCTGAATACCCGGGCACCCTCTCACACAAAATCGTTACCGGGCTTTTGAGGGAAAATTTAGGATTTGAAGGGCTCATTATCACCGATGACCTGGAGATGGGGGCTGTAAAGAGGGGGTGGGGTGTGGCCGAAGCCGCGGTGGCTGCCTTTGCGGCCGGTTGCGACATCCTCTTGATATGCAGGGATCAGGGGGCTGTCCTGGAAGGGATGACGCGGCTGAGGGATCGTCTCATCCGGGAAGAGATCCCGTTAAATCGGCTCCATCAGTCGGTGAAAAGGGTGATGGCGGCAAAAGACCGGTTTCTTGGGAAACGGACTGAGGTCTCTCTAACCGAGGTGAGAGATTATTTCGGGATACAGAGGCCAGGTTAGCTCTATGTTGTCCTTTTTCAAGTTTGAAGTTACGAGTTTGGAGCGCCTAAAGTTGAGAACGGAAGATTCCGATTTCAACTTTTAACTCCTCACTTCACACTTCAAACTTTTTCCGGTAACTTCAAACTTTTTCCGTCAGGGAGGATGGCAATGCCGGTCTACACCTGGGTTGCGGAGACACGGAAAGGTCGGGTCATCAAGGGAGAGGTAGAGGCCGTGGATGAAAAATCCGCCGGCCTCCAGCTAAGGCGGCGGAATCTTACGGTCAAGAAGCTCAAGCCCAAGCCCAAGGATCTCTTTGAAGGTCTCTCTTTGATGAAGCCCAAGGTGACCAACAAAGATATCGTCATATTTACCCGGCAGTTTTCCACCATGATCGACGCCGGCCTTCCCCTTGTTCAGGGGCTTACGATCCTTGCAGAACAGGCCGAGAACAAGACCTTTAAGGACATCCTCAGGCACATCGTAAAAGATGTGGAAGGAGGATCGAGTCTTGCCGAGGCCATGCAAAAGCACCCCAAGGTATTCGATGACCTCTTTGTCAATCTGGTCGCGGCCGGCGAAGTGGGCGGGATTCTGGACACGATCCTTCAGCGCCTGGCTGCATACATAGAGAAGGCTGAAAAGCTCAAGTCCCGCATTAAAGGGGCCATGACATACCCGATTGTCGTGGTGGCGATTGCCGTCATCGTCATCGCCGTCATCATGATCTTTGTGATCCCGGTATTCCAGGAGATGTTTGCAAGCTTTGGCAAGGCCCTGCCGGTCCCGACACAGATGGTCGTGGCGATGAGCAATTTTACTAAAGGGAACATTCACTACATGATCGGTGCCCTTGTGGTCCTGATCTTCCTGTTTAAGAGGTACCGGGCGACTGCAAACGGCAGAAAGACCACAGACACCCTCGCCCTGAAACTCCCCATCTTCGGCCCTCTGCTGAAAAAGGTTGCAGTAGCCAGATTCTCCAGGACCCTGGGGACGATGATTAGCAGCGGGGTCCCCATCATAACAGCGCTGGAAATCGTTGCCAAGACATCGGGGAATGTGGTCCTCGAAGAGGTGATTCTCGATGTCCGCTCCAGCATTGCCGAGGGGCAGCCCATTGCCGAACCCCTTTCAGAGAATGACATATTTCCAAACATGGTTGTTCAAATGATCGCAGTGGGCGAGGCAACGGGTGCCCTCGATACGATGCTGGGGAAAATCGCAGATTTCTACGACGACGAGGTGGACACGGCCGTAGAGGCCATGACCTCCATGTTGGAGCCCCTGCTCATGGTATTCCTTGGAGGGTCTATCGGCGGTCTGGTGGTTGCCATGTACCTCCCCATCTTCAGCATGGCCGCTGCCATGGGATCGTAATTCCAGGACATGATCAGCCTTCAACAAAAAACACCTCAAGAGGAACTCCTGAAGAAACTTCAGATCCTGATGCTCTTGAGGGTGCTTTTCATTTCATTTCTCCTAGGCGCCCTCATTTTTATCAAGGTCCGCGCAAGTCGATCGTATTTCGGCGATATCCATACCGCCCACTACCTTCTTCTCGCCGGCGTATATGTCATCAACATTATTTACGGGGTGCTGTTAAAACGGTCGAAGAACATCCTATTCCAAGCCTACGTTCAGCTCCTGATGGACGCCCTCATCATCACGGTCCTCATCTACACGACCGGGGGCATTGAGAGCATCTTCTCCTTTCTCTACATCCTGAGTATATTCAGCGGAAGCATCCTCCTCTACCGGAGAGGCGGCATGATCATGGCTTCCAGCAGCAGCATTTTCTATGGGGTGCTGCTGGACCTCCACTACTATGGGGTAATCCATCCCTTATCCAGCCGGTTGAGCTACCCTGAACAGTATCAGAGTTACTACCTCTTCTTTACTATCGTGGCCAACATGGCCGCTTTCTATCTGGTGGGTTATCTCAGCAGCTTTCTCTCGGAACAGGCGAAAAAAAGCCGGGCGGCATTGAAGGACAAGGAAAGCGACCTTATCCGGCTGGAGGTCCTTCACGAGAGCATTATCGGGAGCCTGACATCGGGGTTGATCGTTCTGGATGACCAGGAAAGGATGATCCTGTTCAATCCCGCCGCAGAAAGGATGTTCGGGCTATCAGCGGCACAGGTCTACGGGCATCCGATCCGTGACCATCTACCCCACCTGGCCGGACACCTGAGCAGCCCCCCTTTTATGTCGAGCGATCCACCCGGTATACAGGCGCAACTGACCAATGTAAGTTCTGTGACGTCTGCTGGGGAAAAGATGCACCTGCAGGTCTCCGTCTCTCCTCTACAGTTTTCGCCGGGTGAACATAAGGGACGGATCCTCATTCTGCAGGACGTGACCCGGATGAAACAGATCCAGGAAGAGATGAAAGAGGTCGAAGGCCTGGCGCTCATCGGCGAGCTTGCCGCGGGAATGGCCCATGAGATTCGGAATCCCATGGCATCCATCAGCGGGTCCATTGAGATGCTGAGAGATGAAATCAAGGAGAGTGATGTCAACACCCGCCTCATGGATATTATCCTCAGGGAAACGGAGCGGCTGAACGGTCTAATTGCAGACTTCCTCCTCTTTGCTCGGGCCCAGAGACCGCGCTTTACAGAATTTGACCTGAATCACCTGATCATCGAGTCCCTGGAGCTGTTCCAGAACAGCCAGGCATGCCATCCTGGAACAAAGATCGTCACGCATCTTCATGAGATGGCGGCCATTGAATCGGATCCAGGCCAGCTCAAGCAGGTCTTGTGGAATCTCTTTCTCAATGCGTCCGAGGCAATGGGTCACGGAGGGACCCTCCACATTGCCACATCGCTGGCACATGGATCGTCTGAGGCAGGATCGGACCAGATCAATGTCGTTATCCGCGATACGGGAAAAGGGTTCGATGAAGAGGAGATGCCCCGCGTCTTCCTCCCCTTTTTCACCACCAAGGAAAGGGGTTCCGGCCTGGGACTGGCCATTGTGAAGCGCATCGTTGACCGGCTTGAAGGAAAGGTGTCCGGCCGCAATCACCCCGAGGGAGGCGCAGAGATCACCATCGTGCTCCCGGTTCGACCGAATGCCCGGGAGGCGTGAGGGGTAAGACTGAAGGCGGAAGGAGTAAGCAACGAAGTGTGAAGTGTGGATTGGGAAGTTGAAAGTTCAAAAAGGACATTTTCTGACTTTTTACGAGACCATCAAACTTGGGAAACCAGCAACCAGGAACGAGCATCAAGACCATGTCCGTTTCAGACCAGAACTGGTTTGTCGATATTTCCCGTCCGAGCCGTTATATCGGCGGTGAGATCAACGCGGTTAGGAAAGACCCTTCAGAGACCGAGGTGTCCATTGCCCTCGCTTTCCCGGATGTCTATGAGGTGGGCATGTCCCATCTGGGCCTGAAGATCCTTTATCGTATTCTCAACGCCGAGGAATGGCTGGCCGCTGAAAGGGTCTTTTGTCCCTGGGTGGATATGGAGGCAGAGCTGAGACGGCTGAGACTCCCCCTGACGACTCTGGAATCGGGCAGGCCCCTGGCGGATTTTGACCTGGTCGGCTTCAGCCTCCAACACGAACTCTGCTACACAAACGTCCTGAACATGCTGGATCTCTCAGGCATCCCGCCGCTTGCACGGGATCGATCCGAGATCTTTCCCCTGGTCATTGCGGGCGGCCCCGCCTGCTTCAATCCCGAGCCTGTTGCGGATTTCTTTGACCTGATGGTCGTGGGGGACGGAGAGTCTGTGGCCATAGAGATATGCCGTGCCGTACGACAGGCCAAGCGAGGCCAACGAATGAGCAGAAGCGACCTGCTTCAGGACCTGCGTCATGTGAGGGGCATCTATATCCCTTCCTTTTTTCAGATCCATTATGGACCTCTTGGATCGGTGGAGGAGATCCTTCCGGTATACACAGATTATCCGGAGGTAAAAAAGGCCATCGTGCCCGATATAGACGCATACCCCTTTCCGGAACGTCAGATCGTGCCGTTCACCGAACTGGTCCATGATCGTGTGTCTATCGAGATTTCAAGGGGCTGTACCCGCGGATGTCGTTTCTGCCAGGCAGGCATGATATACCGTCCGGTGCGGGAACGGCGACTTGGATCCATCATGGATAAGGCGGAAAACACTCTCAAATGGACAGGCTATGAAGATCTCTCACTTCTCTCTTTAAGTTCCGGCGACTACAGTTGCATCGGGCCCCTGCTTAGGCTCCTGATGGACAGGCTCTCCCCACAAAACATCGGCGTGAGTCTCCCGTCCCTCCGGGTGGACAGCCTGGATACCGAGATGATGGAGCAGATCAAACGGGTCAGAAAGACAGGGTTTACCCTGGCCCCTGAGGCGGGCAATGACCGGCTTAGGAGAGTCATTAACAAGGGGTTGACCCAGAAGGATATCCTGGAAACGTCGCAGGCGGTTTACCGGGCAGGTTGGAATCTAATTAAGCTTTACTTCATGATCGGCCTCCCCTATGAAGAAGAAAAAGACCTCCTGGATATCATTGACCTCTCCAGACAGATCGCCCAGTTGGCCAGCAGGAGGGGAAAAAAGGCCAATCTGAACGTCAGTATCTCGACATTCGTGCCCAAGGCCCACACCCCGTTCATGTGGACCTCCCAGGTCCCCTTTGAGGAAAGCCGACGGCGGATACACCGAATCCAGGACGGGATCGGGAGAGGTCCCGGCTCAAGCCGAGTCCGGGTCAAGTGGAACCAACCCGAACTGAGCTGGTTGGAGGGGATTTTTTCGCGAGGGGACAGGCGCCTTGGCCGCGTGGTCTCGAAGGCCTGGGGACTGGGGGCGAAATTCGATGCATGGGGAGAGCATTTCAGAAAGGAGGTCTGGAAAGAGGCCTTCGTTTGTTGCGGGCTGGATCCTGACCTCTATCTGTATCGGGAGCGGGACCTCAAGGAGACCCTCCCCTGGGACCATATTCAATCGGGCGTCTCCAAGGCCTTTCTCAGAAAGGAATGGATAAAGGCAGTGCAGGCAGCCCTGACCCCGGACTGCAGACGTCAATGCCTGGAGTGCGGCGTATGCGATCATCGGGATATTGATCCGGTCCTTCACCCCTGTCCCGAAATGGCCTTCGATCAGGCTTCCGGAACACCCAGTTCTTCTCCCGAATCTGCCACGAGGTATCGCATCACTTACAGAAAGCTCGCCAGGGCCAGGCATCTCAGCCACCTGGAACTTGCCCGGGTCATCATAAGGGCCTTTCGCAGGGCCGGACTGAAGCTGGCCTGTTCCAAAGGGTATCACCCTATGCCCAAGGTCTCATTTTTTACTGCCCTCCCGGTGGGGACCGAAAGCATGGAAGAGCTGATGCAGGTGGAATTGCTCCACCCTGCAGATGCCTCTGGGGTAAAAGAGAGGATCAATGCCGAGCTTCCCGACGGCGTGGATGTGACCCTTGTGGAGGAGATTTCCCCTGTTGAAAAACGGGTTCGCATCACCGAAAGCCGGTTTCTGATAACCCTTAACAAATTGAAATGCAATGAAAACCGCCTAAAACAATTCCTTCAGTCAGACTATTTTCCAATTGTCAAGACAGGCAAAAAAGGCGAACATGAGATCGATGCTCGGCCCCTGGTGAGCGACATCGCCCTTGTCCCTCCTGACAGGGTGCGCCTGACCCTAAAAGAGCGGGAGGGTCCCGGGCTGAAGCCGACAGAGATAATCAAAGGCATTTTCGCGCTGAAAGATGAGGACCTCCGGAACCTGGAGGTGATGAAAACGGGTCAGACCCTGGCATAGAAAGGGGATATGCCCGCCTCGGTTTCACCAAAAGGCAAGGTTTTTCTACCCGGTCTGTGTCGAGGCAGGCGGCAGGCCTGATCTTGCCCGGGATGAAGGCAACCCGCAAAACTCCATCCATAACGGCTCGATGCCTGCATCGTGCAGATATGTTTCATGCTTTTCACCTGACGGCTTACAACAGTGGTGTGATGACGATTTGAGGCCAAGGAGGCATTCACCATGTCCAACGAACTGATCATCAATGCAAGGCCCTATGAGACCCGGGTCGCCCTGGTCGAAGACAATGCTGTGGTAGAACTCCACATTGAAAGAGACGCCGGCCAGGAACTGACGGGAAACATCTATCGAGGGCGGGTCGCAAGGGTCCTCCCTGGGATGCAAGCCGCTTTCGTCGACATCGGGCTCGGCAGAACGGCCTTCCTCTATGTATCGGATGTTTATAAGGATTTTTCAGACCTGGAACAGATGATGCTCGTGAACAGCCAGACCGCGGAAGAGGCCGATCAGCGCGAGGAGACGGATTCCGAGTCGCTGCAAGCGGAGTTGTCCAATGAAACCCCTCTACAGATCGAGGAACTGCTCCATGAAGGTCAGAACATCATGGTCCAGGTGGCAAAAGAACCCCTGGGAAACAAAGGGGCCCGGCTAACCTCTCACATTTCCCTTCCGGGGAGGCACCTGGTCCTCATGCCTACGGTCAACCATATCGGGGTCTCCCGAAAAATAGAGGACAAGGAAGAAAGGGAACGACTCAAGGGGATTATCCGTAAGCTCAGGCCTGGTTCTCTTGGCTTCATCGTGAGAACCGTTGCGGAGGACGGAACCCAAGAGAAGCTGGCGGCCGAGATGGACTTCCTCTTGAAGCTGTGGGGAAATATTCAGGGAAAAATGGAAAAGGGAACAAGCCCCGGCCTCCTCTACAAAGATCTTTCCATTTCCCTCAGAGCGGTGCGGGATCTCTTCACAAGGGAGGTGGACCGTCTGATTATCGATTCAGAGGAAGAATATGAGAACATCATGGAGTTTATCGACACCTTTGCCCCCAAGCTGAGGTATTCGGTCGAACTCTATGAGGGGTCTGATCCCATTTTTGACGCCTTTGGGGTCGAAATCGAGATCTCCCGGGCGCTGGGAAATAAGATCTGGCTCAAATCAGGCGGTTATATTGTGATCGAGTTGACCGAAGCCCTCACGTCAATAGATGTGAACACCGGGAGTTATGTTGGGAAGCGGAATTTAGAGGAAACCATCCTGAAGACCAACCTGGAGGCCGTCAAGGAGATCGCGTACCAGTTGCGGCTAAGGAACATTGGCGGACTTATTGTGATCGACTTCATCGACATGGAAAAGACCGCCAACCGCCACCGGGTGTTCATGGCCCTCAAAGAGGCCTTGAGCAGAGACAGGGCCAAGACCAATGTCCTCCCCATGTCCGATCTGGGCCTGATCGAGATGACCCGGAAGCGGACCCGGGCGAGTCTGAACCGGTTGCTGTGCGGCGCCTGCTTTTATTGCGAGGGGCGGGGTACGCTGAAATCGGCCAAGACCATCTGCTACGAGATATTCAGGGACCTGGAAAGGGAGTGCGCGAATCCTGAAGAGGGGGGGAATGTCCATATCCTGGTAAACCCGGAGATAGAAAAGGCCCTGAAGGAAGAGGAACAGAGGTCGATTATTGACCTGGAAAAAAGGATCAGCAGACGGATCATCATCATCGGCAAGGAAAACTTCCACATGGAACAATATGAGATAACCCTTTAGTGTCTTTTATGTTTTCTGCGGATCTTGGACATGGCCTCTTCTACCTCCTTCTTGGTGAATGTCTTCTTGCACGCGCTACACTGATACCTCTCTTCGACTATTTTGTCATAGATCAGATCATCAGAGAAGTTGACGCCATGAAACCGGAGGCAGAAATTGTAAACGAGGTTGAAATCTTTATTCGAGCAGGCATCACAAACAAAAAACTCTAAGATATCGTCCATCAGGATCCCCCATAGAATTACTTGGACCGCGCAAGGCACTCGGCACAAACAGTCGGGCACTGTTTGTATCCTTTTTTATCTCGCTTTACAACAGTTTTTTGCGATCTGGGGACTGGAGCCTGGATACTGGATTTTTCAAGTTTGAAGTTACGAGTTTGGAGTGCCTAAAGTTAAGAACGGAAGATTCCGATTTCAACTCTTAACTTCACACTTCACACTTTTTTACTGCCTACTGCTTACTGCATGCCGAGCGTTGGCGGGTTTTTTCAATCACCAATCGACAATCGACAATCGACAATCTATAAGGAGTCCCAACTATGTTTCTTCTCAAAAAGATCATCGGATCAATGGTGCTTCCCCTCCCGGCGTGCCTTCTGATCTGTTTTCTGGGCTTGTTTTTCCTGTGGCGCGGCAGGAGGGAGACGACCGGAAAGGTCCTCATAACGCTCGGCCTGGTTTCCCTTACGGTAATGAGCTATCTTCCCGTTTCCAGGGCCATCGATGATCCCTTGAAGGACCTCTTTGAGCCCTATATGCTGGTACCGGCGTCGGTTCAGGACCCGACTCCCGCCCAGGAGGTAAAATATGTGGTGGTCCTTGCGGGAGGACATACGGCCCATCCATCCATCCCTGTCACCGGCTGGCTGACCTATCATTCTCTCCTACGGGTCATGGAAGGCGTCCGAATACTCCGTCAACACCCTAAAAGCAAACTGGTCCTCTCAGGATGCGGGGCCTTTGACTCTGTCCCCGAGGCCCATGTCATGGCCGATGTGGCGGGCTTTCTTGGGGTGGACCGCCGCGATATCATCCTCCAATCCAGTTCCTATGATACAGAAGACCAGGCCCGCCTGATACGGCCGATCGTAGGAAATCACCCGTTTGTGCTGGCGACCTCGGCCATGCACATGCGGCGCTCCCTGGCTCTCTTCAGAAAACAGGGTATGGATCCGATCCCCGCCCCGGCCGGAGGGACAAAAGACAGGGAAATGGTGGTAACGCCCGGATGGTTTTTCCCCAATGTGGATGCGCTGGAAGATTCGACTGCTGCCGTGCATGAGTATCTGGGGCTTATCTGGGCAAGGCTGAGGGGGCGTATTTGAGAGGATGGCGCCTTTCGGAACTCTGACCTCTGATTCCGGCATTTGGTCGTTGATTGCCCGTCCAAAACCTGGTAAAGAGGATGCGGCCTATCTCTCACTCTGTGACATGGAACAAATGCCCGATCAAAAACGAGCCATCTCCTTAAAGACGCTGGGGAAATTTCTGGTCCTCATCCTCTTTCTGGCCGGGGCAATCTGTCTCTTCCGGTTCACGCCGGCCAAGGACCTCGTCACGCCACAGTCTCTGACCCGCATCCTGAATGCCACGGGAGGGTGGGCCCCGGTTATCTTCATTCTTCTCGAGGCCGCGGCCATAGCGCTCTTTGTCCCGGCGAGCATCCCCATCCTACTGGGCGCCGGGCTCTTCGGGGCCTCCTGGGGGTTTTTCTGCGGATGGCTGGGCGCCGTAGGAGGGGCCAGCATAGCCTTTTTTGTGGGGAGGGCATTGGGGAGGGAGTTTGTCGCCTCCATGATCGGAGACCGCCTGAAAAAGTACGATCATACCATTGAGAGAAACGGATTTACCACAGTGCTTTACCTCCGCCTCCTCAATTCCCCCTTCACCCCGTTGAACTACGGGCTGAGTCTGACCAAAGTCCGTTTTTGGGATTATTTCTTCGGGACCGGTCTGGGGGTCGCCGTCTCGATCTTCGTCCTCACGTTTCTGGGTGGGACCCTGAAGAATGTCTGGGTTTCCGGACAATGGCAAGACCTGATCTCCATGGAGGTCGGCTTCGCCATGGCGATTTTTGTCTTTTCCTTTTTTATTCCCATGATCCTCAAGAGGGTGCGGGGGGGAGGCATCCCATCTTAATCCGAATTGAAAGGAGCTTGAACCGAAAATGATATCAGAACTGGATGCGTTATGCGTCAATACCATTCGAATGCTTTCAGCCGATGGCGTGGAAAAGGCCCGTTCGGGACACCCTGGCATGCCCATGGGCGCGGCCGCGATGGCCTATGTCCTCTGGACCCGTTTTCTGCGGCACAACCCCCTCAATCCCCAATGGCCCGACAGGGATCGGTTTGTCCTCTCTGCCGGGCACGGGTCCATGCTCCTCTACAGCCTCCTTCAATTGACCGGATACGATCTCTCGTTAGACGATATCCAGGAATTCCGCCAGTGGGGAAGCCGGACCCCGGGCCACCCCGAATACCCCCTCACCCCCGGGGTGGAGATAACCACCGGTCCCCTGGGCCAGGGGTTTGCCAGCGGCGTGGGCATGGCCATGGCCGAACGGTTCCTGGCTGCCCGCTTCAATCGACCGGAATACCCGATTGTCGATCACTTCACCTACGGGATCGTCAGCGACGGAGACCTCATGGAAGGGATCAGTCACGAAGCGGCCTCTCTGGCAGGCCATCTCGGGCTCGGAAAGCTGATCTATCTCTATGACGACAACCATATCACCATCGAGGGTTCCACGGACATCGCCTTTACCGAAGCGCGCGATCTCCGATTTGAGGCCTATGGCTGGCACGTGCAGCGTGTGGCAGACGGGAACGACCTGGACGCCATCGAGGCGGCCATTGCAGCCGCCCGAAAGGCGACCGACCATCCCTCGCTCATCGCCGTCAGAACCCACATCGGGTACGGGAGTCCCAACAAGGCGGACAAGGCCTCTGCCCATGGCGAACCTCTGGGTCCTGAGGAACTTCGACGGACCAAGGAGAATCTCGGCTGGCCCGCGGAACCTGCATTTCTGGTCCCTGATGAGGTGCGGGATCGGTTCCGATCGGCGATTGAACAGGGGGCCGAAAACGAGGACCTGTGGAACGAGAGATTCCGTTCATATGCCGAGACGTTCCCCTCTCTGGCAAAAACATGGGAGGGATGTCTGAACGGCGTCCTTCCTGAGGGCTGGGACAGGGAGATCCCCTTTTTCCCGGCAGACCCCACGGGGATGGCCACACGGGTCGCCTCTGGCAAGGTCTTGAACGCCATGGCGCGGCATGTCCCCAACCTGATCGGCGGTTCCGCTGACCTGGCCCCCTCCAACAAGACCGAGATCGCAGGCGAACCGGATTTCCAGGCAGGCACCTACGGGGGCCGCAATCTGAGGTTCGGCGTCAGGGAACACGGGATGGGGGCCATCCTGAACGGCATGGCCCTTCACGCAGGCGTGATTCCATATGGAGGGACCTTTCTGATTTTTTCCGACTACATGCGGCCGGCCATTCGGCTGGCGGCCCTCATGGGCCTGAAGGTCATCTACGTCTTTACCCATGACAGCATCGGCCTGGGCGAGGACGGGCCGACGCACCAGCCGGTAGAGCAGTTGGCCGCGCTCAGGGCCATCCCCGGACTCACGGTGATCCGTCCCTGCGACGCCAATGAGACCGCGGAGGCCTGGAAGGCGGCCCTGCAATCGACTGCCGGGCCGGTCGCCCTTGCCCTCACCCGGCAGGACGTTCCGGTTCTGGACCGATCTCTCTATCCCGGGGCCGACAACCTGGCCCGCGGGGCTTACATACTGAGAGATGCCCCCGGCGGCGTCCCGGACCTTATCCTGATCGCTACCGGGTCCGAGGTCCATATCGCCCTCAAGGCGGCCGCAACACTGGATGGAAAGGGGATCAAGGTCCGGGTCGTAAGCATGCCCTCCTGGGAACTGTTCGACAGGGAGGATGAGGCATACCGTCGTCAGGTCCTCCCCCCTGACATCAAGGCCCGGGTTGCCATCGAGGCAGGGGTCACGCAGGGGTGGCGCCGCTACGTGGGGGATTCGGGGAGGGTCATCGGCCTGAATCGGTTCGGTGCATCGGCCCCGGGCGCGGTTTTGTACGAGAAATTCGGGTTTACGGCCGATCACCTGGTTGAAACGGCCCTGTCCCTGGTCGGCAAGATCTGAATCCGCTCCTCCCCCCGCTCTCGGCATTCGGCCATTTCCATTTCTGATGCAAGGACAGGTTGCGCAGACCCATGGGTCCTCTGACTTCCACAGGATCAGCGGCCTTGACAACCCGGAGAAAGTGTTTATTTTTGAAACGTTTGTTTTAAGCGAATTATATCAACTGGTTATATGGTTTGTTCCTCACGGGGAAAATGGCCTGAAACATCAGGCGGCGGGAGACTGGGAAACATCCCGACGCGATCAGAAGGAGAAGGACGGATGGATATCCAGGAAATTACGCAACGGGTTGAAAAGGAGAGCCTGATGGTCAGGCAGGTGATGGCAGGGATCGAGAAGGTGATCGTGGGCCAGAGACACCTCATCGAGCGGATGCTGATCGGCCTTCTGTGCGACGGGCATCTCCTGCTGGAGGGCCTTCCGGGACTGGCCAAGACCACGGCCGTCAAGACCCTGGCCGCCTCCATCAGGACCACATTTCAGCGGATCCAGTTCACCCCCGACCTCCTCCCAGCGGATATACTGGGGACCCAGTTCTACCGGCCCGATACCTGCACCTTCGAGATCCGAAAGGGGCCTATCTTTCACAACATCATCCTGGCGGATGAGATCAACCGGGCCCCGGCAAAGGTCCAGAGCGCACTTTTGGAGGCGATGCAGGAGCACCAGATCACCATCGGCGAGACCACCTTCCCACTGGCCCGCCCGTTTCTGGTCCTAGCCACCCAGAATCCCATTGAACAGGAAGGGACCTACCCCCTTCCCGAGGCCCAGATCGACCGGTTTATGCTCAAAATCAAGGTGGACTACCCATCGGCCGAGGAAGAAAAGGAGATCATGGCGAGGGTGTACGCCGGCCTGGATGAAGATATGGAAGGGGTGGTGGAGGTGGACCAGATCCGGTCCGCCCATGAGACCATGAAACTGATCCATATGGAGGAGCGGATCATGGATTACATCGTTCGACTGACCGCAGCCACCCGCCGACCCGAGGAGTTCGGCCTCGATATTGGGCCCATGATCAGCTACGGGGCCTCGCCCAGGGCCTCCATCTGGCTCGGCATGGCCGCGCGCGCCCATGCCTTTCTGAGCGGCCGGGGATATGTAACGCCCCAGGACGTCAAGTCCATGGCCCCGGACGTGCTCCGTCACCGGATCATTCTGAGTTATGAGGCCGAGGCCGAAGAGAAGTGCGCGGACGACCTGATCAAGATCGTACTGGAACGGATCGAGGTCCCCTGACATGCTATCTGAGGCGGTATTTAAAAAGATCCAGCGGTTCCACTTTACCACGAGGCGCATGGCCAACGACCTCTTTGCAGGCCAGTACGAGAGCGCCTACAAGGGGAGGGGGATGGAGTTTGCCGAGGTCAGGGAATACCAGATCGGCGACGATATCCGGACCATCGACTGGAATGTCTCGGCCCGGTTCGGCCACCCCTTTGTCAAGGTCTTTCACGAGGAGAGGGAACTGACCGTGATCCTCATCCTGGATCTCTCCGGGTCCCATCTTTTTGGAACCAGAGGAAGATTCAAGCGGGAACTCCTGGCCGAGGTGGCCGGCATGCTCGCCTTCTTAGCCATCCGCACCAACGACAAGGTAGGGGCCATCCTCTTCAGCTCCGGGGTGGAGAAATATATCCCCCCCAAGAAAGGGGCGTCTCATGTCTGGCGCCTGATCAAGGAGATCTTCACCTACGAACCCCGGGACCTGAGGACCGACATCGACGCGGTCCTGACCTATCTGAACCGGGTGGTCAGACGTCACTCGATCGTCTTTCTGATATCCGATTGTCTGGATGCCGGGTTTGAGAAATCGCTGAGACCCACGGCCAAAAAGCATGACCTCACGGTCATCCAGGTGACAGACCCGGCCGAAGACGACCTCCCTGAGGTGGGGCTGGCGGCCCTCAGAGACCCTGAAACCGGCGAGACCGCCCTCTTGAATACCCGGAGCAGACGCCTCAGGGAAAGGTGGGGGGCCTTTCGCAGGGACCAGCGGGTGTATCTCAAGGATCTCCTGATGCGGGCCGGGGTCGATCACGTGGAGCTGACCACAAATGGGCCGGTGCTGGAGCCCCTGACCCGGCTCTTTGAGATGAGGAGGCGACGACAATGACGGGGGTAAGGGCCGGCCGTTTCGGGTATATGGCCCTGCTCTGTCTGCTTCTCTGGTCCCAGGCGGCCTGGGCAGGCGGATCAGATAGCGCCGCGACCTTCTTGAAGGCCCGGTTCTTACCGGATTCGGCCCAGGTGGGGAGCATGGTCGAACTTGCGCTCGCCTACCGGCTGCCGGAAGGGTCCCAACTCCCCTCAGAGCCCCAGATCAAGGGTCTTGAGGGTCTCGCCGTTGCGGGCATTCAGAAGGGGAGTGGTGAAATTCGGGTCCGGCTCCTGGTGGATCGTCTGACTGAATTCAAGACCGCTCCTCTTTCCCTGACCTATCTGAACCGGGAAGGGCACACAGAATCCCTGCACGCGGACCCTGTCGCCCTGACGGTCCTGTCAAACCTCGGGGAGCGACCGGAAGAGGCCCAACTGAAACCGATCTATGGGATTATCCCGACGCGGTCCAGCCTGATGGAAGCCCTGCCATGGGTCCTCGTGGCCCTAACTGCCTTCGCAACAGCCTTAGGCATTTTTCTGTGGGTGAAAAGACGCGGCAGGGGCGCTCTCCCCCAGGCCCGGGTCCCGCCGCACACCCTGGCCGAGAGAGAGATCCACGAACTGGCATCTCAGGGCCTATTTGAAAAGGGGCATGTCAAGGAATTCTATTTCAGGTTCTCTGAGATCCTGAGGCGCTATCTGGAATCGCTCAGGGGGTTCCCTGCGGCGGAATATACCACCCAGGAGATCGCCCTCTCGATTCGGGTCCCCCAGGACCGGCAGATCCTTCCCCTCCTGCAGGACGCAGATCTGGTCAAATTCGCGGACCTGAACCCGACGCCCGCCAGGAAAAATGACGAGGTCGGACAGGCCCTCGCCTACATCCGCGAGACCGGGGCGGCCTTTGACCGGGATAAGGGGAACAAGGGCCTGAGCGGGCAGGGCATCGGGCCTCGCTGGCGGCGGATGATGAAGAGGGAGGAGACGGGCCCATGATGTTCCGGTTCGCCTACCCGGTAGTCCTCTTTCTCGTGGCCGCAGCAGCCGGATGGATGGCCTTTGCCTTCTGGCGGAGGCCTGCTGCCATCTCCTACTCCATGACATCGCAGATGGTTCGCCTGGCAGGGGCGCAGAACCAGATCGTGGCGAGACTCCCCACGATCCTGAGAGGCTGTGTTCTCGCCCTGCTGGTCCTGGCCGCAGCCCGGCCCCAGCTCTACAATGTCTCGAGGGATGTCCGCTCTTCGGGCGTGGATATCATGCTCTGTCTCGATACCTCGGGGTCCATGGAGGCCCTCGATTTCACCCTGGGGGATGAGCCGGTCACCCGGCTGACCGCCGTCAAAAAGGTGGTCAGCGATTTCATCCAGAAAAGAGAAACCGACCGAGTCGGTCTTGTGGTCTTTGGCGAGGAGGCCTTTACCCAGTCGCCCCTCACCATTGACAAGGGGCTCCTGCTGGGGCTGGTGGACCGAATGGACATCGGGATGGCCGGGGATCGAACGGCCATCGGGTCAGGCATCGCCATCGGCGGCAAGCGGCTCAAGGACCTGAAGGCCAAGTCCAAGATCCTGATCATCCTGACCGACGGCCGCAACAATGCGGGCGAGATACCGCCCTTGGCGGCCGCGGAGGCGGTCCGGGCATTGGGCGTCAAGATCTATACGATCGGCGTGGGAGGAAAGGGACCGGCGCCCTTCCGGATCAAGACCCCCCTCGGGACCCGAGTCGTGCACCAGCGGGTGGACCTGGACGAGGATACGCTTAAAAAGGTGGCCGAAACCGGAGGGGGAAGGTATTTCCGTGCCGCTGACAGCCGGGAGCTGTCAGAAATCTACAACATCATCGACCAGGCCGAAAAGACCGACATCAAGGTCAAGGAGTTCTTTCATTTCAAGGAGCTTTACGCCTGGTTCCTTGTCCCGGCGCTCATCCTGCTCAGTCTGGAGATCCTGCTCAAGACCTGGATCCTGAGGGTGATTCCATGAACCTCTCACATCCCTGGATACTCTATTTCTTGTGGCTGATCCCCCTGACGGTCCTCCTCTTCATCATCGCCAACCGGCAGAAGACGCGGGCCATGGAGCGGTTTGCCGAACCTGCGCTCCTTGACCGTCTGACCGGTAGGATTCAGAGGGGAAGACAGGTCCTCAGGCCGGCATTCCTCTTGGCCGGCCTGGGATTCGTGATCCTGGCCCTGGCCGGGCCTCGGTGGGGAAGCCATTACCAGGAGGTGAGTCAGAAGGGGGTGGACATCCTGATCGTCTTGGATGTCTCCCGAAGCATGCTCGTGGAAGATGTGGAGCCCAACCGGCTGGAGAGGGCCAAGCGGGAGATCTCGGACTTCCTTCGAGTGGTTCAGGGGGACCGGGTAGGGCTGGCGGCATTTGCAGGGGCGGCCTTTACCCAATGTCCTCTCACCTTGGACTATGGGGCCCTGACCATGTTTTTGACTGCCCTGGGCCCGGATGCGGCGCCGGCGCCGGGGACCGACCTGGGTGCGGCCATTCAGACCGCCATGTCTTCGTTTGACAGCACATCCGAGACCGACAAGGTCATCCTCCTGATCACAGACGGCGAGGACAACGAGAACCGGGGCCTTGAGGCGGCCCGTGAGGCAGCCAAAAAGGGGATCAAGATCTTTGTGTTCGGAATCGGGGATCCGTCGGGCGGCCCCATCCCTTCGGACGACGGAAAAGGCGGTTTCAAAAAGGACAGGGAGGGACAACTGATCCTCTCCAGTCTGAACGAGGAGGGACTGAAGGAGATCGCCTCGGCAACCGGCGGGACCTATGTCCGGTCGGTGGCCGGCGACTTGGATCTGGATCTCCTCTATTTTGATGGAATCAAACAGAGGACACAGGCCGCCGACCTCAAGAGCGGCAAGATAAA
>Ga0172370_10001654_pt1 | contig 33545 bp, 17 predicted proteins | sample LakKiv5m_FD_114538 | JGI IMG/M metagenome (GOLD analysis project Ga0172370, IMG submission 114538) | Freshwater microbial communities from Kabuno Bay, South-Kivu, Congo - kab_022012_11.5m | ecosystem: Environmental > Aquatic > Freshwater > Lake | place: Democratic Republic of the Congo...
CACTTGATATTGTAGGCTATGATTATTTTTGTTCAGCTTTTCAAAGAACAATATTTTTAGAACAACTTTTGTTGCTCTCTGGAATTTATTTATCTCTTGACTAAATCCTTTTTTAAGCGGTTAGCTGCAACACCGTTAAAAGAAAAAGAGCAAGAGTTCAAATTTTCTCTTGCCCGCTTCGCCGAAGCTTCAGCGAGGCTAGCTCTTAATCTTACTCAACTCTTACTCTTTCTCTTAATCTTACTCTTGTTTATTTCTGTTCAACAACAACATCTCCGCCGGTAGTTTCAAGTTTTAACATTTCTCCTCCGCCGTTAAATTCTGCATCCATTTCGCTGCGGGTTACACGCATTGTCTTTGCATTATTAAAATTATTAGTAATATCTCCGCCTGTAGTTTCGAGATGTACTTTTGCTTTTAAGTTAGACGGTAATTTAACATTTATGTCGCCGCCGGAAGTTGAAGCATCAATGCCTTTATTAACTCCGGAGTAATCAATTGTTATATCTCCGCCGGATGTTTCAGCTTTTATTTTTCCATCTGAAGTATAAAGTTTAATATCGCCGCCCGATGTTTCTGCTTTGAGATCACCATTTGTTTCTTTGCAAACAATGTCTCCGCCGGAAGTTGATAAAAACATTTCGCCTTTATGAGTGGAAAGATTTATATCCCCTCCCGATGTTTCTGCATTTAATTTTCCGTTAGTGTTATGCAAAGTAATATCGCCGCCGGAAGTATCAAGTTTAAAAACTCCGTTTATATTTGCTTCATTAATATCGCCGCCTGAAGTTTCAATATGAGTATTTTGATTTTTAGGAACTTTAACTTCGATTCTTACGCTAATGTTGCTGCCGAACCAATTAAAGAACGAACCTTTCTTTTTAGCAAGTACTCTTACCGTGCCGCCATCCTGTTCAATACTGAAATCCAATTTTTCTTCTGCACGCCTGTTCCCGAAAATTTTTACATAGGTTTCCTGTTTATCCCAGCTTTCAACTTTTACATCGGCCCCGCTTGCATTTATATAAACATTATCCCAATCTTTAGCAGAAAAGGATTTTTCGCGTAAAAGCTTTAGCTCTTCGGCAAAGGAAAGTGACGCACCTATAATCATCAACACAAACATCAACAAAAATCTTTTGAATAATAATTGTTCTATTGACCGGCTCATAATACCTCCTAGTTTTTAAGTTTAACTGAATATTTAGACTCGTATTTGGTTAGAATAGTTACATCAGTAAGATTTTTTTATATTTGTAATGAATCAAAGAGAGAAAAGTGAATTATATAGTCGTTTTTATTGGTGCCGGACTTGGAGGAGTACTTAGATATATACTATCCTATTTTATTCAAAAGCAATTCCCTCCTTATTTCCCTGTTGGTACACTTGCAGTTAATCTTATTGGAAGTATAGTACTAGGATTAATGATTTTTGGTCTAGACGAAAAAGATCTTATCAATCCGTCATTAAAATTATTTATTGGAATTGGTTTATGCGGCGGCTTCACTACATTTTCTACATTCTCTTTAGAAACTTTTAATTTATTAAAAGAAGCGGAATTTCTTTTTGCCGTATTAAATATTTTAGCAAATGTATTTTTAACTGTATTTGGTATCTATCTCGCTTATCTTATTACGAGGTAATTTATGAAAATTGAAGGTGAAGCAAAATTATTAAGAATATTTATTGGTGAAGCTGATAAAATTTCTCATTCACCTGTCTATGAAAATATTGTTACTGAAGCCAGGAAGAATAACCTTGCCGGTGCTACTGTCTATAAAGGAATTATGGGATACGGCGGCAACAGTAGGATCCACAGCGCAAAAATTTTAAGACTTTCGGAAGATCTGCCCCTGGTTGTGGAAATTGTTGATGAAGAAAGAAAAATCGAAGAATTTATTCCTATCGTTAACAAGATTTTTGAAGATGCAAATTGCGGCGGACTCATCACAATCGAGAGGGCTGAAATAATAAAATACACTTCAACTAAAAAATGACTCGCAAGAGTCATGCTGAACTAGTTTCAGCATCCGGAATCTCGGTACGAATTCGGAATATTAAAATAAAATACTTCTCAAAAGAAAATTGCTCCTTATGCTAAAAAATTTTTTATACACGATTCTCATTTTGATTTTATTCTCTCTCCATATATCCGCACAAAATAAATATGATATTTCCCGGTTCTACAATGAATCAATCAGATTTGTAAAACAGCCGTTAAACTGGGAAGGAAGCGATTGGCTGAAACTCGGTTTGATAAGTGCCGGAACAATTTTAGTTATGCAGGCAGATCAGCCGGTACGAGACGCAGTTCTGCGCGATCAAAGTTTTAACGGGACTGTGCCGGAACAAATTGGTAGAGTTTGGGGCAGAGGTTATGCAACAATATTCTTCGCCGGTGCTTTCGGTTTGCATGGATTAATTACAGATGATCAATCATCAAAAAAAATCGGATTTGAAATTGTACAGGCTACACTTTATGCGGGTGCTGTTACACAATTTTTGAAAATGACCGTAGGACGCGCCCGACCTTATACAAACGAAGGTCCAGGAAACTATCACCCTTTTTCTCTTTGGAATGATGATTACCATTCATTCCCTTCCGGAGATGTTACACTTGCTTTTTCACTTTCAACTGTGCTCTATAAAAATTCCAAGTCCGATTTTCTAAAAATAATTTCTTATCTCCCTGCAGTTTTGACAATAGCATCCAGAATTAACAGAGATATGCATTGGTCGTCCGATACATTTCTCGCAGCAGCTATCGGTTATTTTGTCGGCGATTGGGTTGTAAATCTTCACGAAGATCAAGAATCATCTATGGAAGTTTCCAACACTTTTCCGCTTACAATCAGAATTAAACTGTAATTATTTTATAAAACATTTTCTCCGATTTAAATTTTTATTTTTTTACAACCCTTGACGGAGAATTTTTTATAGTTGGAATCACTTAATAATAATTTCTAATTTCTTACAGCAAATTTTTCTATTAATACAAATCAGTTATTAATATTGTTAGATGACCATTCTACATGAAAAGTTGAGGGTCAGTTGAAAAAACAAATTCCTTTTTTCTTCTTAATTATACTAACCACATTAAATTTAGCTCAAAGCAATTGGTCGTGGCAAAATCCGCTGCCTGCAGGAAGTGATTTGACTTGTGTAAAATTTATAGACGAAAATATTGGATGGATTGTTGGTAAAGCCGGTAAGATCTTCAAAACAACTGACGGTGGTTCAAATTGGGTTTTGCAAACCAGCGGAACAACAAATAATTTAACATCGGTCGCTTTTGCGGATATTAATAGAGGCTGGGCTGTTGGAGAATTTGGAATTATTTTACGAACTACCGACGGAGGCAGCAACTGGACTGCGATCAATACGACTATTTCAGCTAATTTAAATTCTATTGTTTTTATTGGATCAACATCCATATGGATTGTTGGTAACGCTGGAACCGTAGCATCTTCTACAAATAGCGGAAATACTTGGACTCTTAGAACAATTCCTTTAGCTGCAACAGATGATTTTAAATCAATTACTGTAATTGGAACTCAACAATACATTTTCTTAACAGGTGGTCAAGGTAAAATTTTCAAATCAACAAATGGAGGATCTACATGGAGTCAACAATATGTACAAGTGAGCAATAATTTCAACTCAATTTATTGCATAGACATTAATCTTGGTTGGATTGTAGGTAAAGGCGGCTCAATTAATAGAACAACTGATGGTAACCTCTGGTTTAGCAGAGTAAGCAGTACCATAAAAGATTTAAATTCTGTTTTTTTCATTGATAGGAATGTTGGTTGGGTTGCAGGTAATGATGGTATTATCTTAAAATCATATTCAAGTGGAACTGACTGGACAATTCAATCAAGCGGAACCACTAATTCATTAAATTCAATTTACTTCATAAATCAAAACACAGGCTGTGCGGTCGGTGCTGGAGGAATAATTTTAAAATCTACAAATGGCGGGGCTGATTGGATAAAAATTGCCGGCGGCAACACATCGAATTTAAACTCAATAAGCTTTACAGATTTGAATAACGGTTATGCTCTCGGAAATACCGGCGCAATTTTAAAAACAACAAATGGCGGCAGTGATTGGAAAACTCTATCGAACAGTTCAACAAAAAATTTCAACTCAGCTTTTTTTATAGATCAAAATATTGGATGGGCAGTTGGTGACAGCGGTACAATCTCTAAAACAACAAACGCCGGCGTAAATTGGATAACTCAAATAAGTGGAACCACTAACGAATTATATTCTGTTTGCTTCTTTGATCACAACAAAGGCTGGGCTTCCGGCGCAGGAGGAACAATTCTCAGTACAACAGACGGCGGATCAAATTGGATTAGTCGGTCAAGCGGAACCTTTAATTGGTTATACTCTATTTACTGCGTTGATCAATTAATATGTTATGCAGTTGGTGCTTCGGGTAAAATCGTTAAAACTACTAACGGCGGGATAAGTTGGGACAGTCAAACAAGCGGCACAAATTATTATTTATACTCGGTTCATTTTGAAGATCAAAACACAGGCTGGGCGGTTGGTTATTTTGGAACTGTATTGAAAACAACTGACGGCGGTGATAATTGGATTAGTCAAAATAGTAATTCTCCGGCATGGTTAAGCTCAATATTTTTTCTTGATAAAAATAACGGTTGGATTGTTGGTGATAATGGTACAATTATCAGAACTACGGACGGAGGAAATAATTGGGTCATCCAAAATAGCGGAACAACAAATTGGTTATACTCAGTTTATTTCAAAGATAAAGATAATGGATGGGTTGCCGGTGCAAATGGTGCTATTTTAAAAACATCAAACGGAGGTGTAACTTTTGTTAAAGATGAAACTTCAATAATTCCAAATGATTTTGTTCTATACCAGAATTATCCAAATCCATTTAATCCTGAAACAGTTATTAGTTATCAGTTGACAGTTGGAAGTTATGTAACGCTTAAAGTTTTTGATCTACTCGGACGCGAAGTTGTTACACTTGTAAATGAATATCAGCAACCCGGCAAGTATGTAAAGACGTTCCATGGAACGTCTCTACCTAACGGAATATATTTTTACCGACTTCAAACGGGTTATAACTCAGCCACAAAAAAGATGATTTTATTAAAATGATTTTGATTCCTTCATCTAATCAGCACAAAAATTTCCATAAAAAAACTTTTTTAGATTAAACCGAATTCCATATTTTTACCAGCGACAAAAATTCTAATTATCCTTTATTGTTTCATAACAGGTGAATTATGAGTAAAATACTTTTCAAGAAACAACTCTCCAAAGATGTTTTTATGATGAGACTTGATGCGCTATTAATAGCCGAGGAAAGATCAGCCGGACAGTTTATTATTCTACAACTCGATGATGATTACGGAGAAAGGATTCCTTTAACTATTGCTGATGCCGATACTCAGGAAGGTTCGATAACAATTATTTTTCAAGTAGTCGGAAAAAGCACACTTCAACTTTCTGAAAAAAATGTTGGCGATATCATTCCGACTTTAGTTGGTCCACTTGGCAAACCGACACATATAGAAAATTTTGGTACAGTCGTTTGTGTCGGCGGCGGAATTGGTGTTGCACCACTTCACCCTATTGCACAAGCGTTAAAGAAAGCCGGCAATCATGTAATTACAATAATCGGCGCACGCACAAAAGACCTTATTATTCTAGAAGAAGAAATGAAAAATATTGCAGATGAATTTATTCTCTGCACGGATGACGGAAGTTACGGACGTAAAGCTTTGGTAACTGTTCCGTTAAAAGAAATTTGCGAGCGTTCTCCAAAACCAAATATGGTAATTGCAATCGGTCCGCCTATAATGATGAAGTTCTGTTCCGAAACCACAAGACCTTTTGAAGTCTTCACACAAGTTTCTCTCAATACAATTATGGTTGACGGAACCGGGATGTGCGGCGGATGTAGAGTAAATGTCGGCAAAGAAATAAAATTCGTATGCGTTGATGGTCCGGAATTCGACGGACACAAAGTTGATTTCGATAATATGATGGCAAGATTAAATTCTTATAAAGATTTAGAACGTGAAGCGCACAGTTGTTTTCTCGAACAAGAAATTAAAGATAAGGAGGCGCTTAGATGAGTCATCATACACATGAACAATTGGCAGAAGAAGCTAAAAAATTAATTGTTGATTACCTTGATAAAATAGATGATATGAAAGCGAAGGAACGGACTAAAATTCCTCCGCAGGAAATGCCTGCACAAGATCCCGAAATCCGTTCTCACAATTTAGATGAAGTCGCTCTCGGCTACACAATGGAACAAGCCCGTATAGAAGCAATGAGATGTTTGCAGTGCGTTAAGAAAAATTGTGTTGATGATTGCCCCGTTAAAATTGATATACCAAGATTTATAAATCATGTTGCTCACGAAGAATATGACCAAGCTGTTGGTGTTATAAAAGAAGCTTCTCTCCTTCCGGCAATATGCGGTAGAGTTTGTCCGCAAGAAACACAGTGCCAGTCAAACTGTACGGTTGGAAAAGCATTGAAAGATGTTGATAAATCGGTTGCGATAGGAAGATTAGAAAGATTTGTAGCCGATTGGGAACGCGCAACCGGAAAAATTGCAATTCCTGAAATAAAACCTTCAACCGGAAAAAAAGTCGCTGTTGTTGGAAGCGGTCCTGCCGGGTTAGTTGTGGCTGCAGATTGCAGACGCGAAGGACATCATGTTACAATTTTCGAAGCGTTTCATAAACTCGGCGGAGTTCTCCGTTACGGGATTCCAGAATTTAGATTACCGAATGATATTATAGATAAAGAGATTGATGTTTTAAAAGCAATGAATGTAGAAATCAAAACAAACTTTGTTGTAGGAAGAACCCGCAAACTTACGGACTTGATGGATAAAGACGGCTATCATGCTGTCTTTGTGGGTACAGGTGCGGGCTTACCGATGTTTATGGGAATTGAAGGAGAAAATTTAGTTGGGGTATTTTCTGCTAACGAATATTTAACACGCGCAAATTTAATGCGTGCTTTCGATAAAGGACACGCCGATACGCCAATCTATCAATCTAAAAATGTTGCAGTACTTGGCGGCGGAAACGTAGCGATGGATTCTGCAAGAATGGCAAAACGTCTCGGTGCTGAAAATGTTTACGTAGTTTATAGAAGAACAGAAGTCGAAATGCCGGCGCGTAAAGAAGAAGTTGCTCATGCAAAAGAAGAAGGAATTGAATTCTATTTCCTGCAAAATGCGAAAAGAATTTTGGGAAATGAAAAAGGCAGAGTGGATGGAATGGAATGTTTGCGTTATGAACTTGGTGAACCGGATTCTTCCGGAAGACGCAGACCGGTCGTAATTCCAAATAGTGAATTTGTACTTAATGTTGATACTGTAATTGTAGCAATAGGAAACGGTAGCAATCCGCTAATTAGCCAAACTACTCCTCAGCTTAATGTAAATAAGTGGGGAAATATTATTGTTGATGAAACTCAGAAGACATCTGTTAATAGAATTTTTGCCGGCGGTGATATTGTTTTAGGTGCGGCTACTGTTATTCTTGCAATGGGTGAAGGAAGACGTGCCGCTGCTGCAATAAATAAAATGTTAGCTGAAGAGATTGGAAAAGAAAGTGCTGCGGTAAATTGATTTTTGCAGAGACGTTGAGTGCAACGTCTCTTTTTACGTTCACAGATTTTCTGGTTTAGCTTTTTCGTATTCCCATTTCATCGGATTCTGTTGGATATACTTTCTAATATTAAATAATTCTTTTTCATTCCTAATAATTCTATCATAAAATCTTTCTTGCCAGGCAAAATCCTTATGTCCATTCTCGTGTGCTGATTTCGTTATTGCTGATTTATAAGAGCGAACTATTGCAGATAGAGAATTTCCCCTTGGTGATATTTGAGAATACTTATTTGTAGAGACGTTGCATGCAACGTCTCTACTGTTGTTAATAATGATTATTCCATGGATATGATTTGGCATTATAACATAATAATCAATCTCGACGCTTTTATAATGTTTCGGAATTTCATTCCAATATTTTTCGGCAACAAGCCCCAATTTATTCAGATTCATTTCTCTATTAACAACTGCCCCAAAGTAGGAGTTATGATTCCTTGTATTTATTGTTATATAATACCACCATGGATTTGAATAATCCCATTCTTTCAGTCTTGCTGATTCTACCCGGAATTTATTATTGAATAACATAACCGCAGATCAAAAAATTAAGATGCCCCTATTTTTAGTTATTTGCCATTACTTAATTTTTCTTTTAGCTGTTCCAATTTATACTCGGATTTCTTTGATGCTTCCATTATCTCGTTATACTTTTTATACGATTGCTCAAATAATTTTTTAATTAACACGGCATCGCTGTTCTTCATTATTTCTAATCCGTTAATTGTTAAGATCCAATTGAGCAGATTTTCAAAATTTTCTTTGCTGTAATACCAAACACCTTCAAACCGATTAATGCAGAGAAACGTTCTTACACTTTCATCATCAATCAAAGCAACTAAACCAACTTTCTCTTCTGCTATGGGGTCATCCGGCTTATCAAAAATTATTTTATCATTCATTGTAACATTGAATATTTTCAGTATCTCATTAAAATTATTATGAAATATGTTCAACAAGTTTATACCATTATAAATTTCCGTATCACCTTTTCCCAGCCTATTAAGAATTCTTTTTATCGGTGTATCTAAAAGTAACTTTTCAATATAGTTCTGTTTGTTAATCCTATCTTCAACCGGGAACACTTCTTTCATATTCGAAATAATCAGCCATAACATGAAGATGATCGAGTTATCATGATAATTTGTATCGCGCGATATCTGAATTGCATGATGAATATTTCTATCAGTTGATTTCTTTTCAATACTATATTCATCCTCTAATAAGAAATTTAATTTTCTAACCGAAACGATAGCATCTTCAAATTTTTCAATAATTGGTTTAAGATCTGAATTTAATCCGAAATGATTTTTTATTGCGGTTAATAAATTGAAATACCTTTCATCAACAAAATTAATTCTGTCTTTTTTTGTCTCATCGCTATCTTTCAAAATACAAGTCTTGATAAATCCGTTTAGCGATTCATCATCAAACATTTTTTCGAATGCGAAATGAATGTCTTCAACTTTCATTTCCTCTAACGCGCGCTGCATATTTGGAACGCCGCTGCGCCCAAGTTTCCATGCTAATTTTTCCCAATCGCCCGATTCATCATAGACTTCCCTCCAATCCAAATAGACCAAATATTTAAACGCACCGAGTCCTGCATAAAAACCGTTGACAGCAATATCAATCCCGGTTTTAATGAATTCTAAATTTGAAATATGATCTCTGAAAATGTAAAAATGTTTTTGTGAAGGTTTGATCCATAATGCTTCGGCAATAGTTCTGGTTTCAATTCCGCCGCCGCCGTAATTATTCATCAGCTTGGAAGAAGAACGGAAAATTGTTCCGGAAGTATTTTCGTATTTATTGTTATAGAAGATGAGCGCTCTTTCACCATGCTCTGTATTGGTGAAAGCAAAAACATTTTCGTTTACGTTTCCGTAACCGTCAATAAAATCAAAGAGCCAAAAATTTGCAACTTGACTAAACAGGTAACGTTTTTTCATTAATGGAAAAATTTCATACTTATGACGGTCAACAAGCCATTGATTTGGTGTTTCATTATAATAAGCACGCTGATATTCCATTCCATATTTTTCCGTATATCCTTCGATTTGTCCGTGCGCAAACATCGGTAAACCGGGCAAAGTTATCATCATCATACACACGCCGAAATATTTATCATCCGTGCCGAATTGTTTGATTGCAGTTTCTTCATCGGGATTACTCATAAAGTTTACGTACCGTTTTAAAATTTCCGGTTCAAATTCTAAAGTATTGGAAATCAGATCGCGGTACTTTGAATTTTCTTCTTTCATCATCATGTGCATAAATGCGCTGTTATAAACGCGGTGCATTCCAAGCGTGCGGACAAAATATCCTTCCATCAACCAAAAAGCTTCTGCAAGTAAAAGCGTGTCGGGCATTTCATTATTAATACGGTCAACAACTTCACGCCAGAATTCCATGGGAAATACTTTATCAAATTCTTCTCTTGTCATTGCATGATCAGAACGCGAAGGAATGTCTCCGCCCTTTCCCGGTTCCGGATACCACAAACGCGAGAAATGTTTTTTTGCGAGAGTCATTGCCGCATCAAATCTTATAATTGAAAACTTCCGCGCGACTTCAAATATTTTTTGGATTACCGCTTCTCTCACTTCGCTGCGAATCATATTTAATTGTGCGGTGTCGTTCCAAGGCATGTTTGTTCCGTCGTTGCCGTGATAAATATATCGCACTTCACCGCTCCGGTTATCAATTCTTTGGCAAACAACTGCGGCATCGCTTCGTCTCCAGTAACCATCTTCAATACGAATTTGAACTGCCGGATCATCCGAAAGATCATGTCCGGTAAAACTATAATTTGGAAACGGCGGATGATTTGATTGAATCAAATATTCCGGATGTTCAATTACCCACTTTGAAAAAATACCCGTATGGTTTGGAACCATATCGCTTGCAAGACGGATTCCCCTTGCTCGTGCGCGCTCATTTAAATTATTGTAAGCGAATTCACCGCCAAGATCGTTTGCAATTTGATAATCATACAAAGAATAAGCGGAGGATACGGCATCAATGTTTCCCATAATATGTTTTATTTTTTTTGATGCACTGCTTCGCTCCCAAATTCCAATCAGCCAAAGTCCGTTGAAATTCCATTGAGCAAGTTGATCAAGTTCTTCATCCGGGATTTGGTCCAAAGTTCTAATGTGCCGTTGATATTTTTTTGAAAGCTGATCGAGCCAGACATAAGTATTCTTTGCAATCATTACTACACGCGGCATCCAGTTGGAATCGGGAGTAAATTTCTCAAACTCTTCATAGTCTTTGTAACTATCGGCGGCATATTTGTAACCGGATTTACCAAGCGAAAGAAAATCCTCATCACCTAATCCGCCTTTATATTGAGGAACAACGGTCGGCGCTCCGCCCGGTCCGCCGAATTCTAATTTGTAATCTTCTTTGATAAGATCTTTGCCGGTGAGAATTCTTTTAAGAAACTTTTCATCAAGCATAACTCCATACTTCTCGCGGATAAAATCGAGCTGTGCTTCTATGTTATCCGGATTATTAATTATCGGAGTTTTTAGAAAAGCAAAAACATCTTTATTATCCGGTCCAAACTTCTTTTCTTTCTGAAAAAATAGATCGAGTTCATCAATCGTTTTGTTATAGAGTTCCTTTTCGGAAAAATATTTTTCATCGAAGAGTTCCAACAACTTTTTGTTAGCCGGATTAAAATTTGCGAAGTAAAGCAAGATCAATTCTTCAAGAGTAACTTCTGCATTTGAGCGGTCGCCGGAGAATGAATTCAAATAATCAAATGCACTGGAATTGCCTTTATAAACTTCCATAGGTGGAAAAACAGAAACAAAATCGAAAAGCACTTTGCGGATTTTCTCCTCTCCGACTTTACTGTTAAGATAATCGAGAGCTTTCTTAAACACACCGGGATTAATTTGTATTTCATATAACCGGAAAAGGTAATGATAAATCTCATCCATCAATCCCGCGGCATTAACACGCCCTGCTGCAACATGATCTTTTACTTCTCTTTTAGAATTTATTTTCTGGACAAATAATCTGACCGCATAAAAATCTGCCAGAACAACATTCCCGGTTATCTCGAACAATCCCTCATCAAAATTGTATTTACTGCGGGCTTCTTTCGAAATATGGAATTCAAAACATGGAAAGGATTTGCCTTCGAAAAGATTTTCGTCACCAAGAATTATTTTTGTATTGATCATGTTTGAATAGAATTAATTCATTTTCAATATTAATATAACTAATTGGTTATTAGCATTAAACCGCTCTTCCAAAACTAAATTGAATCCATTGAGATAATTCTAAATGATGTCTGCATTATCTTGCCTAAAGCTATTTTTGATTCTAACTCACTATTAAACTATTTTTAGTCACGAAATTATAGTTGAGCTATGTCAGTAACACCATTAATGGCGCAATATTCTAAGATCAAGGAAAACTATCCCGATACTATTTTACTTTTCCGTATGGGAGATTTCTTTGAAACATTTGAGGAAGATGCAAAGACAGCTTCCAAAGTGCTTGGCATAACTTTAACCAAGCGTGCAAACGGCGCCGCGGGCGAAGTCCCTCTTGCAGGTTTTCCGCATCATGCAATTGATACTTACTTGCCTAAACTTGTCCGCGCCGGTTACCGTGTTGCGGTTTGCGAGCAGATGGAAAATCCTAAGTTTGCCAAAGGAATTGTTAAGCGCGATGTAATTGAAGTGGTTACACCCGGAGTTGCAATCTCTGATAAACTTCTCGACCACAAAAAAAATAATTATCTGCTTTCCGTTTACATTGAAGATGAGACTGCGGGAATTTCTTTCTGCGATATTTCCACCGGCGAATTTTCTACATATGAATTAAACAAATCTGAAATAGCCCAGCAGCTTGGTTCTATTAATCCGGCAGAAATATTAATCCCCAAAAAAATAAAGAATGAACTTGAGCCGCTGATTCACAAAGCTGTTCCGTTGGCAAGAATAACAAAAATTGACGATTGGATTTTCAATTACGATTATTGCTCTGAACTTTTAATGCATCACTTCAATACCAAAACGCTCAAAGGATTTGGAATTGAAAATTTACGGTCTGCAATAAGTGCGGCCGGTGCAACGCTCAATTATTTGCGCGAGACTCAGAAAGCAAATCTTACACACATAAATAAAATTTCACGCCACAATCCTTCCGATTACATGATCCTGGATTATTCAACTAAAAGAAATTTAGAGATTATGTTTACAATGCAAGACGGTGAGCGTGAAGGTTCTCTCATTTCGATTCTTGATAAGACTTCAACTTCAATGGGCGGAAGAATGTTGAAGAAATGGATATCTGCCCCGTTAACAAAATTAGAACCGATCATCAAACGCCAGGAATCTATCGAAGCACTTTTACAAAATAAAACTCTTAGAAAAAATCTACAGAATGAATTAAAAGAGATCGGCGATCTCGAACGTTTGATTTCAAAAATTTGTACAGGAAGAGTTAATCCGCGCGAGCTGCTGAATCTGAAAACATCTCTCAAAAAAATTCCGTTGATCAAACAGCTTTTAGATCAAACTTCTGTTGAAACACTGACGGCAATAAATCAGCGGTTAAATACGCTTGATAAACTTGTTGAAAAAATAGAAAGAGCAATCAGCGATGATCCGCCGCTTGCAATTTCCGATGGTGGTGTTTTACGTTATGGTTTTAGTCCCGAACTTGATGAACTTAGAGGACTCTCAACAAATGCAAAAGATTGGATTGCAAATCTGCAAAAGACAGAACGCGAACGGACAAAAATTTCCTCGCTCAAAGTAAGCTACAATAAAGTTTTTGGCTACTATATTGATATCAGCCACGCGAACAAAGATAAAGTGCCGGAGAATTACATCCGCAAACAAACTCTTGTGAATAGCGAGCGGTTTATTACTCCCGAACTTAAAGAATATGAAGATAAAATTTTAAATGCAGAAGAGAACATTGCGAATCTTGAATTTCAACTTTTCGATCAAGTCAGATTAGAGGCGGCGTCCGAGACGGAAGCAATTCAAGAGAATGCTAAGCTAATTGCAATGTTGGATTGTTATCAATCATTTGCCGAATGTGCCGATGAATATAAATATGTCCGCCCTCAGCTTGATGAATCCGATTCATTAGAGATTATTGACGGACGCCATCCGGTAGTTGAAAGAATTCTTTCGCCGGGAGAAAAATTTACACCAAACAGTGCTAAACTTTCTTCAACTGGCGAGGCAGGACAAATAATTATTTTAACAGGACCAAACATGGCGGGTAAATCTGTTTATCTCCGCCAGGTTGGATTGATTGTTTTGATGGCGCAAATCGGTTCGTTCGTTCCGGCTTCATCAGCTAAGATCGGTTTGGTTGATAGGATTTATACACGCGTCGGTGCAAGCGATAATATATCCGCGGGCGAATCAACTTTTCTTGTTGAGATGCAGGAAGCCGCAAATATTTTGAACAACGCAACAAGTAAAAGTTTAATTCTATTAGATGAAATAGGCCGCGGGACGAGTACGTTTGATGGAATTTCAATTGCATGGGCTATAACGGAATATCTTCATGAGAATCCGAATCTTACGGCTAAAACTTTATTTGCAACTCACTATCACGAGTTGAATGAAATGGCTACTTTATTCCCGCGAATAAAAAATTTCAAAGTGGAAGTCCGCGAGTACGGAGATAAAGTTATTTTCTTGCACAAAGTTTCTTCCGGCGGTGCAGATCACAGTTACGGAATTCAAGTGGGACAAATGGCGGGCTTACCGCTTTTTGTAACTAACCGAGCTAAAGAAATTCTTGCTAATTTAGAGAGCAAGGAATTAACTCCTTATGAAATGAAGAAAGCAAAACTTGCTAAACTAAAAGGGTCTGATGATTTTCAGATTAGCCTGTTTGAAATGAAAGACGAAGAATTAAGGAAACATATTTCGGATATTTCGATTAACAGCTTAACTCCGCTTGAAGCGTTGAACAAACTTAGTGAACTTAAGAAGAAGATTGATGAAAAAAAGTAGCACTTGTCATTCTGAGTCTCGACAAAGACGAGACGAAGAATCTCAAAATAAATGGAACTTTAAGATTCCTCGCTTCGCTCGGAATGACAAAACCGTATATATTCTTGTCATGGCTTCAGTTCTTTTAATCACAGCATGCGGGAAAAATTATACACCCGAACAAAAGGCATATATCGAAAAAATTGAAAAATATCGAAGTGAAAAAAATGATGAAATGAAAAACGATCCGTCTTCCCCATTCAACGCTAAAGGCAAGGTTGAATTCCATGATTTGAATTATTTTGACGTTGACCCCTCCTTCGTTTTTAGAAGCATGCTTTATGAATTTGAGCCGAAAGATACAGTTACAATCTACGGCACCAAAGGTGAGCCGAGAAAAGCAATTCGTTTTGGTTATGTTGTGATGACTTACCAAAACACACAGTACAAAATAAATGTTTATCAAGGAACAACAGCTAACGGGCAGATTTACTATTCAATTTGGTTTACAGACAAAACAACTAACAATGAATCATACGGAGTTGGGCGTTACATTGACTTTGAAAAGGTTGATGACCCAAACAATGAATACGAAATTGATTTTAATGTAGCCTACAATCCATATTGTGCATATAGTCCGGATTATTCTTGTGCAATTCCAACAAAAGAAGATTACATCCCGCTTGAAATTAGAGCCGGGGAGAAAAAATTTCATGAATGAATTGATATATTCATATTAAATAAATAGACTAACTCATAACTCTAGCCAATGGACGTGAGATAAATCTCCCGTCCGCCTTAGGCGGAATTAATTACGGAGCTTAAATTGGTAGTTATATTAGAAAAAAACGCGACAAAAGAACAAATAGAAAACGTGATCAAGCATCTTGAAGGATTTGGATTTCAGATTCACAAATCTACAGGGACTGAACGATCAATCATTGGAGCCATTGGCGTAAAACCTAACTTCGATACACGAAACATTAGTATACTAGACGGTGTTGATGAAGTTTACCGTGTTACAACTCCATACAAACTTTCAAGCAGAAGTTTTCATGAACCTAACACTGTAATAAAAATAAAAGATGTTGAGCTTGGCGGAAATCAAATTGTTATGATTGCAGGTCCATGTTCCATTGAAAATGAAGATCAAATTTTCCGTCTGGCAAAAGTCGTTGCAAAATCCGGAGCTAGAATTTTAAGAGGCGGTGCTTTTAAACCTCGCACTTCTCCTTATTCATTTCAAGGACTTGGAGAGGAAGGATTAAAATTAATCCGGGCAGCTGCAGATGAATATAATTTATTGGTAATAACGGAAGTGATGCAGATGGACCAAATCGAATTAATTGATAAATATACAGACATCTTTCAACTCGGTGCCCGCAACATGCAGAACTTCTCACTTCTTAAAGAATTAGGCAAAACTACAAAACCTGTAATGGTGAAACGGGGTATTGCCGCCACAATTGAAGAATGGCTGATGTCAGCAGAATATTTATTGAGCGGTGGTAATAAAAATATATTTTTGTGCGAACGCGGAATAAGAACTTTTGAGAACTATACGCGCAATACATTCGATCTTTCTGCTATTCCAGTCGTTCATAAAAAAAGTCATTTACCAATTATTGCTGATCCATCTCATGCAACCGGATTACGAGATCAAGTCCCCCCGATGGCCCGCGCTGCTGTTGCTGCCGGTGCCGATGGAATTATGATTGAGATTCACGACGATCCGGAAAATGCTTTATCGGATGGCCCTCAGGCATTACTTCCAAACACTTTTCTAAAATTAATGGAAGAATTACGGTTGATCGCTCAGGCGATCGGGAGAAAATTGTAATTGGAAATCCGGAATATTTCAATAATCGGATTAGGATTGATCGGCGGCTCTATTGCAAAAGCAATTAAAAATTTTTCTTCATCCCATGTCATCAGCGGGTTTGATAAACCGGATATTCTTGATAAAGCTTTAACTCATAAAGTCATTGATAAAAAACTTTCAGCATTTGAAAAAGCTCTTGATTCGGATCTGATCTTTATCTGCCTCCCGGTAGATGCATCAATAAATGTTTTTGAAAAACTTGCCGATAAAATTAATTCAAATCAGATTATAACCGACGTATGCGGAGTGAAATCTATTTTCCAGGAAATTTGGGATAAGAAAGAGCGGAAAGGGTTTTACATCGGAGGCCACCCGATGACCGGAAAAGAAAAAGGCGGATTTGAAAATTCCGATCCCCTACTTTTTGAAAACTGTGTTTACATTTTAAACGAATCTGCAAAAGATTTTCCAATGCTTAATTCCTTCACAGAAATTGTACATCAACTTGGTGCAAGAATTACTTTTCTTAATCCCAAAGTGCATGATATAATTGTTGCTTCAGTAAGCCATCTTCCGCAGTTGCTTTCCGTTTCGCTTATCAATTCAGCGGGATTAAAAGGAAGTGATATAAACTTTTTCGATTATGCAGCCGGCGGATTTAGAGATATGACACGCATTGCATCAAGTGAATTTAATGTTTGGGAACCTGTTCTTCGCGAAAACCGGAAAAATATAATTCAAGCAATTGATAATTTTATTTTTGATTTGGAACAGATGAAAAAATCAATCTCTAATGAAAGTTATAAAAAACTTACAGATAAATTTGAAAGTGCCAGAATTAAACGCGATGAGATTCCGAAATCGAATAAAGGATTTATAAACCAGATTTACGATGTATTTGTTTTTGTAAAAGATGAACCGGGAGTAATAAGCAAAATCTCAACAGCCCTTTTTGAAAAAAATATTAACATAAAAGATATTGAGCTTTTAAAAATTCGAGAAGGATCCGGCGGTACATTTCGTATTGCTTTTGAAAGTGAAGGTGATGCAGAAAAAGCAAAGTCAATTATTGAAAGACTTGGTTTTACAACGAAGATTTAATTGTCATTTGAGCGATCCCGATTTATAGGAAGAGTGAAGCAATCTACTTACCTTTTTGATTGCTTTTCCATAGCTGTGCTTTGGGCATAATAGCTAAGCGGTGATTCGCATTGACAAGTTTACAGGTACAGAAACAAATTTAACACAGCGCCCACACTTCTCATCTAATTCTTAGCTGCGTTGAAGAAGCTTTCAAAACTTTTCCTCTAAATCTATTTCAATAAAATCATTTTTTTTGTATTTGAGTAATTGCCCGCTTGAAGTCTGTAAAAATATATTCCGTTAGGTAAAGACGTTCCATGGAACGTCTTTACATACTTGCCGGGTTGTTGTTCTTGATTAACGAGTGTTGCTATCTCCCTGCCTAAAAGATCATAAATTTTTAAGCTGACTTTACTAATAGCTGATAACCGATAACTGATAACTGTACTTGGATTAAAAGGATTAGGATAATTCTGAAACAGCTGAAATTTGTCCGGTATTGTTTGGCCGGATAATTCTACATCAGTTACAGCTGAAGTTCTCCACGTTACCCTCGACGAATAACCGGAAGAAAAGTGAATTGTATTATTTGCAATAAGAGTATCACCTGCTGTATACATTGGACCACCGTTGTTCAAATTAATATCGAACATGGGGTAATCAGATGAACCAACAATTAATCTCAGTTTATGTTGCGGTAGAATCTTAATAGCAAGATCACACAATTCTACTGTAACTTTATAAACTTGCCCGGGAGTTATCAATTCCGGATTTGAATATGAATTCCGGAAACGCATTCTTTTTATTCCCTGTGTAATCAACATTGATCTTCCATCCGGGTAAACGTCGCATAATCTTACGCTAAAATCCGTATCGGTTCTATCGGATGAGACGAACAAATCAACAGCAACCGGTCCGAGAACTTCAATAGGAGAAGTTAATTCCTCCGTTGAAAAGATCAATACGTCGTTTCTGTTTTCTACAAAAAATCTTTGATCGCGCGGACCTAATAGGATTGACGGATTGAACGGATTGAATCGAGAACCTCCGAACGTAGGCGACGGATTTTTAGGATCGTAATTATATCCAGGAGACGATGCACCGGTATTAATTTCCTTCCGCAAAAAACCGTCTGGGTATAAGTAAAGCGACTTCTCATTCGTTCCTACTTCAACCCATGAAGAAGTATTTTCCCAAACATTATCACCCATTACAAAATATTTAACAACGGGGATTGATTCGTAACCGTTGGGTATCCCGCGTAAATAAAAATCAAAAAAATGCGCTGCTGCTGTATCGGCAATTCCAACAGCTTCTGGATATTTCAGGCCTCCCTGCTGTTCCGCACCGATTTCTCCATGAAGCCACGGTCCAATAATTAATTTATGTTTGCTTCTAACAACCGGATCGCTTTTCACTGCAATATCATTAAATGCTCTAATTACATCCATCGGGAAATGGTCAAACCATCCGGTTAACATTAACATCGGAACAGCAATTTGTTCGGGATAATTATTGGCCGACTCAGTCGAATCCCAAAAATTATCTTTTGCGGAATGGGCAGTAATTAAATTCATTGATATAAAATCGAGTCTTTCAATTGATTCAACATGCTCTTTTCTTAAAACCCCGCCGTAATAAAAATCCGAATACTTAATTTTAAAATCTTTTATCATCGGCATAGCGCAAACAAGATGAGGCGGCCTGTGCCGCGCTGTTTGAAATTGAATTAATCCTAATGCGGATCCGCCGAAGGTTCCAACTTTACCATTGCACCAATTCTGCAGTGCAATCCATTCAACACAGTCGTATCCGTCAAGTCCCCGGTCGTATAAAGGTACATCGGCAGAAGTGGAGCCAAAAAATCCCCGCCAATCAACAACGACATAATTATATATTGCCAAATTGAATGGCATCGGAGCTGCGCTTGATGGAAGACTGGTTCTATAAGAATTTTTGTTGTATGGCGTCTGTACCAATATTACAGGTTTAGGAAGATTTAAATCGAGCGTATAAATATCCGCTGCAAGTACTTTCCCATCGCGGGTTGGAATAAACGTTTCGTAATATGGAATTTGAGAATAGAATATTACCGGTAAGAAGAAAAACAATATGGCACTAAAAATTAGCTTCATATTTTTCTTTTATATTTAATTTTCCGTTATGTCTTTGAACTCAAAAACAGGAGGATACGTAAAACATTAATTCTTCTTTGTGAATAAAGTAATCATTTCAGTTAAAAATTGGAAATTCTTTTCAGTTATAAAATAACCTACTTCAGTTAACACAGCCGTTAATGAAAAAATTTAGTCTGTTTATTTTAACAATAACATCTTCATCACTTTGATAAAACTTCCTTTTGAGCCGGACGATCTCGCAATGATTTGGTAAATATAAATTCCCGACGGTACATTACGGGCATCCCAATCTATTTCATAAAAACCTGCATTAATTGTTTTATCTAATAGTCCTATTATTCTCTCGCCCAGCACATTATATATATCCAACTTTACATTGCTTTCTTGTGGTAAGCCGAAACGTATTTTTGTAGTTGGGTTAAACGGATTAGGATAATTTTGGCAAAGCTTAAACTCAGTAGGAATTCCAAGTGAAAGATCATCAACACCTGTTATTGTTCCCTCAACAGAAATCTGCCTTGTTGCTTTGTTGCTATTTTCAATTCCATCAGTAACAGAAAAAACAATTTTTTTATTTGATTTAGTAGATTCGGTTCCTCTTATATTTTTGTACTTCACTGATCTAAAAATATTCTGGTACGTGGTGAGATTACTCTGTCCTGATAATGTTAATGTACCATTCGACCAATTATAAAAAGCATTAATATATGGTGGCGCCGTAAACTCAAGCACATCTTCTCCGACAAGAAAACCTTCTTCAATTTTTACTTCACCGCTTTGTAAGAATAAATTATCTTCATCCGAAACCACGATGCTATCGCTAACAGTCACTCGATCACTATTCCTTGAATAGACTATTATACTTTTTTCTATATAACTAAGATATGGTGCAAAGTTCGAGTTAGGAAACACAATTTTCCTAAAAACAATATTACTTTCATCATTATCATCATCACCGTCGTCAAATTTTATGCTGATTGTTCTATCAATTATGTTAGGAATTATTTTATTGTTTTTATAACACACAGTTCGTAATGCTGCTTGATAATTACTAACCGCACTGTTTCCATATAAGTATAAGATACCCTTATCAGAATCCCAGTTTCCAATAATTCCGTTCTGATTTTCAAAAATCAATTCATCCTCACCTTTTTGATAATTTTCTGTAATTGTAATTATTGCGCAACCATTATTTTCGTCGTCTGTGTCTTCAACAACAATTGAATTCGTCAAAGAACAGGGACTTTGTTTAATTTTATATGTAAGGGGGTCGGCTTCGATGTTTGATATTACAGGTGGCGAATTAATTGATGTAATTGAAATATCTCTGGTTAAAATATTGCTGTTGATAATACCGTCATTAACTGTAAAACTTAATGTTCTTGTTAATCCTTTCGGACAGTTACTTGTGTTTTGATATTTCACATTGCGTATAGCTGTTTGATACTGAGCAATAGTTGCAGTCCCTAATAATGTCATAGTTCCGTTTACTTGGTTCCATACCCCAGTAATTCCATTTTGGTTTATAAAAAATAATATGTCCTCATCGCTTTGATAGTTTGTTATTATTTGTACTACCGCGCTTTCAACGTTCAAATTATCCAAATCATTAACTATTATTGAAGATGTAATCTGTTGAGGAGAATCGCCTTCTGTAAGGTTCAAGGACGAAGTCTCAATATTATTCAATACCGGTGCATAGTTTGGTAAAGTTGATATTGAAATTGTATTTGAATTGCCGCTAGTTCCAGTTGCATTGTTCGATCTGATTCTATAATAGAATGATGTATTTTTAGATACGTTTGTTGCTGAAAAAGTTGTAACGTTAGCAACATCTTTATTATTATAACCAACCAATATGTTGGTAAAGTTTGAATCTGTTGCAACATCAAGATAATATTTATCGGCGCCATACACAGCATTCCAATTAGCAGAAAAACCTGTGCTTGTAATATTCGATGCAACTGTAGCAGTTGGGTTTGAAGGTATTGTAAGTAAATCAATGGTGTTGGAATTGTCTGAAGTTCCTAGTGAATTATAAGCACGCACTCTATAATAATAAACAGTCCCCTCAGTAACATTATTAACCACATAAGATGTAACATTATAAACAATCTTATTTTCATATCCAGTAACATAATTCACAAATTCCGGATTATACGCTACGTCAAGAATATAGCCGTAAGCACCGCCCGGTGATGCGTTCCAATTTGCAATAAAACTCGTTTGTGTTATACCAGTTGCATTGGTAGCAACTGTAGCCGTCGGGAGATTTTTGACAATTATTGTATTTGAATTTCCACTCGTATAGTTCAAATCATAAGATCTAACCCGATAAAAATATGTAGTGTTTGGAGTTAATCCTGTTACTGGAAATGCTGTAACATTACCAACATCTTTATTTTGAAAACCCGCAACAAAAAAACCGGCGCTAAAATTTATATCAGTTGAAACATCCAATCTATATCCGGTTATGCCAGTTACTGCGTCCCAATTTGAAGAAAAACTCGTTTGCGTAACTGCAGTAGCAGAATTTGCATTCGGTACACCAAGCACCGTTATTGTTCCAGAGTTTCCGCTAATTCCATCACCGTTGGAAGATCTTACTCTATAATAATGTGATGTTCCTCCTGTAATCTCTGTAACAGAATATGTACTAACATTGCTAACATCTTTATTTTCATATCCTGTCTCAAATGAGCCAGCTGCAAAATTAACATCTGATGATACGTCCAAATAATACTTGGTTGCACCGGCTACCGCATTCCAGTTTGCATTAAAACTTGATTCTGCTGATGATGTAGCTGCAGTTGTTACCGGCACAGAAGGTGCTGTTAATACAGTAATTGTATTTGAATTTCCACTTGTGCCGCTTGGATTAAATGACCGTACACGGTAATAATAATTTGTATTGACAGTCAATCCTGATACCGAATATGTTGTAACAACACCTACATCTTTATCTTGGTATCCAACTACAAAAGTCCCTGCACCAAAACCGGAATCTGTTGCAACATCCAGATAATATTTAGTCGCACCAGGAGCCGAATTCCAATTTGAAGAAAAACTTGTTCCCGCAACTGAAGTAGCTGCAGTAGCTACAGGGGCAGAAGGCAAAGTCAATGCAGTTATTGTATTTGAATTAGCGCCTGTTCCCGTGGCATTGTATGCCCTAAGCCTATAATAATAATTTGTTCCGCCGGTTAATCCGGAAATTGAATAGGTTGTAACTCCACTTACATCTTTGTCTTGAAAACCTGATAGAAATGTTCCCGCACCAAAATTTACATCAGTTGACACATCTAATCTGTATCCCGCCGCACCAACAACAGCATTCCAATTTGCGTCAAAAGTTGTTTCTGTCAGTGATGTAGCTGCTGTTGCAGTTGGTGATGATGGTAAAGTTAATACTGTAATAGTACCTGAATTGCCGCTTGTGCCGCTTCCGTTATACGCACGCACTCTGTAATAATAAGTTGTTCCGCCGGCTAACCCTGTTACAGAATAGCTCGTAACATTTGAAACATCTTGATCATTAAAACCGGCAACAAAACTTGTAAATCCAATCTCTGTTGCAACATCAAGGTAATAACCTGTTGCACCTGTTGATGCGTTCCAGTTTGCACTAAAGCTTGTAACGGCTAATGATGTTGCCGAATTTGCAGATGGAGTTCCAGGAAGCGTCAATACAGTTATTGATCCTGAATTTCCGCTGGTGCCACTAATATTGTATGATCTTAAACGGTAATAATATGTATTTCCGTTAGTTAGACCTGTAACAGAATAAGTGGTTACATTTCCCACATCTTTATTTTCAAAATTTGTTACAAACGTCCCTGCACCAAAATTCCAATCGGTCGAAACATCCATCATGTAACCCTCTGCACCTGCAACAACATTCCAATTTGCTGAAAAACTTGTCTGTGCAATATTTGTAGCTGCTGTTGCTGTAGGGACACCGGAAGGATTAACAGCAGTAGTTAAATTGATTGTTCCGGAATTTCCGCTTATACCTCCACCATTATATGCTCTCACTCTATAATAATAAGTCGTACTTCCACTTAGTCCTGCTACAGAATATGTTATTACATTACCTACATCTTTGTTATTATAAATTCCGACGAAGCTTGTAAAATTTGATACTGTTGATACATCCAGTCTATACCCCGTAGCACCTGTAGATGCATTCCAATTTGAATTAAAACTTGTATTGGTGATTGATGTAGCTGCTGTTGCTGTTGGTATCGCAGGCGCAGACAAAACATTTATTGTCCCCGAATTTCCACTTGTACCTGTTACATTATCGGATCTAATTCTATAATAATAATTTGAATTTGCTGAAAGACCTGATACAGAATAATTTGTAACATTGCCTACATCTTTATTATTGAAACCACCCACAAAACTTGTAAAACTGTTATTGGTTGCAACATCTAAATAGTATTTGGTTGCACCCGTTGATGAATTCCAATTTGCGACAAAACTGGATTCATTAATGGATGTTGCTGCTGTTGCTACCGGTGCAGACGGCACTGTTAATACTGTTATCGAATTTGAATTTCCGCTTGTTCTACTTGCACTATATGATCTTATTTGATAGTAATAAGTTGTTCCGCTGTTTAATCCGGTTACAACAAATGAAGTAGCTGTTCCGACATCTTTGTCATTATAGCCAACGACAATACTCGAAAAAACAGCATCTGTAGCAACATCAATTTTATATCCATCTGCACCGGAACTAGAATTCCAATTAGCTTGAAAAGTCGCATCAGTTATTGAAGATGCCGCTGTTGCTACCGGAGCTACCGGTGCTTGCACAACAGTCATAGTTCCGGAATTATTGCTAGTACCATTACCATTATAAGATCTTAATCGGTAATAATAAGTTACACCTCCTGTTAAACCTGTAACTGATCTGGTAATTACGGCACCAACATCCAGATCATTATAAATTCCAACAAAACTTGTGAAATTGGAGACTGTCGAAACATCAAGTTTGTATCCGGTCGCACCTGTTGATGTTTCCCAGTTTGCACTAAAACTTGTACTTTGAATATTAGTTGCAGAAATTACGTTTGGATCCGGAGGAATAGTTAATACAGTTTGTGTTGCCGAATTACCGCTAGTACCACTTGGATTAAATGCGCGGACACGATAATAATATGTTGTTCCACTTGATAAGCCAGAAATCGAATATGTTAAAGCAGTATTTACATCAAGATTTTGATAACCGCTCACATAAGTTCCACCATTAAAACTGCTTGTAGAAGCTACATCTAAATAATATTTTGTTGCACCGTTAGATGCATCCCAATTTGCATCAAAACTTGTTTGAGTAATTGAAGTAGATGTAGTTGAATTGGGTGCGGCAGGAAGTGTTAACGCATTAATTGTATTTGAATTACTGCTGGACCCACTGCTATTATATGCTCGAATCCTATAATAATAATTTGTTCCTCCTATTAATCCGGTAACAGAATGCGTAGTTACATCTCCAACATCTAAATTATTATAAATACCGACAAAACTGCCAAAGCCTGAAACAGTAGATACATCCAACCTATATCCTGTTGCACCGGTTGAAGAATTCCAATTTGCGCTAAAACTATTATTTGTCAGTGCTGTTGCATAAGTTGCAGTTGGTTCATCCGGAAGAGTTAAAACTGTTATTGTCGAAGAACTCGGACCGGTTCCGCTTCCGTTTTTAGCTCTAACTCTATAATAATAAGTTGTTCCTCCTGTTAATCCTGTAACAGAATATGTAGTAACATTATTCACATATTTATTATTGAATCCGGTTACAAAAGTTGTGAAAATATCATTTGTCGCAACATCTAAATAATAACCTGTTGCACTAGTAACTGAATTCCAGTTTGCATCAAAACTTATCTCTGTAATAGAAGTAGCGGCTGTTGCTGTTGGGTCTGCAGGTAATGTTAAAACATTAATTGTTCCCGATGTACCAATATCTGCAGGTACTGCATCGTAAGCAGTTACTCGATAATAATAATTGGTTCCCGGAGATAATGGTGAAACAAAACTTGAAGTTCCATTACCAACATCCAAATTCTGATAACCTGCAAGAAAAGTTCCAGCTCCAAAACTTGAATTAGTTGCTACATCTAATTTATAACCAGATGCGCCACCGTATAAATTCCAATTTGCAAAAAAACTTAAGCTAGTAATCGTTGTTGCTGCAGTGGCAACAACAGTACCTCCTGCTAAGGTTGTTGCATCAGATGTTCCAGAATTGCCGCTCGCTCCACCGGTATTATATGCCCGGATTCTGTAAAAATATTGCGTACTGCTTGCTAAACCGGTTATTGTATATGTAACAACATTACCAACATCACGATTGCTAAATCCCGATACAAAGGAAGTAAATCCATTGTCAGTAGCCACATCAATATAATATCCGGTTGCACCTGTTGAAGCATTCCAATTTGCATCAAAATTTGATGCAGTTATAGCAGAGGCAGCTTGTTCAACAGGTGCTGATGGAATTGTTTTAACAGAAACATTATTTGAATTATCACTTGTGCTTGTTGCATTAGCTGCTCTAACTCGGTAATAGTAAGTGTTCCCAGCCGATAAATTCGAATTTACAGAATATGTTAAAACATTATTAACATTAACATTCTGCCAGCCTACAACAAATGTTGCAAAATTTGAAACTGTAGAAACATCTAAATAATACTTAGTCGCTCCGGTAACAGAATTCCAGTTTGCACTAAAACTTGTTGATGTTACAGCAGATGCCGGCTGAACTGATGGCTCACTAAGTGAATTAGAAAGTGTAACTGGATTAACAGTTCCTGAATTATCGCTTGTACCTCCGGTATTATATGCTCTAACTCTATAATAATATGATGTACTTTCCGAAAGTCCGGTTACAGTATATGATGTAACATCTCCAACATTTTTTCCATTATATCCAGCAACAAAACTCGAAAATAAATTATCAGTTGCAACATCAAGATAATATCCCGAAGCTCCAGTAGATGAATTCCAATTTGCAGAAAAACTATTATTCGTAATTGAAGAAGCAGCTTGTTCTACCGGTGCCGGTGGAATTATCTTTACATTTTTAGTATTTGAATTTGCACTTGTACCGCTTGCATTATTTGCTCTTACCCTATAATAATAAGCAGTGCCTTCAGTTAGTCCAGTGACTGATTGAGTTGTATTATTCCCAACATCCTTATTATTAAATCCTGCTACAAAAGATGAAAATGTATTGTCAGTTGCAACATCAAGATAATATTTGGAGGAACCGGATGATGAGTTCCAATTTGCTGAAAAACTTGTTCCGGTAATTAATGTGGCTGCAATTGCTACCGGTGCTGAAGGAATTGTGATGACAGTTTTTACCGATGAGTATCCGCTCGATCCGCTGACGTTATACGCTCTAACTCTATAATAATATGTTGTTCCACTTGATAATCCTGTTACATTAAGTGAAGTTACATTTCCTGCATCAAAATTATTATAACCGTCAAAATAACTTCCGAAATTCGAATCTGTAGATACATCGAGAGTATAACCGCTTGCACCTGAACTTGAATTCCAATTAGCAGTGAAACTTGTTGTTTGCACAGATGATGCTTCATTCGCAGACGGCATTGCTGGAACTGTAATTACAGTTACGGTTCCGGAATTATTACTCGTTCCTCCGCTGTTATATGCACGTATTCTGTAATAGTATGTAGTTCCTTCGGTAAGATTAGTATTGACGGCAGAATTTGTTACATTGCCAACATCTTTATTATCGTAACCAGTTACAAGTGTTCCAGCTCCAAAACCTGAATTCGTAGCAACATCTAATCTGTAACCGGAAGCGCCGGTTGATGCATTCCAGTTAGCTTGGAAACTTGTTGGTGTTACCAAAGTCGCTGAAGATTCAATCGGTGAATCAGGGATTGTCTTCAGATTAATTGTACCTGAGTTTGTACTAATTCCTCCTACGTTGTATGAGCGGATTCTATAGTAATAAGTAGTTCCTTCTACTAAATATGTATTCACCGAAAATGTTAATACATTGCCAATATCTTTATCTTGATAACCTGTAACAAAAGTACCTGCACCAAAACCGTTATCTGTTGATATATCTAAACGGTAACCGGTGGCTCCTATTGAAGCATCCCAATTTGCATCGAAACTTGTTTGTGTAATTAATGTTGCTGCGGTTGCTGTTGGAACAGCAGGCGCAGTCAACTGTGTTATGTTTCCCGAATTTCCACTAGTCCCATTTCCATTATAAGCTCTCACCCTATAATAATAAGTCGTGTTAGCCAATAGGCCGGTTACCGAATATGTGGTAACATCACCAACATCTTTATCTTGAAATCCAACAACAAAAGTTCCGGCACCAAAGACGGCATCTGTTGAAACATCTAACCGATAACCTGTTGCTGTAGCTGACGAATTCCAATTTGTATTGAAACTATCTTCTGTAATATTTGTTGCTGAAGTAGCTGTTGGATTTGGCGGAATAGTAACCAAGCTAATTCCGTTTGAATTATTACTTGTTCCAGTTGTATTGTTTGCTCTAACTCTGTAATAATAAGTTGTCCCTGCAGTAAGATTAGTATTCACCGAAAATGTCGTTACGTTATCAACATCTAAATTTTGATAGCCTGTTACAAAAGTACCGGCGCCAAAACCTGCATCTGTTGATACATCCAAATAATATTTTGTCGCTCCTGTAGAAGCATTCCAGTTTGCAAAAAAACTTGTTTGCGTGATTGTTGATGCGGCTATTGCAACAGGAGCCGGTGGAATGGTTAGAACAGTAATTGATCCTGAATTTCCGCTTGTTCCACCAGTATTGTTTGCGCGAACTCTATAATAATATGTTATACCGCCGGAAAGATTTGTATTTACAGAAGAGGAAGTAACATTTCCTACATCTTTGTTTTCATAGCCTATTACAAAAGTACCAGCACCAAAACCAGCATCAGTTGAAACATCCAAAAAATATTTTGTTGCGCTTGTAGAGACATTCCAGTTTGCATCAAAACTTGTAATTTGAATATTTGATGCAGCGGTTGATGTAGGATTTGGGGGAACAGAGATTAAATTTATTGTATTTGAATTAGTGCTTGTATTAGTTCCATTAGATGCACGGACGCGGTAGTAATAAGCCGTTCCGGCCGTTATGTTTGTATTTACAGAATAGGTTGTAGCGTTGTCTACATCCAGATTTTGATAACCGGTAACGTATGATGAAAAATTAGAAACAGTTGATACATCAAGATAATATTTTGTTGCACCGGCAGATGCATCCCAATTTGCAGAAAAACTTGTTTGCCCAATAGGGGTAGCAGCAGTTGCGGTCGGTACCGGCGGCGCAGTTAAGACAGTAACTGTGTTTGAATTACCGCTTGTACCGCTGGCATTGTAAGATCTTATTCTATAATAATAAGTTGTATTACCGGCTAAACCTGAAACTGAATATGTAAGAACATTACCGACATCTTTATTTTCAAATCCTACTACAAAAGTTCCCGCTCCAAATCCAGTATCGGTTGAAACATCCAGGTAATAACCTGTTGCACCTGTTACATTATTCCAATTAGAACTAAAATTAATATCGTTAATATTTGTTGCTGCAGTTGCAACAGGGTTTAGCGGTGCCATTACAACTGTAATTACATTTGAATAACCTGTTATTCCATCTATATCATATGCTCGTAAGCGATAGTAATAAGTTGATCCTGCAGACAAATTTGAACTTACATAATAAGTGATAACGTTTCCGACATCTAAATTTTGATAACCTGTTACGAATGATGAAAAGTCTGAAATGGTTGATACATCCAACTTATATCCTGCAGCTCCATCGGAAGCATTCCAATTTGCATTAAAACTTGTTTGTGTTATAGATGTTGCTGCAGTTGCTGCAGGATCATATGTAATAGATCTTGCATTAAAAGTTCCGGTACTCGTCAACGTTCCGTCTCTATATCCGGCAGTAACAGCGCTTCCTGCACCTATGCTAATTGATGTACCGGGATTAATAGTAATTGTACTTTGTGCATAGGTCCATTGAACGGCGACAAAACAAATCAATAAAAAACAATATTTCTTCATTAGCTTTCTAGCTAAACAGCAAATTTTTATTTAGAAATCAGAACAACATCTTCCCTTTCATTTTTTGCTTTTACAATTTTTAGCTGCTCTTGTAGCTCAGTTTTCAGTCTCCTCAACTCCAGAAGTTCATCGTTTACATTGTTTACATTCGAAAGCTGCTCTTTCAATTTTTTGTTTTCGTCAATCAACAATTGAAGTGTGGCTTTCATTTCCGTTGTTCTTTTTTCCAATGCTTGAACTCCAGCCATGTTAACACCATCTATACTAATTGAATTTATTCCAAGACTGTCTGTTCCGTTGAGTTGGAATGCAGAATAAAAATCCTGAGCCATGGGGCCTATATATTTATCGTCAGGATCAGTTTTTTTGTAGTTCCATTTTGTAATAGGAATGTTTTTAATTTTTGAAAGGAGCCATTCACCATCAATGGCTTGAAAGTTTTCTTTTTTATTTCTATCACAATAATTTGACCAGCCCGACTGACCGTGTCTCATATAAACTCCTGCAACTGAATCGGGGTAGGAAGACCATAGGCGGTAGCCGCCGCTGAAACGCATCGTTAATTGGTTATCAGCCGCTGAATATGCAGTTTGAAAATAAGTATCATCACCTATAACAACAGAACTGTCTTTACCGTTTGTGTTAGCACCTGAACCCAAAGCTATTGAATATATTCCGCTTGCATATACTTGTGTGCCGATGGCAATTGCATGTGTACCGCTGGCTTCGCTATAAGACCCAAGTGCTAAAGTGTAATCTGCTGTTGCCCTATTGTAAGCACCTATTGCAGTAGAAGCAACTCCGGTTGCACGCGGTTGATATCCCATAGCAATAGAATATAATGCCAACTTCGGATAGGAAGAGCCGTCATCATCCCAATAGGATGTCTCAGCCATACCTACTCTAAATGCACCTTTTCGCGGATACCAATGCATTCTTAAACCAGCACCGAGTGCACGTACGGTTCCAGAATTTACTGTCCCCCTCACTAGTAAACCATCTGTTCCGCCTATTTCAAGCTGTGCTTTTGGATCAGTAGCATTTGTGCCTATTCCGACCAAACCTGTGGATTGTTTAACAGTGAAATAGGTATTGGCACCATTTATAATAGAGAAAATTCCACCTGCGGCAAGAGTGTTAACAATATTTTGTGCAGATATTACTGCAGAAAAAATTATTAATAAGAAAAAAATAGATTTCTTCATAGGATTACTCCATGAATTATTTTATGTGAGATATGATTTGAAAGATTAATATATGTTTTGCACAAATTCAGTTACATATGGAGATTGTAATAATGACAATTAATTAGTAGTGTAAACAATTTATATAGAACTAGATCTACTGAATTCGTGAATATGTTGTAATAAAAGAAATGTATTTAAATTTTAGAAATTAACCTTAATTGCAAAAAATTTCATATTAAAATTGGTAAAAAGATTTTAATTATGCTAAGTGTTAAGTCACAATTCACTTTTCTAAAGGACTAAGAAAGATATCGAGTCGCAATTCATTATTTTAAAATAAAACCAACAGCATCAGCGCACCTTTCTCCATCAATTGCAGCAGAAACAATGCCACCGGCATAGCCTGCACCTTCACCACACGGAAATAATCCTTCTACTTCATAGTGCATTAAAGATTTACTATCACGAGGAATTCTTATTGGGGAACTTGTTCGTGTTTCTGCAGCAAGTATTTGCGCTTCTTCAGTGAAATATCCTCTCATCTTTTGATTGAAGACAAACAAACTTTTTTTAAGTCCATAAGTAATATTTTCCGGAAGAATTTCATGAAGCGGTGTACTTATAGTACCCGGGATGTAAGATGATCCCGGAAGTGTTTTAGAAATTTCGTCTTTTACAAAATCAGTTATCCTTTGAGCAGGTGCTCTCTGTTTTTTCCCTCCTGCTTCAAATGCAATTCTTTCAATCCTTTTTTGGAATTCAAGTCCTGCGAACACACCAAACGATTTGTACTCTTTCCAATCTTTCTCATCAACTGAAACAACCAATCCAGAATTTGCAAACGGAGAATCTCTACGAGAGACACTCATTCCGTTAAGAACAAGTTCTTCGGGTGTTGTTGATGCAGGGATAATTATTCCGCCCGGACACATACAAAAAGAGTAAACTCCATGGTTACCAACCCGGCAAGTTAAATTGTAACTTGAAGCTGGCAGATTTGGATTTTTTTCTTTTGTGTGATACTGTATCTCATCAATTAATTTTTGTGGATGTTCAATACGAACTCCCATTGCAAAAGGTTTCGCTTCAAGTTTGATTTTATGTCTGTCTAGTAGATAGTAAATGTCTCGCGCCGAGTGACCGGTTGCAAGAATGACCGAATCACCAAGAAATTCTTTCCCGTTATTAATTATCAATCCTTTTATTTTTTTTGCCTTGAGTATTAAATCCGTAACGCGGGAATCAAAATGAATTTCTCCGCCGCAATCAATTATTGTTTGGCGGATTGACTGAACAACTTTAGGAAGAATATTTGAACCAATATGCGGATGTGCATCAATCAATATTTCCCTTTGCGATCCGTGCTGGACAAGAATATTAAGGATTCTATTTACATCTCCTCTTTTAGTTGATCGAGTGTAAAGTTTTCCATCGCTGTATGTACCTGCACCGCCTTCACCAAAACAATAATTGGAATCGGGGTTAACATTTCCATGTTGTTGAATCTCACGTAAATCTTTCCGGCGGGTCTGAACATCTTTACCACGCTCAAAAATTATTGGTTTTATCCCAAGTTCAATCAATCTTAAGGCGGCAAACATTCCGGCTGGGCCCATTCCTACGATCAATACTTTTTTGTTCCCTTTAACAGGCTTAAAATTTATCGGTGAAAAAATATCTGGGGGTTTTTCATTTAAATAAACAATTGTTTTTGCTCTAAAGATTGGATTTTTACTCCGCGCATCAACTGATCGGCGAATGACTTGAACAGCAGATATTTCTTCAGTATTTAGTTTTAATTCTCTTGCAGCAAGATTTTTTTGATAAGCATAATCATCTACAAATTCGGGAGGAAGTACAAGTTCAATTTCTTTTTTCATAATGTCTCCTGTTTTGGAGAAAGTTCTCAGTTTACAGTAGGTTGTTAGCTGTATTATTAGTTGTTTACTGTAAACTCCATACTGCTTACTAATAAGTTGATTTTATAATCCCGCCATCCACTGAAATAGTTTGCCCGGTTATATAACCAGCTTGTTCCGATGCAAGGTAAACAATCATTGATGCAATTTCATTCGGGTCAGCCATTCTTTTGAGGGGGACGTCGTTGGTCATAGAAATTAGAATATTTTCCGGTGTTGTGTTTGCAAGTTTTGCTCTTGTCTCAGCTAACTCATGAATTCTTGAAGTTAATGTATAACCGGGTGCAACATTATTAACTGTAATTTTATACTTACCAATTTGGTTACTCAATGTTTTTGCAAATGCTGTTACAGCACTTCTTAACGAATTTGACAAGATCAAATTATCTACCGGCTGTTTAACAGATAACGAAGTTATGTTAATTATTCTTCCCCAATTTTTTATTTTCATACCTGGTAAGACAAAACGTGTAAACCGGACAGTGCTCATCAAAACTTGTTCAAATGCATCCTCCCAATTTTCGTCATACAGATCTTCAAAAAATCCGGGAATTGGACCGCCGCAATTGTTTACTAGAATATCAATATCGCCTAACTTTTTTTGAACTATATGAACTGTATCTTCAATATCATGCG